>JABUBM010000192.1_pt1 | contig 14167 bp, 12 predicted proteins | sample 7240321 | NCBI WGS metagenome assembly JABUBM01 (sample SAMN07256344, study PRJNA390944) | subsurface metagenome | isolation source: Methane hydrate marine sediment | place: Pacific Ocean: Eastern North Pacific, ODP site 1244 | collected 2002
AAGGGAGTTTGAACCACAATTTCAGGATATGACACGTTTGGGTCTCATTTTTGATCTTGACGATAAGATATTGATCATTACAGACATAGTCAATGACATTGAAAACTGGCTTAGGAGTTCAATTTACGAGTCGATTATCTTCATCCCCGCCAGTGACTTCTACCTGGCTAGGAGAGTGCTGCAAGATATATTCTCGAAATGTGAAGAATATGTAAAGATCCAAGATGCGTACTTGGGAGAGGAAACCTTTAACCTACTGGAGTACATTCCCGAGGAGATTAAAGTCCAACTTCTTGGCGGGATTAAATTGGGGGGTGGAGAGGATCCGAATAAAGTATGTCGAAGGATCGAGCGTTTCACATCAGACCGGAAGGACAATTTTGAAATCTTTTTCGTTGCAAAAACTAGCGGAGCCACGCCTTTCCATGATAGATTCATCATTTCTAAGAATCGTTGCTGGACCACTGGAACCTCATTGAAGCAAATAGGAGGAGAAAAAGATACAGCCTTGACAGAATTCTCCAAAGACAAAGGTGGTGAACAAATAGAACTAGCTTTTGATAGCCTGTGGTTGGCAGATCCAAATGATCTGAAGAAAAGGGGATATGACAAACTGGACTTCGAGAGTTGGAAAAACAAGATTATACCCAAGAAATAAATCCCATGCACGCGGTAAATAAAAATTTTGCCGGACACAGTAGCACCATGAGCGACGTGATTCAATCTATCAAACTTGCACTCTCAAACGTGGAGAAGTGCTATTGCCTTCTTCCTGAGGGTCGATATCAAGAGCTAAAGCTTAACAAAGCGGCAGGGAATGATGCTTCTTGGCGGCAGGTGCAGCGCTTTATTAGGTTTTGTTATTATGTTCCACAGTTATTACTACTTTCCCTTTGGCGTGTCCCTGTTCGGCGTAACGGTGAGCCTCAGCAATATCACTCAGAGGATAAGTTCTATCAATTACCGATTTCACCTTTCTCGCCTCGATGAGGTCCTTGAAGAAAGCCAGTTCTTTTGTTGTGGGGAATGGTGGCATCGTGAATATGGCTCTCTTGCTGCCTATCCTTGAAGTCCACAGCATCTGCAGAAGAAGTGGGATGGTAATCGAAACAAAGCAAATCCTTGTCCCGCTATCTAAAAAAAGCAGGTGTTATCTGAGCTTTGGTGTTTGCAATACATGTAAAACATTCTCTGTGTAATCATTACGAAATCCAATAAATATTCCACATTGCCGTGTAAATAATCTAGCACTTCTCTCTATATTGGTATTCCTAGGTTATTATTTCTGCCTAAAAAGATAATATATCTTATTTTTCAGCTAACAAATATTGGGCGAGGTCTTCACTGATGATATAACGATTAACATTATTATAGGTGATGTCGCGAATAAGTCTGTAATTCTGAAGAACTAATAGTTTATCCTTAAGATCTGGGTGATCCTCAAAATAGTAAACCAACTCATTACCTGATGCCCAATAACTCCAGCCTTTCTTAAGGATGACAAATTCTCTGCTTAAGCGATGTTCTGTTAAATCATTACGCATTTCTGTGAGTAAATCTGGCATTATACTTTCTAGTCTTGCATATTTCTGAGAAGAATCCTTGTTCAGAAAGTTCTCTTGTTCTTGGTTTCGATTAGCATCTATCTTAGCGTTGTCCTCCCATTTTTTTAAATATTGTAGTAGTTCATTTAGTTCTCCAATGAGGTTAATAACATTCTTTTCATCAAGAGGAACAGAAATACTATGTGTGAGCTTGTTACGTATTTTATTCGCATCCCTAAGTCGTCTACGAAATTGAGTATCCAGAACACCTCTCGTGATTAGCCTATCTACAGTGTGAAGGATAGGTTCTTCAAGGTGTTCCTCTCTACCAAGATGCGACTTTGCGAGTATTCGAACCTCCTGAACAAGGCTAGCCCATTTGGATACAAGACCTCCAAGCGAACTACTCGGTGGGATGGATTCATCTTTCTTCAGTTTTATCCCGAGTAGGTTATCTAAAAGTACTTTTGCGATTTGTAAATAACTGTCAGCATATTTAGGATCAACAGTAATACCGTTTCCATCGTGATAAAGTGTATTTCTTAAACGGTGATATACCTCAATGTCACCAAGATCTAGATCAACAACCCTATCTTTTGCAAATTTTTCAAGAAGATCTAGCAGAGCTGGAAAGCTCGAACTTGCTTCTTGGAGAGCTTTGTAAGTCGGTCCTTCGGTACCCCGAATCCGTTTTGGGAGTCCTAGAAAAGTCTTGATAGCAAGCTCGACCGCATTATCTATGCTGATCATTGCGATCCTGAAATCAAAAGGGTTACCTTCAGTTAGGTGCTCCAAAGCATGGTCCAATAACTCCTCTGGTCCTGCTATCCAAGGTTTGGTGGTTTTATTATTTTTCATTTGGAGTTGAGTGTAACTGTTGGTTAAGGATATGTCAATTTAGAAAATAACAAATATTATCTTACTGGACTGCTAAAAACGTTCCTTTTTTGTCGCGCGGTTACACGTCTAGTCTTCAAGCGTGAAATTCGGCGGACCTTTTTATAGGAGTTAACAATAAGATGAAAAAATTCTGGATTGTGTGTGCGGGGTGATGGTTAAACAACTATTAAATATATTGAGTTTTGGAGTTTTATTAATGCTTATTCTTACCCTAGTACCGCAACAATACCAACGATTAAAGCAATTATCGAACTACCAAGCGTCACCAAGACAAGAAATCTAAGTTTAGCAAGCCTATTAAGAATGTCCGAAGCTCCTATCTCCTTTAAGGTACCAACAATCTCATGACTACCTACAACTACTTGCTTCGTAGTATCAATCAAGCCAACGAGTTGCAGGCGAACAGATTCAAGTTCTTCCTTTGCTGCTTTATAGGATGTTGCTTCATTATAGAGTTGCGTTAATGTTGAAATAAGCTTCGTAGCAGTTTTCTGTGCTTCGAGAAATTTTTCGGCTTCTTTTTCCATCATTTCCTCCTATTAAAATGAACTAATTAATTTGGAATTACAATCCTTTTGAAGTTCAAACAAGAGATACCATGCCGGCACATCTGTGAATTCGATAGGTAATTCAGATATAAGAGATTTTGCCAGATATTGATCAGGATAGCTACTGAACAATTCTATTATTAGTTCTTTCGTTAAATTCCTGTCTGCTCGTTTGATAATAGACAGTACCCAGGAAATGAATTCAAATACATTGTTTTTATCTATGCTATATTTAGTAAAGGCGGATGACACTGAAGCTATAAAATTGCGTATTACGACATCTGTATTCTTATCCCTTGATAGTGCCTCTGAAACTGAACGTAGCATAAGTAAGCTCGGGTGATCTGGATATGACTCTAAATAACGAGCTACTTGACCCCTAAGTTCAGCAGCCTCATTGGGCGAGCATATACCAGCAATTATGTCTTTTGATTCCTTTATACCAACTTCATCTGCAGAAAGTAATTCGTCTATTTTTTTTGAGTACTCCGTCTCTTCTAAATATTGTAAAATCCGTAGTCGAATATCATTGTCTTTAGACGACACGGAACACGCGAGAAGCATTTCACGAAAAGCACTTCTTCGTCCACGCTCAATAACATCATAGATAAAGTGCAGTAAACGATCGGTTATCCCAACGGCGAAATCTTGCAAAGGAAGACCTAATAGAGATCTTACTGCTTCAACTTCTCTATCGCTTCTACCCTGGTGATAACTAGCAACATATTTCCCATATGCTTCTATCATTTCCTCTTTATTTATACCAGCGAGTTTCACGTTGAATTCATAACTGTTATAATCAATCGTATAATCTGAAATTATCCCTACTAACAGTAATCTATGTAAAGCCTTCTCGGTAAGTGTTCTTGCTTGGCCAAGGTCATTATCATCAAGCCTGCTGCGGATGCCTGCAGGTATAGTTAGTAATACCACTCTTGACCTTGATATGTCTCCTACAGTATTAAGGATTTCTTCAATGTCTTGCTTTTCTTGGGAAATACCACGAAAAGCCCGAGTATGGAAATAGAGTCTTCTAGTAATATCATCGTTTTCTTCCCACGATAGGCTTTTAACACTATCACTTATTTCCTCTACATTTGTAGTCTCGCTTAACAGCCTGTCCGTTCTCTTGGGATCGTCATTTGAAGCTATTATACAGCAGTATGCGGTCTTCCTATTTCTCCCTGCGCGTCCAGCTTCTTGATAGAAAGCTTCAATAGATGGCGGTATATTGTAGTGAATAATATATCGAATATTTGGTTTATCAATTCCCATTCCAAAAGCGCTTGTACATACAAGGAGTGGTACAGTATTTCGTTTATATTTTCTAGCTATATTTTGTTTGTACTCTGTAAAGTCACCCAGATTCCAATGGTTGGGTCTACCCCCAGAGTAGTGGGCACAAGGTATATCAAGCTCATTTGCGATTTCTTCTGCGATATCCACAACGCCAAACTCGCCATTTATATGAGGACAGAAGATTAGTCCAGAATAAGTATCTTCTCCTTTCCCACGATAAAAATGGGAAGCTGTGGTGTTGAAAAGGCTAGGTAGTGATTTCGCAAGATACCCCATTAGTCTAGCTGCTTTTTCTTCAGAGGATGAATGAATCACGCTGAACTTCAATTCAGGTCGGTTAAACGACTTTGGTGTAATAATTGCACTGAAGTCATCTATTTGCAGTTCACGTTGAACGTCTTTTAAAACCGCCCTTGAGGCCGTTCCTGTTAAGCCTAGTAAAGGCGGGATTTGACCATTAGACTCACAATAGTTCCTGCTTGTTCTACCAATATTGAGATATGCGGTTCGAAAATCATGTCCCCATTCCGATACACAATGAGCTTCGTCTACGACAATCACTGCTATAGGTGTATGTATCGTTAGAGTCCTAAGAGATTCTCGAAATTCTTGGGTTTGAAATCTCTCGGGAGAAATGAAAGCAAAAAGATATTCTCCTTGAGCGAATAATTTGATGGCCTTTTCTCTATCAGCCTGTACTAGGTGACTAGTAATGGCAATACATCGGTCAATTCCGTATGAAGAAAGATTATATATCTGATCTTCCATCAGTGCAATTATTGGATCAATGGTGATTGTAAGACCTGGCAAGAGAAAAGACGCCAATTGGTATACTAGTGACTTACCTCCACCCGTGGGCAGAAGCAATAACGTATCTTTAGCTTGTAATGTGCGAGTAATTCCATCATATTGACCTTCCCAGAAGTCATCTTTTCGAAATAGGTACTGCAAGAAGTATCTTAGATCTTCCCTGCTTGATGGAGTCAAGCTTTCAGTTAAAGGAATCGATGGAGAGGAAGAATTAGCTATGTGGAATGGAAAGAAAATGTTTTGTACATGAAATGTCGGCGAATTGCTGGTAAAACGATCAGAAAACGCAATAAAAACCGAGTGTAGTTTCTCTGCTTTTTGTTGAGAACTAATTATTACACAGCTAGGTTTTCCTTTTGGCAATTCAATGGAATAGAGTTTTGCAATTCTCTTAATAAGTTCTATGAAATCGGACACAGATGTAATTAGAACCGATAAGCTTTCCGAGTAGTCAAACGGAGCATCACTGCCAAAGTCAACAGCAATCCGCCACGTCCGTATATCATCCAGTTTCAGGAACTCTGATTGAATTGCTTGTAGTAAAGCCAATTGTATTTGGTGGTTATATTTTATAGACTGAACAAATTTGAGTGTTCCTTTGTTGATTGGCATTACTTCAACAGTATGATCTTGATCTGTAATTGAAATCATGGACAGTAAAGACGACAAATTGGAGCCACTTCCTTTATGTATTTCAGCAGTCGGGATGCGTATTACTGTAAAGCCATGATTGCGTAAAATAGCATCTCGTTCTTGATCAGCTGAAGTATGTCTCTCGTGTTGTTTTCCATCGATTTCGACTACGATTTTATTTGCAATTTTTGGATGAAAGATAGCAAAATCAACCCTCTCAAATTGTGCTACATTTATATCCGCAGAAATAAGACTTGAAATCTCTAATTGCGGAATTACAAACTGCGCATAATTACTACCTAACGCACCTGGAAGTATATTTTCATAAAAACTGTTCTCCTCACTACTGTCTAGACACGGTGTTCGTGGGTGCTCAGATTTAGTCGTATAAATGAGGGAATATATATTAGATGTAGATACTTCTAGCTTCCGGCCATTTAGAAAGGCTTTTTCAAATTCTCTCTCTAGAGTCGGTGAAGCTAATGTTATCCTCCCTCTAGTAAGGATCTTTTCTGCAATTGATAATATTTGTAATTTGGCATCATCCCTCTTAGGTTCTACATCCCTAGTCGGGAAATCTATCCTCCACTGTGAAAAAGACTGCACTATGTTCTCATCTAGGTCCTCATTATTAATCATCAATAGTAGTTCTTGGGGCACCGCCATTGCTTCGATAAATCGTGTTTGATATCCTTTAAATCGCTCTCGCGCGCTGAGCCTATGAGGTAGAGGAAGTGATTTATATGTTTCTGACTTAAGGTGAACTTGGGTAGAATCTGCAGAATCAATGTCTATTATACCCTTGCAACTAGGATATTTTGAACAACCGTAGAACTGTCGTCCAGCATATCGCCCCTTTTGTGCTGTTCGAATATACATTGGAGCGCCACATTCTGGGCATCTTATTTCCGACATACTTAGTTAATTTCCCCTGAACCTGTATTGACCCAGCCACTTGGCGAATAGGAAGTAGGAGAAGTAAATGGATGTTCAGTTATTTCAGTCCATTGAATCCTACTAATCTTAAAGGTTCGTATCTCACCTCTTCGAGAGTCAAATGCATCAATATAGCCATGACCAATGCCAAGCACGTTTATCATCCTTTGAGTGATCTGACCACGATTATTCCGGTATCGAATAAGTACTGATTTCTCCATTTGTTTTGATTTAGAGAGGTCAGCAACAACAGCAGCCCCTCCCCCAATGTTGAAAAGGCTACGAAGAAATCGCGAGAATGCTCCATGGCTCTTGGTCATTATTCTATTGATTGACTTCTGCTAATACTCGCTTGGAATTAGATGCCTATGACTAGCATAGCAACAGAATAGTATACCCATTCCAGATAACTGTCAACCATTTTCACTTACAGGTAGTGGGTCAATTTGAAATTATTGGGGCTTGACATGCTTGAGCGGGCAGGTCATGGATAAGATTCGTCTTGGATTCCAACCGAGGTATTATATAGACGAGCTTCGTAATCAATTCCCCAAAGTAAGGTAATCTGGACGCCTTTACAAACCAGCCGTACAAAAAGGTCCGCTGAAAATCACGCCTGAACGCCAGGTATAAAATTACGGGGTAAAAAAGGAACCTATATATACTTTATTTTATTAGACAGGTTGTTGTGATTGAATTTTATGGAAACCGATGGTAGAATAGGATTCCATAATTCAGTGATAAATGGAGAACCGAAATGGCTAATATTTCAAGAACTGCTGCTATGCAAAGGCTCCATCAAATAAGACGGCAAGCTAGACAGTTAATGGACTCTGAAGAAATGTTCGATGCTGACTATCACAAATGGCATAGGGATGCTGAGGTAGCAATTGAAAATATATTTGGGAGGGAATCCCGTCACATAAAGGATTTCAATATCATACAATTTGAACCTCAGCATGCTGAACCAACCCCGCAAGAAGAGATAGACGTTTATGAAGATGGTCTTGAGAGAGCTCAAGGTATAATCCAATCAATGGTGGATGAAATAAGGGTATATGGACTACCTTCAGATAATGTCGATAGGAGTCCATCTTCCCTCATTACCCCAAAAGGTACCAAACCCACGAGTAATCGTGTGTTTGTAGTTCATGGACATGACGAAGCAATGAAACAGTCCGTGGCGAGAGTATTAGAGAAGCTAGGTCTTAAGCCAATTATATTGCATGACCAACCAAATAAGGGAAGAACAATTATTGAGAAATTCACAAACTATTCTGATGTGTCCTTTGCTGTTATCCTCTTATCACCCGATGATCTAGCGTTCACAGGTACTATGGCACCTAGCAGCGCAAAACCTAGGGCAAGACAGAATGTAATACTTGAACTTGGTTTCTTCCTCGGCCGACTCGGCAGAGATAGGGTTTTCCCTCTTTATTGTGGTGGTCGGAATTTTGAGATACCATCAGACTATAGTGGTGTTATTTATACTCCTTTCGACGAAGCTGGAAGTTGGCGAGTCGAGCTACTACGGGAATTAAAATCATGTGGGTTTAACGTAGACGCGAATATATTACTATGACAAATAGAAGATTCTACTCCTCCAACTATAGGTATAATCAAATTAATAATTATTTATTATCTATTGTTGACTTCGCGGAGTTGTTATGACCACACTCACAACTATTTTAGATCTTATTGCTGGATTGTGTGTCGCAGCTGATTTCTTTTTTCCGAATAGAATCGGAGAGAAGGCAGGTAAATGGCTAGTTCAACAATTACCTACAAAAAATGAGGTTATCAATCCTTTACATCGCAGGACCATCCTATTTAACGCCACGATAACTTTTATTATTCTTTCGCTATTAGTTGCCTGGGCAATTGCTAAAGATACCGGAGTATATACTACCTCACAGGTTTGGCTATCTGTGGGATTATTCGCACTAGGTATAGTCATCGGTATCACCTTAATGACTTCTCTAGCTTTCTTATTCTATAAAATTGGTAAATATCTCAAGATTCTTGTGACTGAATCAGGAGTAAATCCGTTTACTTGGTTTGTGAGTTTTGTTATCATGTACTTTTCTCTTCTTCTAGCCGCAAAACTAGCAACCAAGGGAATTACTGAGGTTATGACTCCAACTGCAACTTTCATACTTGCTGTAATGGTATTACCAACATCAATGTTATCTGCCCCTTCGGTTCTTCGGTTTATTGATTCAACGCCAAACAAGAGAGTTTATGCTATTGGACGCATTGGTCTGGTATTATTCATTGTTAGCAGAGTAATGGTACTTACGTCTTAAAGCTCCCGCCTGTCACTGAACTTTACTATTGGATAGTACACAGCGAAGAATTACATGGAGATTAAATGATATGTCTTCAGATCTCGTGGCCGGTATCATTGGTGGACTTGTTGGTGGAATCCTAGGCGTTATTGGCACTCTTATTACTTCTTATTATGGGCCTCGCAAGATTGAGGAATGGAGGGAAAAGCGTCAAGAGGAGCGTATCCATGGACCGAAGAAAAGGCTTCTCAACCAACTCTTGGAGGATTCTAGGTTTGATGATGGGCGTAAACTTGAAACACTGTGTCGCGTAACGGGCAGCAATGAAGAAGAGTGTCGTCGTCTGCTAATAGAAATCGGTGCGCGCGGTGTCAAGCTGAGAAACGGAGAAGAGGGATGGGCTCTTATAAGTCGAAAACCACTAGATGAGCGCTGATAACTAGCGCTCTTAACAATGTGTCACATATCCTTTGCTATCATCTTTCCGTCCACTCAACTCAGCAGAAATAACTTTTCGTTTTCTACTTGGGTCACATTCACCACAGTGGTTCTTCTCGTGTTATATTGATAGGTAGGGTAATAGATTGACGGAGGGAAGTTTTTGAGATCAGTTGACTTCTATGAGTTTGTAGGTATTGTCATTCCGGGAGCAGTGTTACTTGCGGCTACCGGTTATCTCATTGAAGCTGGCTCTGCAGAGAGCTTCCTGCTCCCAACTGGAGTGGGCAATGCGATAGCTTACCTCGTGCTTGCGTACGTCGTTGGACACCTGCTTCAAGCCCTTGGCAACTGGTTCGAAAGCTCCTATTGGAAAGTTTGGAAGGGGATGCCAACAGAATGGCCAGTTACTAGACCGGAGTACCCTGATGCACCGGATTGGAAGAAAGCAATTGAATTATATTTTGGTGAAGCACTCGAAGGGAAGGATATCAAGAAGTGGCATCGATTAGTCGGACAAGCTCGTTCTACGGTTTATGCCACCAAAAGAGCAACACGATTACACATTTTCAATGGCAACTATGGCATGTTTCGGGGGCTAATAGTAGCGGAACTATTGCTTATGACTTTTGCTTGGCAGAGCCACCATGATCTTATTGTCTATGGTGTGTTGGTATCGGCCACGATCTTATCTACGTTTCGTATGCATCGTTTCGCAATAAGCTATGCCCGAGAGTTGTTTGATAACATTACTGAACTACCAATTAAGGACAGAATCCGTAACATACAGGAAGAGAGAAATGCTTAAGCTAATTGCCCGGGATAGACAGCATGGAAGCTCTGTAAATCACGAACAAGACGAATTGGATAAAGTAATAAGAGAATTAGAAGCCAAGTTTGAGTTCTTGCCATACTATATCAGGGAGAAAGATAAGGAGAACCACGCGAAGGCTTTTGATAACGTGTCTTAACCTAGTTGATCAAGAGGTCGGTAGAGTAAAACTGCTTATTAAAAGGATGGACTGTACAGGATGCCTCTCCTGTATTTGAGAGAATAATCATAATAGGTTTATCGAGTAAGTATTCTTTTTGTTTCGAAATGTCAGACAAACTCAGCAAATCAACATTACTTGGTTTATTATCCCCATTAGAATGGTAATGCCACTCACCCACATACAGGCTCTTATCTCCATACTTTTCATAATTATCATCTATTATTCTTTGGCAATATTCAGGATCTCTTTCGAACTTGGTTGATTCTTTTATTGCTTTGGGGCCTGGTTCTGAGGCGAGTGTGACAACAATGTCACCTCTATCATTTTTATAACCAAGCAATATACCCCCTGTTTCTAGATTTGTATCTTTAGCGCGTTCGAGTTGCATAAACTCAAGGACTTCTTTACTGGCTAAGACCTTTACCGGGTTTTCTTTCTTGCAATAGATACAGTTGGGGTGAGGTAGTAAAGAACTCGAATACAGTACATACGGAAATTGTTCGTTATAATCTATCCCCTCCAGTTTTTCAGTAGTAAAGATCCAGTGGTTTTTATCGTCTTCCCCTTTTTGCAAATAGTCGATTATCAATCTAGACGCTATTGAAGAAATAATTTTTAGATCTGCTGCACTTGCAGGCCTAATCGGGTTATTGCATTCATTAGCAATTGTTGGTAATGTTTCGTCCTCCGGAATATTGATGAAGCGGCCATCTTTGTCTTGGCAATAATAGGCTAGACAGTTCATACAGGCATCTTTACCTGGGATAACTCGGAAAATCCTAGCAGTTTTTCCTCCTCTCAAGGCTCGTGCATAGAAAATCGTTTTATTATAGATAATAGCTTGCTCATTCAAATAACGTTCAACGTTGTTATCAGCAATTGTTGAAATCCCTATGGATTCTTCCAAGAGGTATTCGTTAATGTTTTTGGTAAGAATATCAGTTAGGAAATCAACTAGAACAGTGATAAGAATATCGGTTATACTCTTACCTTGTGCATCGAGACGAATTTCCGGAGTCACTGTTACAAATGGATTATGTAGAATTAGACTTTCTCTAGTAACTAAAGCTTTAGGAAGCCCCATTTTATCAATGGAGACCAAATGCCGAATTGAATTGTGTGCTCTAAATAATTCCTTGTCTACAAGGTGTAGTCGCCCAACACCGGCTTTAGCTAGGTCATCAGCTACTTCAGAACCCAGTGCTCCACACCCAATGATTGTTACCCTTTTACTTTTAAAAATATCTCTATCTGCCCTTTGGCTATTTCTTTTATGGTAATTCGATTCGGTAAAGGCTTCAGAGTAAACGGCTGAGAGGTTGCAGTTATTGATCATCTCCTTTTTGCTTTCAATGCTATCATCAAAGAGGGGTACAAATCCGTCTTTTTTCCTTAAAATAAAAATCTGCCACTCTTTTAAACTTGTTCTTCCTGGAAATCTTATCCCTAAATACAGGACATCAAGGTTCTTAAGGTCAGACCCCAACCAGTCGAATATTCTCCTATATCCAGCTTCTATATCCTTTTCTCCAATATAGAACGCGAGTTCTTCGATATGCTCAAACGGTTCCGGTTCACAAGTTATTTCAAACCAGACTATTTTGGAAATTGTTCCGTCCTTAATTTGATAATTAATAGCACTTTCAAAACGGCTAATCTCAGTAGTCAATATATCCTTTAATTGTGGACCTATTATGTGAAGCAAATGTTGTTTGTTTTCGTATACCTTCGGAAGCTCGACAATTCCTGCTCTATTCTTGCCATATATCGTAACTCCAATGTAGGTTCTCTTAAATATGGGTGCAGTAGTGAGAGCAGCGTAGAGTATACCCTCAACTAAATTGTCATCATATGACATTTCAGGCAGCAGAAACTCTACAGAGCGGTCTTTATTCTTGAAGTGAGCAAAAAGTTCCACCTCTGGACTATCTGGTGGTAATCTACCGGTATTCAGTCCGGAAAGCCAGTGACGCACTCGATCTATGACCTGTCTAATAGGAAATACCTCAGCACTTTCTGAATAAAGACTATCTGATTCTACTAAGCATAAAGTACCTTCAGAGCCTTGATGTCTTCGATTATAAAACCTGATCTTGTCCTTTATGTGTGCTGCTACATTTGAAAAGTCCATCTTACTTATGGTTTCAACTTCTTCTTCAGAAAGTAAATCATAAAGCAAATAAACTGCAGGCAAAGAATAAGGTGTCGATTCAGGATAGACTATCAATATCGGGTATTTTTTAGTTTCTGTTGATCGAACGATTATCTCACCACAGGACACCAGGAGATTCTCCCTGAATGAGGCTTTTTCCTTATAGTTACTATTCGATCTTAATTCTCTTGCTTCTTCTCGAAGGTAGTCAGGGTGTTTCTTAAACCATTTCATATTACCCCATCGTCTTCCTGTCTATTTTTTCCGTTGCTATACCAACACCAGCACCAAGAGATTTGGAAGTGCTATCTTCTGACTTAAATCCGTAATGTTCTACTAGATCTTTGTCGGGCTTGACTTCTATATCACCATCATCATAGATATCGACTATCACACTTTCTCGATTCTTACCTAAATGATATAGATTATCCTCATCAACATACTTTCTATATAACTCCATCGCATCATCATGAGGATGACCATGTGGGCTTTCAGACTGCTTAGGTGCACTAATGACCAGATGAGAAGGACCTATCGCCTTTAGGTGTTCCTCAAAAGGTTCTTCATCATCCTCATTATCTTTGAAAAATGTTCTTGAACCATGATGAGCAGCACTAAGAATGTCAGAGGATAACCTCTTTTTATGAAAGTCAGTAATGTGTATCTGCCATGCTGCCTTGTCTGTATCACCCGTTATCAAGATACATTTCCTTTCAGTTCCATAGAAGAATATTATTACACCACATTGCTCATGGATTCGATTGTATCTATCCTCCGGCTTTTCATCGGCTATTTCATCAGCCACATATTTTGCTGGCGATAATACATTGAAACCTATGTCCCCTAAAGAATAGCTTTTGTCATCCAATTTATTTTCCTCATTGCTACCCTTCAAGCGAAAGACATTTTTACTACCTATGTGGCTCATTACATCTTTTAACTCTTCATAAGCATCATAGTGCGCTTTGCCTGGAGTATGTCCCGAATGCCATACTTCTTTAATGGTCACTGCGTCGTATATGGCTTTAACACCCTTTAGGTGATCATTATGTGGATGAGTATTTACAAACACGTCTAGATCATTATCTAGCAAATCTTTTAGCAGTTTCACAACATCAATTCCACCGTTTTCTACGTCAGTGTTCGTGTCGATCAGCATATACTTCCACCCTTGCCCATCTGGAATGACCAATAGCGTTGATTCGCCCTGACCTACATATAAGAATACAGTTCTAAACACACCATTTATTTTAGGGATAATAAGATCTTGTGCATAATTCATCTAGCTACTCCTCCTACAATTATCTTGCCTTGCAGCATCTTTATACTATCAATTATACAACCATTTCCTGTGTAAAATGCATAATAGTGCCTAGTGTAAGGACCGTAATTGTATAAAGTGACTCGGAATAGCCAGCAAAAGGGCATGTTGTTCACCTCGGGTAATAATATAGGATCTTGTTAATTGAGACTCATCACACAAAATAGCGAATTGTTCAATCTAGCTTCATCTAAAAAGGTTCCTTTTTTTACTGTTGACAAACAGATGCCATAGACATAGTATCGCTGATAAGAGCAATGAAGGTCAGGATGCTTCATTGCGAGTTGAAATGGGAAACCCCTC
>JABUBM010000193.1_pt1 | contig 14165 bp, 12 predicted proteins | sample 7240321 | NCBI WGS metagenome assembly JABUBM01 (sample SAMN07256344, study PRJNA390944) | subsurface metagenome | isolation source: Methane hydrate marine sediment | place: Pacific Ocean: Eastern North Pacific, ODP site 1244 | collected 2002
CCCGGACTTGCTTTGACTGCAGAGCCAGAAGAAAAAGGGATAATGAAAAGGCCGCCAAGACACCCTAAGGAAAGTATATTCGCTCACCACCTCGGTCTGGATATTATCTGGGTAGGCCTATTAATGGGTGGTGTTTCAATATTTTCTCAGGCCTGGGCAATAAAGACCGGCCATACCTCGTGGCAGACCATCGTATTCACTGTCCTATGTCTGAGCCAAATGGGTAATGTACTTGCGCTTCGGTCCGAAAAAGAATCGTTTTTTTCTTTAGGCCTATTTTCCAATATACCGCTACTTGGTGCTGTCTTTTTGACCTTTATGCTTCAGATGGCTACAATCTATGTGCCGTTTCTAAACTCTATATTTAAAACCCAGCCATTAACACTTAGTGAACTTATTATCTGTTTACTCCTATCCTCAGTAGTATTTTGTGGAGTTGAAACAGTGAAGTGGACAAGAAGAAGGCAAAAAAAGTGAATACTGTTCGAGGTAAGTTTGGTATTTTGGACTTTTAGTTATTTGACATATTTAAGGAGGTTTTATGGCAAAGCATAAAATAGCAATACTACCCGGTGATGGAATAGGTAAAGAAGTCATCGAAGCTGCAAAAATCGTGCTCGACGAGATTGCCCTCGATGCCGAATATATTTATGGTGATATTGGTTGGGAGTTCTGGTGTAAGAACGGAAATCCTCTACCTGAAAGAACAATCGAGATGCTCAAGAAAACAGACTGCTGTCTGTTTGGTGCTATCACATCAAAACCCAAGGAGGAATCTGAGAAAGAACTTTCACCTGAACTACAGGGCAAAGGGTTATCTTATTACTCGCCAATTGTCGGATTACGCCAGTTATTCAATCTGTATGCAAATATGAGACCGACAAAGGCATATCCTGGCAATCCACTCAATTACCGGGATGATATAGATATTGTTGTTTTCAGAGAGAATACCGAGGGTTTATATTCCGGGGTCGAGTTCCACCCTTTACCCGACGAGATCAAGGCAGTGCTACTTAAACATCACGTAAAGATGAAGAAGTTTGAAGATGTTCCGGCTGAAGAGATTGCCCTGTCATGCAGGATATTCACTGAAAAAGGCTGTCAGAGAATCATAAAAAAGGCATTTGACTATGCGAAAAAGATGAATAGACCATGCGTGACCGTTGTAGAAAAACCAAACGTATTACGAGAAACATCAGGTCTTATGGTCAGAGAGGCAAGAAAGATTCAAAAAGAAGAATATCCTGATATTGAACTATGGGAGGCAAATATCGATGCGATGTGTATGTGGTTGGTAAAAAATCCCCAGAATTATAGTGTGCTTGTGGCATCAAACATGTTTGGTGATATTGTCTCTGACCTCTGTGGTCAACTTGTTGGTGGACTCGGTTTTACTGCCGGCGCAAACTTAGGTGATGAATATGCAGTATTTGAACCGGTGCATGGTTCAGCCCCTAAATACTCTGGCCAGTACAAAGTAAATCCCATTGCTACACTTCAAGCAACGAGACTCATGCTTGAATGGCTTGGTGAACATGATAAGGCAAACAGATTGGACAAAGCAATTGCCCTTAATATTAAAGAAGGAAAGGTAAAGACCTATGATTTAGTCGGTACATCAAAGACACTTGAAGTAGCAGAGGATATTGCAAAGAAATACAGTGCAGGATATTAGAAGAAATTATGGGAAAAACCATTATTGAGAAGGTCATTGAAAATCATAATGGTAAAATGGTAAAACCCGGGGATATTGTTATTACCAATAAAAATTTTGGCTGTGGCAGCTCACGTCAAAAGGTCAAAGCAACACCGTTTTCTGAAATTCAAATGAATATCTACCAAAGAGGAGGATTACTTGAGTGCAAAATCTAAAACATTGGTATAGGGGTTAATATGATTGTAAAAAAAGAGATTTGAAAAGCAGAATGACTTTGAAATTTTCGGCTTTATACCTTATAAATCCATTTTATCAGCACCAACCTTGTCTGTTGTGAAAGAAGATTTGAAAGTACAAGTCTTAAATGAAAGCCGCTCTAATCAGACATCAGTATGGAGTAAACAAATTGAAAAGGTGGTTGTCGCCACGATTTTCGGCACAATTATTAGACCACCTTTATCCTTGATTATTCCCTAATCATAAGTATAATTAACAAATGAATTTTAAACCGCTACTTAGTTTTATAATAAAAGATCCTATAAGGAAAATGTTCGCCATAATTTTCGCCTTTGGTTTATGGTTTTTTGTGGCAATAGATAACAATTATCAATATACAAAAGATATTAAGATCCTTTATACGAACCTGCCTGAATCCTTAATCATCGTCGATTCTGTTCCAAATATCAATATTATACTTACTGGACGGGGTCGTTCATTACTCAACATCTGGGCTACGTTGCCAAAAGCACACTGTAATTTGGGTAAAATTGAATTGGGAATAAATGAAATCCCAGTAAAGAAAATTATCATACCTATCGGTTTTAGTGACGTAAGGGTTGTTTACAACATTCCATCAATAACAATAAAAATTGACAAAAAAATGAGCAGAAAAATGAAAATCAGTGTACCTATTAAAGGTTCACTAAAAGATGGCTATTCAATAAGTGATATTATTGTATTCGATACGATTAATGTTACTGGACCAAAGGAATTTCTACAAAATTTAAATGAAGTAGCTACAGAAACCCTTAATCTGAAAAATAAGACTTCAACATTTACAAAAGAGTTAAAAATAACGGAAATATCACCTCTTTTCCAAATTTCTAAGAATATGGTAAGGGTACAGGTTGAAGTCGACGCGACAACTGAAAAGTTAATCACAAATATACCTCTCAAACTTATCTTCACACTAAGTCAACGCGTTTCTTCAAAAAAAATATTTCTTGACACCTTGATTGTTAAGGGCTCAGGAAACAGAATTAGGAAATTAAAGAAAAAAGATATAAGTGTAAAAATAAAATTGACTGAACTCTCACCGGGAGAATATGACCTTCCTGCCTCAATAACATTACCTGACTACATAAAACCAGTTTATTCAAATCCGAAGAGATTCAAAATCAAAATATATTAAACACCACCGCCAGGTAAGCTTGACAAATATTGTTTTCGGAATATACTATTACAAAATAGCCTTTGCGAGGATGGCGGAATTGGCAGACGCGCTGGATTTAGGATCCAGTTCCGTTTAGGAATGGGGGTTCAAATCCCCCTCCTCGCATCTATTGGAGGTGATATTTGGAATACGAAATTACTACGGATGACGAAATCGAAAAGGAAATTAACATTTCGATACCATTTATTAAGCTGGAGCATTTAATTAATGAAGAAGTTAACAAAATGCAGAAAGACCTCACGCTAAAGGGATTTCGGAAAGGAAAAGTACCAAACAATATAATAAAAAATAGATATTCTGATACCCTGAAAGCACAGGCAATGAATAATCTCGTAAAGGACTCATTTTTAAAGATATTGAGCGAAAAAAAATGGCGTCCTGCTTCTCAAGCCGAGCTCCTCAATATTGAAGAAGGAGAAAATATTAAATTACGACTGCGATTTGAAATCATCCCTGATTTTAATGTTGAAAATTATATGGGGCTGGAAATTTTTAAAGAAGAATCACTACCCGATGATTTCCTTCTTGAACAGGCAATAGAGCAACTACGTGAGCAGCATGCAACAATTAAAGAAATCTCACGACCTTCTGTAGTAGATGATTTCATAACAGTGGATATAGAAATTATAGAAAATAATATCACTAAGAGTAAACAGGATAACATTGTCGTTAAAATAGGCGATCGTAATTTGCCTGACGAAATTAACAGGGCATTAGTAGGAGTACGAAAATCAGAAAAAAAAGAAGTGAAAACTGGAAACCAAATTCATAAAATATCAGTAAAGAAAATTGAGGAAAAAATTCTTCCGCAGTTTGACGATGATTTTGCAAAAAAACAAAATTGTAAAAATGCTGAACAGTTAAAGAAAAAATTAATGGCTGCTGCAAAGGAAATTGAGGAAAAAAGAATAGAGGGAGAATTAAAGGAATCGCTATCCAATACAATATTGGAAAGAATAAAATTAAAAGTCCCAAAAACACTGGTTCAAAATGAATATCAGAAAATATTGGAAAAATCCAATTTGTCCGATTCAGAAACCAATAAAGAAAGCTTCTGGGGTATTGCCGAAAAAAGAGTTCGTTTAAATCTCATACTCGATAAAATTGCCGAGAAAGAAAATATCAAGGTCACGGAAGATGAGGTAATGAAAGTAATCTCTACAATGGGGATAAAGTTAAATGGTGAAAATCGCAAGAATATAATGGATTACATAGGCAATATCCTGAATAGAGAAAAAACAATAGACTCTCTTTTCCAAAATGCGCAAATTAATAAAAAAAGTCGCATAATTTCTCCAAAGGAGGTAATCAATGATACCAGTTCCGTTCGTCATTGAACAAACCAGTCGGGGTGAACGGGCATACGACATCTATTCACGGTTGTTAAAAGAAAGGATAATATTTGTGAGTACACCCATTGATGATACTGTTGCTAACCTTGTGATGGCACAAATGTTATTCTTGGCAGGTGAAGACCCAACAAAGGATATAAATCTTTACATTAACTCTCCTGGTGGTGTAGTATCATCCGGGCTTGCAATTTACGATACAATGCAATTCGTTGAACCTAATGTTTCAACAATCTGTATTGGTATGGCAGCAAGTATGGCGGCGCTTTTACTTGCTGCCGGAACAAAAGGAAAAAGATTTGCCCTCCCCCATGCCCGTATAATGATTCATCAACCAGAAGGAGCTTTTTCAGGACAGGCCAGTGACATTGCTATACATGCAAAAGAGGTCTTAACAACAAGAGATGTACTCAACAAATTATTTGCCAAACATACCGGGCAAAGCATAGAAAAAATCGCCAAAGACACAGAGAGAAACTACTTTATGTCTTCTGAAGAAGCAAAAAATTATAAGATTATTGACGAAATTATGAAAAAAAGGAAAGGATAGTGCCCCAGATAGTTTGTCACTTTTGCCAAAGACCTAATTCATCAGTTAAACGCTTATTCAAAGGCGATAAGGTATACATATGTGACGAATGTGTTCGATTATGTAACAAAATACTGGCGGACGAAGAAAAAACCCTGCAAATCGACAATTTTGTTTTGCCAAAACCATCAGAGATCAAATCCTTTCTTGACCAGTATGTGATTGACCAAGAAAGAGCAAAGATGGTCATTTCAGTTGCTGTATACAATCATTACAAGAGAACAATGATAAAAAGCAGTGATATTGAAATGCAAAAAAGTAACATACTTTTAATCGGTCCAACTGGAACCGGTAAGACACTTATGGCTGAAACACTTGCACGATTACTTCATGTTCCATTCTCTATATCCGATGCCGCACCACTTACCGAGGCTGGATATGTTGGTGAAGATGTGGAAAATATTCTATTAAGGCTTATCCAAGCAGCAAATTTTAATATTCCAAATGCAGAAAGAGGTATTATCTATCTCGACGAAATCGATAAGATCGCACGCAAATCAGATTCACCTTCTATCACCCGCGATGTTTCTGGAGAAGGTGTTCAGCAGGCATTACTGAAGATTATCGAAGGGACCGAAGCAAATGTTCCACCCCAGGGCGGCCGTAAGCATCCTGAACAAGAATTTATACGGATTAATACAAAAAATATTCTCTTTATCCTGGGCGGAACTTTTTCCGGGATAGAGGAAATAATATCAAGAAGGTTAAATCGTAAACAAATCGGATTCGTGAGCAATACACGAAGCAAAGGGAACAAACATAATGGACTACTTGCACATATCGAACCGAAAGATTTAATAAAATACGGGTTAATTCCGGAATTTATCGGCCGCGTACCGGTTGTTGCACCTCTCGATACATTATCTAAAAATGCATTAATCGAAATTATGTCCGAACCAAAGAATGCATTAATTAAACAGTATTCAAAATATTTTAAAATGGAGGGCGTAAAATTAGAGTTCACAAAAGATGCATTAGATGCAATTGCTACTAAGGCTTTAAAATATAATACCGGCGCAAGAGCACTGCGGTCTATTATCGAAAATTTCATGCTTGATATCATGTTCCATTTACCGAGCCGGAAAGATATTAATAAATGCATAATATCAAAACGTGTAATAACAATAAATTCAAAACCGCTATATGTTAAACGTAGGAGAAAACGGGCACAATGAACATTTTTGCCTCGCTATATCTAAAATTTAGCAAAAATAGATTTTCGAGAACATTTAAACCCCTGGGTATTAAATTCGCTGACATCAAAAGACTATGATATTAAAAAGAAGAGAAACTTTTTAATATCAGCACCTTCTGATGTCAGCGATTTTCTAAAAACATTACCATTTATTGAAGGGTTAAAGAAATTAGGAAATATCGTAATACTTATGCCGAAAAATTTGGAAAATATCTACCGTTATATGAAACCCAAGATTTTTGAAACAATATTTTACGAAAAACCATCACAACTTTTTTCCAAAGAGTACCGGAGGCTGAAAGAAAAATTGAACAATAAATCTTTTCACTTTCTTATTGAGTTAAATAGACCAGCGAATATCTCGCTGCCATACCTTGCTTCAACCGAAAAACGAATCTGTTTTTATGAAAAAAACAGTTTTCCTTATTACAACATAATGATTAAACACAGCATCAATTCATTAGAGCAATTTTTCAATATCAAATCAAGTAATCCGCAGAATCTGTTCCATTTCTATGCGCGCGATTTAAAAAAGACCTTAAAAAAATTTAATAAAAAGAAACCTCTTCTTTTTATAAATGGAGAAAATGACATAACGTGGGAAGGTGATAAGATCGTTGTTGGTACAGATATATTGTCTTCTGATCCTGAGGTATATAAAATTTTATACTTTTCTGACGCTTACCACGGACAATGTGATGCCTTGTATGAATTCGTAAAAATATTCGATAAACGAATAGTCAAATCATGAAACAAATAACCAACTACATAGACAAACACAATATTTTCAAACGGCATATTGAATTCTTTCAAAAGAGCAATTAAATATAATGAATCTAAAACGTAAATTCAGTTCACGAACACTGGCAATATACTTTTTAATCGGCATTAGCATAATTGGTATTATCACATATGTCTATTCAAACTATCTTATACAAAAAATAAAAAAAGAAACGGAAACAACTTCAAGAATATTTGCAAAATATGCGTCAGGACCGAGCATGGAGCAAGAAGCACTCCTTGAATTAATATTTCAAGAAGTAATTCAACGCATAGATTTTCCAGTTGTCATGACCGATGCCGAGGGTAATCCGACTTCGTCAAAAAATGTTTTAACCGATGATTTAAGAAAAACAGTTGAAAAACTCGATAACAGTCAGGAACCAATCCCCATTGTCATTCGACATGGGTCAGATTCTACACTCGTCGGATATGTTCACTATGGACTTTCACCCTTTACAAAATCACTTCAAATTTTACCATTCGTTGAAACAATATTTTTAATCGCCTTCCTCTTTATAGGATTCTGGGGTTATCTGATATATCGAAAAAGCGAAGAAGAAAAAATTTGGAATTCTCTTGCTCGTGAAACAGCACATCAACTTGCAACACCCTTGTCATCGCTAAGTGGTTGGCTTGAAGCATTTAAGGGAAAAATATCGGATGATATATATGAGGGTATACGTGAAGATACGAAAAGGATGAATGAAGTATTGGAAAAATTTTCAAGAATCGGTTTACCGCCGCGATTGGTTAAAAAAGAGCCGATTGAAACAATCAAAAAATCTATAGACTATATGAAAAAACGAGCACATAAAAACATAGTATTCTATGAGAAGTTCAAACCACTGCCCGTAATAAAATTTGATGATATCTTATTGGGTTGGGCAGTGGAGAATATTCTTAAAAATGGTTTAGATGCCATCGGCGCAGAAAAAGGCAAAATTACGATCAAAACCTATACTGCAGAAGATGCAGTGATTGAAATATCGGACAGCGGTAAGGGTATTAAAAAAGGAAAAGAGATATTTAAACCTGGCTATACGACAAAAAAATACGGATGGGGTCTGGGTCTCGTGCTAACAAAAAGGATTATTGAAAATTATCACAAAGGTAAGTTAATGCTAAAAAAAACCGGTTCCCGAGGAACTACATTTCAAATTTTGATTCCCAAGGAGTCTAAATGAAAATTTTATGGATTGATGATGAAATAGATTTATTAAAACCTTTTGTTTATCTCCTCCAGCAAGACGGATATGAAGTTAAAACTTCAACTTCTGGAGAAGATGGTATAAAATTAGCAAGCAAAGAAGTTTTCGACCTGATCTTTCTCGACGAAATTATGCCCGGTGTTGATGGCCTTGAAGTACTCAGAAAAATAAAAAATGAAAATTCGCAACAATTAGTGGTTATGGTTACAAAGAGTGAGGAAGAAGACATAATGAAAAAGGCATATGGTGGTTGGGTTGATGATTATATTACAAAACCATTTAGCTTTAATCAATTACTTTCTGTTTTAAATCGGACATTAAAGCGAAGAATACTAATTGAAGAAACAATGGCCGAAGAATACGCCACTCAATTCAGATCACTTGTTGAACCAACCAACTATGAAGAATGGATAGAACATTATAAAAATATTGTGTCATGGGATTTGAGAATGTCGGAATTTGGGAGCAAGGACTTAAAAGAAATGCAGGAACAAAGGAAACATGAAGCAAATTCTGGATTTGTTAAATTCATTGAGAATACATATGGCGACTTTCTTAAGGGCAAAGGACCTGTTCTTTCGAACAAGCTATTTTCACATGCCGTTTTCCCAATTTTAAAGGATGGGCCTGTTCATTTTATTGTTTTTGACTCAATGCGACTTGATCAATATTTAAAATTATCACTGTATATGAAAGACTACTTTGAAATTAATACACAATACTATTATTCAATTCTCCCAACAGCAACACCTTATTCAAGAAATGCCTTATTTGCTGGTCTTCTACCTCTTGAGATTATCCAGGAATTCCCCCAATACTGGTCGTTTGAACAAAAGGGGCAAAATCGATTCGAAAAGGTTCTATTTGACGAACAGTTAAAAAGACATAATCTTAGAATAAAATTTTCATACTACAAATTATCTTCAATGCAGGAGATTGAACGCAATATTATGCCCGTTGTGAATGATAAAGCGGATATCACAATTGTAATTATTAATTTCTTTGATCTCTTATTGCATTCAATACCAGGGCGTGGCGATATGAAAGGAATTCTCGATGATGAAAGGGTGCTACTAAATTTACTCGGATACTGGTTTCCACTTTCTCCAATCTTTGAGATATTCAAAAAATTAGCAAAAAAACGCAGACGTATCATACTTACAACTGATCACGGCTTTATACGTGCACGCAGGCCTACTATAATTTACGGTGGACGATCCATCTCTCCGAATCTTAGGTACAAATATGGGCCTGCGCTGAGAGTAGACAAGAAAACGGCATATCTTTTAAATAACCCTGGTGAAATATATCTACCATGTGCTGACCCCTCAGTTCGATTTGCAATTGCTAAAGAAGATTACTATTTTATCTATCCTACTAAACCCACAGAGTATGAAAAAGAATTCAAATTCACTTTCCAGCATGGCGGTATTTCAATAGAGGAGATAATTCTACCATACGCTATTATGACACCACGGTAACAGCATTTTTCGGATCGTTTAAAGCGTTAATTTCGTTTCTTTCGTTTAGAACGTTTCACTAAAAGTCATTAGTCATTAAGTCATTGAATTCTTCAGCGAAGCGTGTCTTCAGTGCGCCATAGGCGGACGTGTCTTCAGCGCAGGTGTGACTTCAGCTTTGCATGCAAATGCGTGCCCTCAATGCTCAGTGCCCGATGAATCGGGCGACTACAATTGATTGAGATCACCTGGTCGTCTTGTCCCCAAGTCTCCAGGTCTCCCCTTCCCCTGTTCCCTATTTCCTGTTTCCTAAAAATGGGGGGCCCCCACCGGAGGGCGAAGATTTAATGAGTAGAGGCCCCAAATATTAAGTGAAAAACTCTTTTTTTAATAACATTATTTTGACGGTTTAAAATCAAAAGGTATTGTGATTCTTTGTTCAAACGGCTCACCATCTTTAGTTGCTGGTTTAAACTCCCATTGTTTTGCCGCAGCCACTGCCGCAACTTCACAGGCAGGATTTCCAAAACTCGATAAAACTGTTGTAGTCTTTACCTTCCCATCTGTGCCCACCAAAACACGAATAACCACTCGTCCAGTTGCGCTAATGGTGCGAGCAGATTCAGGATATTTCGGTGTCACTTGCTTTACAGGTGTTGCCCTCGTAATAACCGAAGGTTTAGGTGGCGCCAGAGGTACAGCAATTATTCCTGTAGTATCGATATCTACCACGGATGCCGTGTCTTTCTTTACCGCTGCTTCTAAAAGCTCTTCCGGCTTAACAACCTCGGGCGGTTTTTCAGCTTCCCCTACAGGTTTTATCTCAGAACCTGTAGGTGTTGAGATAGTATCTTCACCTAATGATGTCAGTGCAGCAACAGCAACCCTTTGTTCGGCTTCAGGAATCCAATAGGTATACGCACTAGCTAATGTTATTCCGTTATCAACACCTCTGATTCGTTTATAGGATGCAGATACATTATTTGAAACAATAAGAAATGTATAGGGCTGATCCTGGTAAACAATTCTCTGAAATTCATTCCATATCTTTTTTGCCTTTTTACGATCAAGCATCGCAACGCCAACATCTATTAATGAATCAACTACACTGTTCGCATAAGATACAAAATTAAATAGACCTTTGGCGGGATCTGAATTCCAATAGATAGTTGGGTCGATCTTCGCTCCCGTGCTCCATCCCATTATAAATCCGTCAAATTCTCGCTTAACAATTACGTCAATAAATGAAGCGGTGTTTAAAGTGCGCGTCCTAATTCTTATGCCAAGCGCCGTTAAATCCTTTGTGATATAATCAAGAGTTGCAACCCGGTCAGAATTTTCAATATTGGTTATAATATTAAGCACAAACTCTTTACCATCCTTATCAATAATCTTATTACGATTTCGATCCTGAAATCCCTTATTTTTCAATATCTCCTTTGCTTTAGATAAATCATATTCAATTGGCTCGATATTTTCATTATAACCCCATGACGATAGCGGTAATGGACCAAGTGAAATGACTCCTATTCCGGCAAATACTTCATCCAATATCTTATTTGTGTTGATCGCCATGCTCAGTGCTTTTCGTACGTCTTTGTCATTTAAAAAAGGATGATTTAAATTCCATCCGATATATGTATAGGTATTACCAGGTCGCGAATCAATGGCAATATTTTCATTTTTTTCTAAATCCTTTGCCTTGGTTGGCGTAATATTTAAAACCAAATCAAGATCTCCGTTGGCAAAATCATCTATCATATTATTCATATCATAATAGTACCTAATATGAATTTCATCAAGTGGTGGCTTACCACGATAATATTTATCATTAGCAACTAAGATAAGCTCGGAACCGTATATCCATTCCTTTATTTTATAGGGACCATTTCCAATGGGATTTTGGCCAAAGTTATCATCTGATTTCTCAACAATATGCTTGGGCACTGCCATAATATCAGAATCAGTCAAAAGATCAGCATACACTCTATCAAATGTGAATTTAATTGCATAAGTACCAACAAGTTCGGCTTTTTTAATAAACCTTAGCTTCGCTATATTAGGATAGTTTGTCTTGGGATCGATCATTTTCTCGTAGGTATAGTACACATCTTCAGCAGTTACGGATTTACCATCCCACCACTCTACATCCCTACGTAAATAATAGATAATTGAAGTTAGATCTTCAGAAAATTCCCATGATGACGCCAATTCAGGTTTCATTTTTCCTGTCTCAGGATCAATACTATGAAGATGCATAAATAATAAATCAAGAATTTCATTAGAACCAAACATTGAAGGTGCAAGCGGTGATATTGAAGTCGGTAGATCAGTTGAACCAATTACCATTGTCCCACCCTGTTCACCTGCTAACTTCTCTTCCTTCTGTGCACATGCAATAATGAATAACAGTATAACTATTAAAAAGCAACAAAACCTTTTCATAATCAACCTCCCCATATATAAATACATTATAGTTGTAAAATTATTCCTGTCAAGCACCAATCGCGGTAATCTTTATATAATCTCCCTGCCCCGTGAAATAAAAGAAAACTGTTATGAGAATAGAAACAAAATATGGGATATTTACATTCAATATAGTAAAACCATATTCTATGTTCATATTTCACGGGGTGAATAATCAAAAGAGTTCAAAAATTAGTTTTTCAGAGCTCTCGTTTCAGAATCCGGCCTATTGGCAAAATAGACCTTCGTATGAGGAAAGGGAATCTCTATATTTTCCTTATCAAACTCCTTCTTAATCCTTTTGCGTAATTCGCCCATAATATCCCACTGGGCAAGGGGTAATGTATCACCGACAATTTTAATCTCGATACCAGATTCACCCAGAGCATTCACTCTTAGAACTTGTGGTGATTTAATTATTTTATCCTTCCAATCCTTATCATCCGCCAAATTAGAACAGACACGATTGATAATTTTTATCACCTTATCTAAATCTTCTTTATAGGCAACCGAGACATTCATGTTTACTCTTGAATATTCCTTGGTAAGATTAGTTACAATATTTATCTCATTATTTGGTATATAATGAACAGCACCGTCAAGATCTCGTAAAATAGTCCTTCTAAGATTAACCTCTTCAACAAGACCGGCAATATTACCAACACGAATAACATCACCTACGCCATATTGATTCTCCATTAAAATAAAAATACCGTTAATCAAATCCTTTATCAAACTCTGCGCACCAAAGCTGATAGCCAAACCTAAAATCCCCAGGCTTGCCAATGCTGGTCCTATATTAATTCCCACCTCAGCGAGAATTGTAAATAGAACTACTATCCCAATCATAATGCCGATGGTACTGGTTATAACATTAGAAATTGTTCGACTCCTCTTTTGTATCTCTATCTCTGGCTTACGCTTCATTCTCATCCTTACTGTCCGTCCTATAAAACGAGGAATAACTTTTTTAAGAGTAAAATAAATTATTGATCCCAAAATGATGACAACAACAATCCTACCGCCATGCAATTTAAACCATTCAATCATTTTTCCTCCTAAACCATTCAATAACCTTTTTTAAACCTTGTTCCAGGCCAATCGTAGGTTCCCATGCTAACACCTCTTTTGCCTTTGAGATATCGGGTTTTCGCTTTTTGGGATCACTATCGGGTAAGGACAGGAACTTGTATTCACTTTTACTTTTACATAAACGCTTCACAATCTCTGCTAATTGCATTATTGTATACTCTGTAGGGTTGCCCAAATTTACCGGCATTGGATAATCAACCTGAACAATTTTGGTAATTGCATTTACCATATCAGTGATGTAGCAAAAACTTCTTGTCTGTGAACCGTCACCAAAAATTGGTAACGGCTCATTTTTTAATGCTTCCGAAACAAACGTAGGTATCACTCGTCCATCCCCCGAATGCATCCTTTCACCATAGGTATTAAATATGCGTACAATTCCAATTTTTAGATTAAATTTTCTAAAAAATGAAACTGTAAGCGTTTCAGCAAATCTTTTACCTTCATCATACACTGCCCGTGGACTTAACAAGTTTACATTGCCGAAATAATTCTCTTTTTGCGGATGCACCTCTGGATCACCATACACCTCACTTGTTGAAGCGAGTAGAAATTTTGCATTCTTTGTTCTTGCAATTTCAAGCATATTGTAGGTGCCAAAAGACATAACGCGCAATGTCTCTATTGGATACTTCTGATAATCAAAAGGACTGGCAGGACAAGCAAAATGCAAGATTAAATCAATATTCCCCTTAATCTCAACTACATCGCACACATCCTGTTTTATAAATTTCAGTTGCTTCTTACCAATATGACAAGCAATATTTTCTTGCTTGCCCGTTATTAAATTATCAATGATAATAACCTCATCACCACGGCGCAGATAGTGGTCTACAAGATGAGAACCTATAAAACCTGCACCGCCGGTTATCAATACTCTCATCGTCCTATCCCGGCATAGATAAAACCTAAC
>JABUBM010000194.1_pt1 | contig 14126 bp, 9 predicted proteins | sample 7240321 | NCBI WGS metagenome assembly JABUBM01 (sample SAMN07256344, study PRJNA390944) | subsurface metagenome | isolation source: Methane hydrate marine sediment | place: Pacific Ocean: Eastern North Pacific, ODP site 1244 | collected 2002
GCTCCTTGAACATACATCTTACTTCCATCAGGGCTAAAAGCTAGACCCATAGGGGCCGTAGCTTGGTTAGCTACATATTTATTTAAATCATAATCGGCTGTTGAAACATCCCAAGCACCAGAGAGGATATATTGATATACCCTATCTCCGATTGTGCCCACGATGTAGAAATAGCTTCCGTCAGAGCTGAAAAACAAACTGAGAGGAAGTGTGTCTTCATCACCAACATATACACTTTTCTCATCATAAGTAGCCGTTGAAATTGTCCAAGCAGTAGAAAGTGTATATTGATATACACTATCAGTGTCTTGTCCTACGACGTACATTTTAGTTCCGTCAGGTTTAAAGAATGTACAATTAGGAAATTCGTCTTGAGCAATAATATCTTTAGAATGAACATGACTTGCAGTATTGACAGCCCAAGCAACACCAAGGGAGTATTCATGTACATAACCAGTCATCCATTGACTTGTAATATACATTCTAGTTCCATCAGGTTTAAAGGTTACCCCCATAGGGTTGTTGTCTTCGCCACCAACATATTTAGATTTGTCAGCATAATCTGCGGTATTAACAGCCCATGGTGTGGAAAGTGTATATTGGAACACCGTGTCAGCATTTGTCCCTACAGTATACATCTGAGTTCCATCGGAACTAAAAGCCAGACCCCGAGGCATTGTCTCCTGCAGAACTACGCTTTTAGATAAAAAGGCATAAACTGCGGTTGAGATATCCCAAGCGGTTGCCAAAGCATTTGGACTAAAAATTAAGCATATTATTAATATTAAAGGCAAAATGTATTTTTTCATAATTAAATCTCTCCTACATCTATACTTGGATTAAAGAATAAAATATCAGCTGTCTTAGCCGTTCCTACTAATTGTATTTGATCTCCACTTTCTTCTGGAGGGGTATCATCACATGTTCCTGCAGTATCATCATTTAAGAAGATGGCAACTGCTCCAAAGTCAAATGCATTATCGTCTCGAATATATCCTTTCCTCAATACTAAACAAGACTCACCGTCTCCTTTAGCCTCTAAAGCTATTACTTCACATCTTGCGGTGGCATAAACATCTGCTTTAGCTTTGTAGTATTCATGGTCTGACCACTTATGATACAATAAATCTCCGAATGTTACGGATTCTCCTACTACAATAGTATCAACATCCGCATTGCCAGAATATGTATTGTCACTGCCTAAAGCAGAATAGTAATTTCTTTCAATTGGGTCTCCTGCTTCAATAAACTCATCCACATCTGATAACACTGTATATAATTCTGCTTCAGTAGTTGCAGCAAAAACGTCTAACTTATCAGCTTTCTTGGCAAAGGTCGCTTCAAAAGTAGCGTCTAAATCGTTATCAGTATTTTGTGAATGTGCTTTAGTAACTGCATCTGCTACTTCTGTATCTGTATTAGTTCCCATTTCAATTATTCCGGTAGCATTGTTTATTTTAGCTATCCTTCCAGCAGTAAAGTCACCTGTCTTAGTAACTTCATTCTCCAAAATAGCTTTAATCTTTGCATCACTATCCACGGTTGGGTCTACTTCTGTGGCCACTTTTGTATCAGCATAGGCCTTGGTAGCGGCTTCTTGTGGATTTACTGGGTCAACCACACCAGTTATTTTGTGAGTGCCCATATTAAGATCATTATCAAGTGTAATAGCATCTTCTTCATTAATTAAAGTTTTATCTGATATTATGGCTTGTAATTCAGAGAAAGAATCCATTTCGGTTTTAAGATAGTAAAGAGTTAAATCAATAGTACCAAATTCTAAAGCAGTTTCTTCGACATTAACTTTAGTATATTTTCCTGCTTGACCCGTATAGTTAACAGGAGTATCATTTAAATCCGTAAATTTCAAGGCAGCAAGTTCATCACTATCGATTATATCTTTAACATAAATAGCCTCTATCTTTGAAAGAGTATCAATTTCTGTTTTTAAATAATAGTAATCAAGATCATTTACTGATTTAGTAATAAATCCTTGGCCACTCCAATCTCCCCAGCCAAAAGCAGTATTCCAATTAGTAGAGTTATCGGTAAAGCCATAATCAGCTAATAGAGTATCAAAGCCTGGGAAGTATTTATTATTGCTTCCTTCGGGTACGTCATTGGTATCTATCTGGTCGGCTTCACTTCCCCAATCGACATGCGAGGAAACAACCTCATCAGCAGCATCAGCTATCGCGCCTACATCAACATAACTTAAATTGACATTATTAATTTTATATTTCTGTCCAGTAGGTATGTTAATCGAACCAGCATCATCAATATAGGCAAGCGAATCCTGTATAGTCTTATTATCTGTCCCATCAAATCTGACTATGCTATGATTAGCAGAAGTTTCAGGACCTATAACATCGCCTCCACCAGGCATAGTAAAAAATTCTACACCATCCTCAGTAGCTTTAACCCTCACAAATTTGCCACCATGTTCAGCATAAAAAGTTGGGGTATCATATAATGCTACAAAAGTAGAAGCTTCAACTCCACCAGCATCATCTCTCCATCCAGGAACTCCAGCCCCATCAGTCTTCCAAACTTTGGCATTTTGACCTGCCCCCGAAGTAACCGCACCAGCGGAAGTTGAAGAATTAATTGCCAAAGATAATTCTTGTACATCCAGAGCTAATCCTGAAGCAATCCCTAAAGTTACTTCATTATGCAACTCAGAATTTAGGGCATAATTTTGCGTAGTTTCACAAAAATCATATACATTGTCGGAAGTTGGTATATGAGTAGTATCTCCATCACTTACCACTGCGATAGGTAATTTTCCTATCACTAAAGCCGTTCCACTCCAAATCCCTGAGGTAATTGTTCCTAAAGTGGTAATGCTTTCAGTTCCTGCCCAAGTAGTTAGTGCAGTATTTTCTACATTATTTAAACTTAAATCTATTTTAGTTTCGACAATAGTTCTTATGGAATAAGTATCTTCTGCGGTAACCTTAATAAAACTGGGTAAGGCATAAGTTAATCCAGCTAAACTTGTTAGTCCTGCATCAGCCTGTTCTGCTCCTACATCAGAATAAGTAAGTGCAGCTAATTCTGTCGAATCAATTATATTTACACCATATATAGTCTCTATTTCCGAAAGTGTATTTATTTCCTCCTTTAAATAATAAAGAGCCAAATCGATACCCAAATCTGTCTTTACTTCTGAATAACTTCTACCTACTACTCCATTAACAGTTAATTTACAATAATCATCGATCGCACCACCTGCTACTTGGTCCATTTCCAGTAGATTATCATCAGCTATTCCAATAGCCTGGTAAGCTAACACATCAGTCCCTATTTCTAAATTGACTGTTGCCTTAAATGCCGCTTCATTGGCATCGTCGATTATACTTCCACCAAAAGCAGATATTGTAGCAAGATAATCGAACTCAGTTGTATCTACGCCTCCTATGCTTCCTGTAACAGTCCAATCTCCTAAGATAGCTTCGTTCTCATCTAACATAGCTATAGAATCTACATCAGACAATAAAGCACTTGTAAGGGTTTCCCAATTAGGCACACCGGTTGCTACCACTAATACTTTATTATCTGCACCTATGGTCAATTTATTCCAAACATTTGCAGCCGAGCAATATAGTATATCTCCTTTAACTCCTGCTTTAAGTAGAGCTAATGCACTATTGGGAATTGATAGTGTCCCTCCGGGAGTTCCATCTTCAGGATACGAACCATCTCTTTTTGAATGGACTAGCAAATTTCCCAAATCGTCTAAAATCCGCCTAATTTCATTGTGATTTTCCAGTGCATCAGCTTTATCCGCAATGCTTACATAAAAATCATCTCCACTCTCTTGGGTATATTTGTAATACAAAGCAAAACCATCTATGCTAAATATCAATAGGATAATTGATAAGATTACCCCTAACCATATTTTATTTTTTAACATCTCTTTATCGCCCCTTTTGTAATTATTTTACAGTTTTTAATTTCAGTTAATAACAATTCTTATTCTTCCAATTCTAATGTGCTAATAAAACTACCAGCGCTAAAACTTAAATTAATTTTTCTTATCATTAAATATTTGGTAACCCTTCTGAAAGGTCTTTCTGCTTCTTCAGCAGGCTTAAAAGGTATTTCTTCTTCTCCAGAAGACTTAAAAGGTATTTCTGCTTCTCCAACAGGCTTATAACTCTCATATAATATTGTATCACCGACTTCATATGGCAATGGAGCAATGCTCCTTATTCTTATCTTGGTTTTCTGCTTCTTGTATACTGCCAAATAAGCATTGGCTACTGCTTCGGCTGTATTCTCATCCTGAATGAGATGATTCCTAATGGTTAAAGTTATCTTTCCCCCAGCCGCTTCAATTTCCGCAGGTGATGCCGTAGCTTCGTAAGTTATAGCAACTCTTTTACTTGGATAAGTCATTCTCCTTTCCTCTCTCTTTCCTTATAGTTATATCCCCTATCATTATTCTCTCTTCATCTTCTCTGATTTTATTCACCATCATATAAAAGGATTCCATTCTATCAAGATGATAATGAAGATTCCGCAATTCTATTAATATATTTTCTAATAATATTCTCTTTTTGAAAAATGTTTTTATTAACCATTCTTTTAACATCTCTATCTCCTTATGCTGATAAATCTATTTTACATAGGACCCAAGCTGAAATTCGGGTCCTCTTATTACTCGTAAACTTTACTCTTTTAAACCCTGTTCCGCTGATGTATCCTGTTATATTGATATCCAATTTATCGGTTGTATATGCCCCTATAGAACTTCCATACCCAGCACCATTATCAATATAAACGTTAATCGTTGGATATTGGGTTTCTTCATATATTCCAAAAGTTAAATTATGGGTATGAGCATATACATAATGGGTATGAGCATATACATAATGAGTATGAGAGGGCACTGAATGAGTATGAGATCCAATAGAAACCATATGGGTATGATAACGCCCTGATGAATGGTGTTCAAGGAGCTGACTTATCAAATACCCGCCATTGTGTGGGATCCATTTAAATATTTGATGTGTTATGTCATAGGTTGGAGAGGCAGAACTTGTTGGAGTAGTCGCTCCACCAGAACCACTTGTAGGTCCACCACCAGCACCACTTGATTGTCCACCACCGCTAGCACTTGTTGCACCTCCACCACTCGCTGCTCCTTTTGCGTACGCCCTAAATTTCCTTATCCTAAACGATAATTTTATATTATTTATAGAAGTCATCTCTGACACAATTTCAAAATCTAATTCAAAGGGGTAACCCGCATCAAGACTATCTTGTCCTTGCTGGACATAAGTATTACGGAGCTCTTGATAATTATTTGCCATTATTGTATTTACTGCTATGTGATCTCCAGTAATAGACCTTGCTACAATATCATCAGTCCCTGCTTTATTAGGCTTTATGCTATTTTGTGTTGGTGAAGAAAACGGGCCTTCAACTCCAGTTTGGGTGAATGCCTTGATCTGATACCGATAATATACCGTATAAGGTAAGTGTAAATCCAGCCACGTAGTTGCATCGGTCCTAACCCTTTCAGACCATCCTCCAGTCCAGGTAACACCATTTTCGCTTTCTTGTCTTTCCACAGCATAACCAGCAATATTTGTGCCCATTGATTTTGTCCATTCCACTTTTATCCCAGCAAGTAAAGGGGTCGCTATTGCTCCAGTTATTGGGGCTGGCACAGTTGTATCGGCGGCAGTGAGTTGAATTTTCACTGAACTCCATTCACTTCGATTATTGTAGATATCTACTGCCCTTATTATGACAACATATTCAACCCCTGGTTCTAAACTATACCAAATAAAAGTAATAGCAGTAGTAGAGACTTCAGTGTAATCAGAATCCCCAATTTTCCTAATCCTTAATTCATAGTGTCCAAAGTCACTCTCTGTATTAGCAGTCCATTCAGCTTTTAACCAAGCTAAACTTGCTTGAGTAATCTCTCCCATCCCAGTGGATAAAGTTAAATCAACTGGCACATCTGGAGCAATTTCATCTTCTCCTAAAATTCGATCCCTTTCCTCTCCTATGACTATTATATGGGTGTAGGTTTCATCTACATTCTCCCCTACATCTTCAACCTTAGTTTCATAGTCTGAAATCGTATTAACAGGAGCCCCTGCACTTGGTTTAGGTTTAAAGATAGGATTTCCCTCATAATCGAAATAGAATCTATATTGCACCACCTCTGAAAGTAGGGTAATAGCTTTCAAAGCACTGGTTCCGGCATTAAACCATACCCTATCAATTTCCTTTCCTGTTGGGGTTACATAATTACCTACAGCATTATTTATCCAATCATCCCTCGCTCCTGTAGTGGCAAATACACCTGCTAAATATAAGATATGACCTACTACATTTTCCACTGTTTGAGTAGTCATATAATAAACTTTTAGATTATTATTAGTTCCAGCAAAATCAGGGATCCTCTGTGGAGTAAATATTAATTGGTTATTGTGCCAATCATAAGACCAATCGGTATTCTCAAAAATCTCTTCTAAAGCAGTTCCATCTTTGTTAGTATAATCAAGTTCTACTTTATAAATTCCTTTACAATCGTCCTCCATATTGTATCTTATCTTATTGGCTTCTGTGCTGTAGAGATGACTCGTCCCCCAATAAGTGTTAGGAGAATATAATTTAAAATCTAAAATCATCCTCATCAAGCAACGACCAGTTATAGTACAAATATTCCGCCCTCCCTTTTTATTAAGTTTAAAATCATCTATCCTGCCCAAAATAAGTTGAAAGGGATCTCTTTCCGCTATCCCTGCCCATAACTTGATTTTCCTGCCTTGTTTCAACCATCCATAATAGTCTGAATCTGAATTTAAAGGTCCATATCTGTCGTCAGTATTCAGGCAGGTGATATTAAAACTGTGACTGCAAAATTTGGCTACCCGGTTTTCTTCGTTAGTGCTGATATTGTAGGTCTTTATATCTGGTAACTCCTGGAAATTTCCCTCGCCATCGGTGTCAATTTCAACTTTTGCGATGACAGTGATTGCACCTTTGTTAAAATCCTCTATAGTTAAAGGAGCAATAACTTGCATTAGCTTCCCACCCCCACACAAGTTACTGTAACTTCATAGTACCCCGGATAACGTCTGCTTAGTTTGGATCTGATAGGATTTCTAAACTTAACCGTATGATCCACATCACCTTCATCTTCTAACTTCAGATTTAGTTCTCCCGCTAAATCAAAGATATCCAATAAGGCATCCTTCTCAGCCAAGGTTAAGCAGAGAAAGTCTAAGCTATAAGTCTGATAAGTATTAACCGCTTCTTGAACTTTAATAGTCCCGGCAATCATTAAGTGCTCGGAATTAGGTTTTATCCTATCGGGTGATACGTTTACATAGTGAAAAGTCGTCTCTTCAGTTATAGGACCTATCTTTATATCCATATTAACCCTCCATTAAAACTAATCCTCTCATATCGAATTGTCTCTTTAACTCGACAAACATCTTATCGCCCGCATTAGCGATAGTTTCATCATTCAATTCTTGAGCAAAAATCGATACTGATATTCCCTCAATATTTACCTGGTTACTTATCGGGTTCGAAATAATTGATGGAACTGCACCACCTACAGCAAACGAAGGTGTCGGAGTCCTTGACCCCGTCCTTATTGCATTGACTAAATCGTCTGTTACAATTCCTGTCCTCTTGATAAAATCAGTCATAGGTCTTGAAATTACATATTCTCCAGGTGTGAGCATAGCAGGAACAGTATCAGTTCCTAGACCTCCCAATTGAAGTCCTTTCATTAGTCCTCCTCCAGCAAATTTAGCAACCCTTCCCCCTAAAGCCATAGCTTGTTTCATAACTTCTCCACCAAATTCTTTAGCTGCTAAACTATAAGCAAGTGCAGTTGCCGCTGCAATCCCCGCTAAAAGTACTACCCACCCAAATGGTATAGACGCACAAAAGCTCACAAAAGCTGATATAACCTGTTTCACTATCATATCTGCCAAAGCAGTGATTGCTGCTTTTTTAATAGCATTCCAAAAGTCTGTAGCGATACTTTCAACTGTGACCAAGTCTTCTTCCATATCATCCATTAAATCTGCATGGTCTTCTTTGACATCCTTTATATTTTCTAGAGCATTGGCAGCTTCTTCATCATGCTTCTCTATCATCGCCTCCATAGCATCTTTATGTTCTTCTTCCATTTTGGCTATTAATTCTTCATGATCAGCTTTAACTTCCGCTATTTTATCCAAAGCATTTTGAGCTTCCTCGCCTTGCTTTTTTATCATTGCATCCATGGTATCTTTGTGGTCTTCTTCCATTTTATCCACTGCAATTCCATGGTCTTCAGTCAATTCATTCTGTTTTTCTGTAATATCTTCTACTGCTCTTTCGTGAGCCAGTTTACAATCTTCCATCCTTTCTTGATAATTTTTGGCCGCCTTATCGTCCCCTTCCATTACTAATTGGTCACGTGTTTCTTTTAATCTCCTCATTTCGATGTCATAGTCTTCATTTTCCCTGGCCAGGTCTTTTATCCCATCACTTACTTTTCTGTTATAGTCTAATTCCAGGTCAGTCAACTTATAATAATAATCCTCTTTCTCCCTAGTTAATTCTTCTATCCCATCAAGAATCATTCGCTGGTAATCTTCTTGTAATTCAGTTACTTCTTCCAAGTGGTCAGCTTCTGCTCCAGTAATCTCGTCATGATAATCTTTCTCCGCCTCAGCCCTTTCTTCTAAATTCTCAGTTATCATTTCGTCGTAATCTTTTTGTAATTCAGTTATCGTATCTATATATTCAGCTTCTGCCTCAGCCATTTCCTCTTTTATCTTTGCATTAGTTTCTGCCATAGTAAGTAAGGAATAAACAAGGCCTGATAAGGCATCTTTAAAACCTTCCCAAATTATTTTAGCAGCATCCACTAATATTTCAGCAGTAGTAAGAGCTTCACCCCTTAAACTATCAAAGAAGTCCTCCCAAGGGTCTATATCGGGAGGTTTTAAATCTTCCATAGTAATACCTAAAGCCTCTAATATCGGTATAAGTCCTGAAGCCTCCAATTCAGCTTCTGACATTCCTCCAGCTAATTTTATTAATTCTTCCTTTAAGGATTCAGATACTGTCTCATTATCTGCGAGTTCTCCTTTTAATTTAACTAACTCATCTGTCCATTTTTCACCTCTTTCTTCTAATTTAGCTATGGCTTCGGCAAGTTCTTCATGTTCTTCTCCTAACAGTTCAATCCTTTCTTTGTAATAATCTGCGTTCTTCCCAGTCGCTTCATACTGCTTACTCTGAAGTTCTAACTTGGCACGTATTAACTCTAGCCCTTCTAATTCTTCATTCATTACTTGGTTTAATTTATCAATTGTTTCTTCTAAATCTTCGACATTAAGTCGTGCTTCTAAATAAGCAAGGTTTGCCTCTTTCCACTCTGTAGTCCCTTCCTCAAGTACATCCCTTTCTGCTTTCTTCACTTCTACTATTCCTTCAGCAGCCTTCAACATATCTTCGTAATATTTTATTGTATCTTCTACAGTCTGTTCAGAGAGTTTATATTCAGCAGTTAATATCTGCATCTCAAGGGTTAATCCTTTGGTGGCATCTACCTCTGCAGTTAATCCCTGTATGGCTAACTCTCGCGCATAATTTGCTTTATCTATTTCTACTTTTTCTTCTTCTGTACCTAATTTTGCTTCCTTTATTTTTTCTATATAATTATCATATTCTCTGTTTATATCCCTTAACTTTACATCATAAGGACTCCGAATAAATTCAAATATTTTATCAGTTATTCCAGCCATAATATCTTTAGCTGTTTTCTGGATCTCCACTAGTTTGTCATAGGCCGTTTTTTCTTCTGCTAATTTTTTCAATGTTTCGTCTCTGGCTATATTAGCATCTTCGACAGCTGCTGTTATTTCTTCTTGAACTGCGCCAGATTCCCTAATTGTTTCAATCATCTCATCATATTTAGTATTAACTGCTGCTATTTTTTGCTCATAAGGAGTAAGTACTTTAGTTATTCCTTCTATGATTTTCCTTGCTGGTTCCATGTAAGCTTTTAAGTTTCTTCCCGCTTCGACCTGCATTTTTTGCATTTCTCTCTCTGCTTGTAATCTTTCTTCTATAGCGGCTACACTTTTCTCAGTGACAGATATCCCTTCTTTTTCTGCCTTGGTCCGGTTTTTTAACTCCTCTTCGAGTAAACCTAATTCTATTTTGTAATCCTTTATTACTTGTTTCAATCTATCGACGCTAACATCTTGTTTTATAATTTCTATACCAAATAATTTAAAACTTTTTTCTGCTTCCTTTAGTTTGGTTTCTAGCCCAGTTATTGTCTCTTTCGTTTTAGATATTAATGCTTCCAACACATCTAATGGTACTTCCTTAAATGCGGTAAAAGCCTCAAAAGCTTTTTTCTTAATATCTCCGAAAAGTTCTGACATTTTTATAAGACCTGCAATAATTGCTCCTCCAATTAAAAAAGGAAGAAAAGCGGTTGCCAAAGCTGGTAAAGAAACTGTAGCTAATAGACCAATTCCTGAGACTAAACTCGGTAAAATTATTAAAAGAGGTCCTAAAACGAGCATTAAAACTCCTACTCCTGCTCCAACTTTTACCAAAATTTCAACTAATGGTTTATGCGCATCAGCCCATTCTTTAACATTTTTGAGGACTTCCATAATCTTTTCAGTAATATCTTTCACGGCAGGAGCTAGAGCATCTCCTATAGTAACTTTTAGAATTTCGAACATGGATTTCAACTGTTTTAGTGCAAAATTCAGGGTACCTGATTGTTTTTCGAAGGCTTCTTGAGTCAGGCCAGCAGAATTTAACATTAGTGCATAACTTTTAGCATAGCCTTCGGCATCTCCTAGAGCCGCTGCCATTCCTTTTAGACCTCGAATGTTAGGGAATATTGCAGCAAGCTGCTCGGCAGTGGCATTCGTTAGTTTCTCCATTACGCCGGTCATACCTAAGGTTTGTAGAGTGGTAGTATTTAATTCTAAACCGAATTCTGCTGCTGCCTCTATAGCCTCATCAGTTGGTTTAAGGAATGCTATTAACACTCCATTAATGGCGGTCATGGTTTCTTCTGTCCGAATTCCAGCTCTGGTCATAGTTGCAATACAAGCACCTAAATCGTCAAAACTTAATCCGGCCATCGAAGCAGTGGCAGCGACCTTTCCGATCGAAGGGGCTAACTCGGCAAAATTAGTTTTGCCTTCTCGAACTATGGCGAAGAGCTTGTCACTTACCAACCCTGCTTGATCTGCACTCATGCCGTAAGAATTTAATATAGTAGTTATGGCATCGGCTGCCACTCCGGTATCGGTAATACCGGCTGCCGCCGCTTTAGCAGAAACTTCTAATACACCCATGGCCTCAGCAGGAGGTATGCTGGCTGAAAGGATATCGTAAAGTCCTTTAGAGAGTGTCTCGGTTGATTCTCCAAAGTCTACAGATAGAGATTGCAAACCCTTTCTGTATTCCGGCAGAATTTTCATAGCCGATTCATCAAGCATGGTGGAAACATTGGCCAACTGTGTCTCAAAATTTGCCGCACTCTTCACACTTAACGCAAAGGCCGCAGTAGCGATCCCACCGAATACGGTCATATATTTCCCGGCTTTTTTAATTTGGTCAGAATGCTTCTCTACATATCCGCTAAATTTAGTAAAAGATTTCCCCATTGCTGTAGTTGCTTTTTGAGCTTGGTCCTGTATTGCTTTGATATCTTTTAAGGCCTTGTCTTTCGATATGGCCACAGTTCCCATTAGGCGAAATATTTCCATTGCCATTACTTATTCAGACTCCCCTTTTCTTGTTTTTACTCGATTTACTAAAATAGGGAGTAGCCATTAAAGGGGTTACTCCCTATTTTATCCTTCAACTCCCATGTTTCTTGTCCATCTCCACTATTTTTTCAGCTATTGCCAGGGACTTCCTCCTCATCGCTTCTACATCTTCAGCCTTTTCTTTCTTACCTTTTTCTTCTAATAGACCAAAATTAGTCAGCCATTCCTGGAAGGACATCTTTCGGACCCTCTTAGTAGTGGGTTGCATTAAATAGATTAACCAACCTAAATAGGCCTGCTCCCTCATCCTCATTCTCAAATCATCAACTTTCTGCTCTGAGGCAACTCTCAAAATCTGCAAATACCGGGCATAGGGTAATTCTTTAATCTCTCGGTCACACCATCCGTAGCGCTCCTGTATTATATCTAAACCTTTTTCGAAAATTCCTTGAATACCGGAGTCTTTAGAAGCCCGGTCAATTTGGTAAAAAAAGCCTTCACGTCTTCGTGTTCTGACAGAACCTTTAATATATCCAGTATCGAATCTACTGGAAATAGTTCGGGATTCTTTAAATCCTCTACCTTTACATCAACAATGCTGGCAAGAAATTCCATGCATTGGTTCTCGGCATAAGGAAAGCTGACTATAAGAAGACCTGCCAGGACACCGGGATTCAATTCTAATTTTCCTATCTCTTTTCCCATGCCTGCAGCACCTACAGCCAGGATGCGACCCAATTTAAAGATGTCGGAAACTCCCAGACGCCTCAACTTATATTCTTTACCTTTTATGGTCACAGTTGGGGATTCACCTATAAAAGACTCTACTTCATCAAAGTCTTTTTTCTCCGATTTTTTAATCGGTTTTTCTTCAGGCATTCAATTGCCCTCCCTTATTTAATTTTTAAAATTATGCATTCGGCCATCGTATCTCCCAGGGTTCCTTATCTAAATAAGAAGGATCATAATGTCCAGTAAACACAATAGCCGGGACAGCTTCATCCCTTGGTGCTGTAGCTAAAGAAAATCCGGCGTCGGCAAGAGCGTTCTTCACTATGCAAATAACCGGTTTAGTCTTGCCACTTACATTACCCACAATAGCTACATTGGTAATATAATCGGAGAGAGCTATCTCTCTCTCCACTTTAATGGTGGTATGATCCCCTAGATCACCAAGTAAATAAGTGTAACTAACAATGATGTGATTGGTATCAGCAGGTAAAGCTCCCTCTGAGAATATAACCGAAGCCTTTGCAGCTGTGGCATCTCCTCCTTCCCATTTCATAACATAATCACCATCAACCTGTTCGAGTTCAAAGAAATCAAAGTATATTTCATCACCGGATAGAAGGAAAGTATCACCTGTTAACGTCAAGGTAGCATTACCTGTTGCAGTAGCTTTAAATTCATATACATATACCGTCCAGTCAGCTGCCGGAGCTATCCCGACTGCCACTAGAGGGTCGGGTGCGTTTGTACAAGCAGGAGTAATAACTGCGGCAGTCTCATAGGTAGTGCCTTTCTTCATAGCAAATTGAAAACGATAGTGTTGGTCTTTCACCAAATTAGTTAATACCGCTCCGTTTTTACCATCTAAAGTCAATATAAATGTCGTATCTGAAGCTGCAGAACCAACATACTTCATACACTTTCCTTTAAATCCACCTGCTACATAATCCAAGTCTCCTATAGTGCCGGCATCTTTTTCCCAATCACCAGTTCCAGTTTCAAATTCTTTATTCTCCGCAGCATTAGTACCCACAAATCTCGAATCGTATTTCTCACTTCGTGTTTTGAGAGTCAATACACCACCAGCAGCAGCAGGAGACCAATAGACCCGCTCAGAATTCTCTACCACATTATTTTTACTCAAGGGAAATTCCTTATCAGCGGGGGGAGTCCCCCCTCCAACACCAAGATATTCAGATTCAATATAGCCATAATCTAATTGGTCCGCTCCAGCAATCGCTGCAATTAGATTCTCAACACTCAGCTCAATCAAATTAGCAGTTATTTGAGGATTCACTTCTGTAACCCTCTTCATTCCTTTAACTGCACCTTTTAATCCATCTGCTTCAATATTTTTTGTAACACGATTGAGGTTAAACTCATTTCCTCCTCGAGTAGCTCCAAGCAACCTCTGATTAGTTAATCCATAATTCAGATAAACAGCCCCAGCGTCAATTATGATTCTATCTGGGGTATCTGCTGTTATTCCACTTTTAATTGTCATTTTTTATCACCTCGTTTCTTTTTTTAAATTAAACCAGTAAATCTATATTTGATTTCCTGATATATTTTACCGTACACAAAACAACTAAATGTCGGATAAATTCTTCCTCCAAC
>JABUBM010000195.1_pt1 | contig 14102 bp, 16 predicted proteins | sample 7240321 | NCBI WGS metagenome assembly JABUBM01 (sample SAMN07256344, study PRJNA390944) | subsurface metagenome | isolation source: Methane hydrate marine sediment | place: Pacific Ocean: Eastern North Pacific, ODP site 1244 | collected 2002
AGTGGAATAATTGAACTTTTGGATAAATATAAGAAGGCAGGAATTATCGTCTCGCCAATAGGTGGGCAAGGATTTATTTTTGGAAGAGGTAATAAGCAGATTACTCCTAAAGTTCTAAAAAGAATTGGAAAAAAGAATATTAAAATAGTTTCAACTGAAGAAAAAATTAAAGGTTTAAGATGTTTAATGGTAGATACTGGCGATATTAAGACCGATGAAATGCTTAAAGGACTTGCAAAAGTGATAATCGGATACAAAGAGGAGCTAATAATAGAGATTGAATGTTAAGCATTTAATTTCTAACATAGTTAATATATTGAAAAATAATAAGTGAATAATAAGAGCGATTCTTGTCAATTAGGGTATGAAGTATGTTAGTTAGATTAGATAGAAACGAAATGTCTATAAAGCTCCCAAGAGAAATTACTGATCCTATCAAAGAAAGCATAGAATTTTTAAATCGATATACACCCCAAAGTAAAGTAGACGAATTATTATCCTCATTAAGTACATATACGAATTCTCCTAAAAAATCAATTATTATTAGTTCTGCATCTGATATCTTGCTTAAAGAATTTATTTATCTTTTTTCGAGAAATAGGCAGATTATTCTCGCTGATCCGTCATTCTTTTTAATTAATGCGACCTGTCGAAAGATTTATTCTTCAATTTTAAAAGTAAGATTAAAAGAACCTGAATTTAAATTTTCAATTGTACCTTTAATTGATGATTTAAAAAAACCAACGTTAATAATCTTAGATAACCCTAACAACCCAACTGGAAATATAATTTTAGATAAAAACGAAGTAAAATTGATATTAGAAAATGAAAACATCATTTTTTTAGTAGACGAAGCTTATTTTGAATTTTCAAATGTATCATATGCTAATTTAATCGCAGATTATCCTAATTTAGCTATTTTAAGAACATTAAGTAAGGGGTTTGGATTATCCGGGTTAGGAGTGGGATATCTAATTGGAGGAGAAACTATTCAAAAACGGTTTCTTGGAATTGATACAATGCTACCTTATCCAAATGTAATAGCAGGCATAAGTGCCTTGAAAAACAAAAACTATGCAATAGAATATATTAAAGAAGTTGAAAAAGAAAAAAATCGAATTAGAAGTGTTGCTTCAAAATTAGATATCTCAGTTTTTAAAAGTTATTCGAATTTTTTATTAATGAAAACAAAAATACCTAACATTTCAAAAAAGCTTTCCGAGCAAGGAGTATTGGTACTAAATGTATCAGAACAACTAGGTTCAGAATATTTTCGGGTTACAATAGGAACTAGAAAAGAAAACGATTATTTTTTAGGAGCTTTAGAAAAAATCACTAATCAAAATAGAGAATAAAAAGAATGAGCTTTATTTAAATACTTGCTATGGTATATTAAAAAAAAAGTTATAATAAAAATATAAATTAGTTATATATTAAGTTCTTCGAGTTTTTCTTTTGTTGGACAACCAGTCTCCCAATCCCAACCACGAATCTTGTAATATTTCTTTAAGTTTTCATCTAAATCTAGCTTTACGCCTTCTGTTTTACCAGACTTTAATACTTTGTTGAGATGACCAGGGAGTTTATCGTCTTCTCTTGTTATCCCTAGATTGCATATAATAAGTCTTTTAAGAGTATTTATTCGTTCCCCAACAAGCAATAAAGATTTTTTACTGTAATCAAAACCCGTTGCTGCGTTGATGTGCTTAATTATGTGTTCAAGTGAGGGGTTTAGGAAATTGCAATTTACAGCGGAATCATCTATCGCCCTAATGTTTTGTAAGGCAATAACTCCCTTTTCTTTACCTTTTATGGAAGTTCTATCTCCAGCTTTTATGCGTAATTGCGGATATGCGACATTTCCCATTTCAGCGGCGAACCAATCGCATTTTTCGTGACTTGCTCCCACATAACAAGTAATATAACTTAAAGCTTGTCCCGCAAAAGCTCTTGGATCGTGCATGGGCATTTCTAAACCCTTTACATGGGCAGCTAATTCAGGATCGACATCAAATTCCTTTGCCATGGTGCGTACACCCTCAGAAAGTACTTTGCCTATGCCTTCTTTTTTCGCAATTTTATCAATTAGTTTCAACAGTAAATTTCCATTTCCCCACTTTATTTCTCCGATTTCAATATCTTTTAAATGTGACTTAATTTTGTCAATCCCCAAATTGTTTTCAACTAAGTAAATTAAAAATGCGATAGACACGCCCCCAGAAATAGTATCAAAACCATATACATTACACATATGATGCGCGAGAATTACTTCTTTGGAATCGTTAACGCCACATAAAGGTCCAAATGCCGCGACAGACTCGTACTCTGGCCCATCTACTTCGATTTCTTTACCTTCGTGTTCTACAATTGTTGTTTTACCACATCTCATAGTACAACCCGCGCAACCGTAATCTAAAACGGGATATTCTTCTCGTAAAGTTTTCCCCGTCAATTTTTCAGCGAAAAATTCGTTCTTAGTAAAATAATGTGCTGGCGTGTCACCAAGAGCCATACCTATGTCTAGGTAGCAGTTTGTACCGTATAAAGTGAATAGAAAAGGGGTCATTGATTTAAGGAGGTCTCCTCTCTTTGCATCTTCTGCTTCTTTTAACAGTTCTCTACCTATTTTATTATCTGCGATTTGAATTCTTTTAGTTCCGTGAATTGCAATTGCTTTTAAGTTTTTTGAACCCATTATAGCACCTAACCCACATCTTCCTATAGCTCTACCTTCGTCGTTAATTATTCCCGCGTATTTCACTAAATTTTCACCAGCAATACCAATAGTGGCAACCCGAATTTTTTCGTTGTTTAGCTCTTTTTTCAAAATTGATTGGGTTTCGTACGTATCTTTACCCCAAACGGCATCTCCACCTTTAAATTCAATGGTTTCATCATGAACATATAGATAGATAGGACTTTTTGCTTTCCCAACAATAACTATAGCATCGAAACCACTGTTATGTAAAGGAATGCAAAAATAACCCCCCGAACTGCCTTCACCCCATATCCCTGTAAGGGGTGATATTGCTGTTACGGTGTACCTTCCGGAGGATGGCCTTAAAGTTCCTGTTACAGGGCCCGTCGCAAATATCAATGGATTAATTTCTGAAAAAGCATCTTTTTTTAAGGTATCGTAATCGTCTTTTGATAGAAGGTCGTAAGTTATTTTAGCGCTTAACCCTGTACCACCGAGGTATTCCTTTGCTACTTGAGCGTCCATATCTTTAACATCGACTGTTTGGTCGGTTAAATTTACATAAGCAATTTTCCCATTATAACCAAATAAATTTTCACTCATTTTTTTCCCTCCATATTAAAAATCAATATCTTTTCCATCCCACGCGTACTCAAAAATGGTTCTATATAGCTTCCTATTAATTGTACGAAAAGAAGTTAAAGATACTGCGTCGTCGTCGGCATATTCGGCTAATAAATCTAATTTTGAGAAATAATCTTCTTTGCTAATAACAGGATTTTTCAAATCTTTTACGCATATAGGACCATCGATTGAGACTATAAAATTTTTGACGGCTTGAAGAAATTCTTTGTATAATTCGTCTCTACTCTTGTTTTCGACTTTAACATTGAAAATTGGGCATAAGGCCCTCCATCTATCAGTGATTTTTGCTTGAAAGTCAATAGAATAAGGGGCGAACATTCCAACGCTAAGGCCGTGATGTACGCCAAATATTTTCCCGAAGCTATGCCCTAAGGCATGGTCTATTCCCGCTGTTGTATTTCCAAATCCAATTCCCGCCATTAATGCAGCCATTTGCATATGTTCTCTAGCTTCTATATCTTTTGCTCCGTATTTATAGGCACGTGGAAGGTATTTTACGACTTCTTTTATCGCAGTCGAATTCATGGCATCACTATATGGGCTACCCCAATTTGAGATGTAACTCCCTGTAGCGTGAGAAAATGCGTCTAAACCTGTTGCCATTGTCAGAAATGGAGGCATATCTTTAACAAAATCCGTAAATAAAATCGTAATATCAGCGTATATCTCGTCGCTCAACACTACAAGTTTTTTAGGAGGCTCTCTATCTGTATCTGTAATTACAGCTGCTTGAGTTACTTCAGAACCCGTCCCAGATGTCGTTGGAATTGCTAAGAAATGTTTCATTTTTTTTCGTAATCCCAGGGAACCAAAATACGGCAAAATCATCATCAAATTTGTTTCAGGTTTTTCGTATTTAACCATTACCATTTTTGTTGTGTCCATGACGCTGCCGCCCCCTAATGCGATCAATACTTGTGGTTTATATTCCTCGCATATTTTAGCCCCTTCATAAACTGTTGAGATTGGCACTTCTGGCACTGCTCCAGTCCATACTTTATATTCCATTTCAATCAAGTCAAGATAAACTGTTACCTTTTTAACAAATTTTTCAGTAAACGAATCTGTTATAATTAACGCTCTTCTGTCTTCTTTGTCCAAAGAAGCTTCTAAATATCGAGCAACTCTTAGTAATGCTGTTTTACCTTGATATATTTTGGAAGAACAAAAAGTTGACATTACTGCTCGTAGAGCCCTGCCCCCAACTAACGCCATCATATCCTTTATTACAGGTGTTTCATACCAAGCTGTTTTTTTTTGTACCATTTTAATCTAATCTCTTGTGGAATCAATTTTTTTTTATTTTTATAAATTAAATTTTAAAGAAAGATTTCTTGTAAAAATTTGATTATTAATTATTGGAGATAAACTTGAATATATAATTATTGTTAATTAATTTCTTATATAGAAAAAACTAAAAGTAAATTAAATTAAAAAAAATTAGTGGATTAAAAATGGTTGATGAAATTAAAGTTGTGTCCATTATTGGAATAGGCTTCATGGGAAAGCAAATTGTTGAAAAAACTGCGGATAAGAATTATTCGATTCGAATGTACGACGCAAATCCCGAAGGGTTTGATAAATACACGAGAAAAATTGCGAGAAGAAAAAGGATAAAAAAGGTTTCTGGAGATGTTTCATTCCACGATACTATTGCAGAAGCTGTAAAAGATGCAGATCTAATTATAGAAGCAATCCCAGAAAAATTAGACTTGAAGAAAGAAATATTTTCTGAGATCGACAAATTCGCACCGCCACATGCTATAATAGCGACTAATAGTTCCTCAATTCCCATATCAAAGCTTGAAGACTCTGTTAAACGAAAAGATAAAGTGTTGAATATCCACTTTTATAATCTTACAATAATACCTATGGCAGACATAATGAGAGGGAGCGGAACGAGCGACAATACTTTTCAAAAAGGAAAGAGTTGGATTGAAAGCATAGATATTACGCCGTTAATTGTTAAAAAAGAATGCTTTGGTTTTGTATTTAATCGAATATGGCGCGCAATTAAAAAAGAAAGCTTGAAAATATGGGCTGGGGGACACGCTGATATCGAAGTAGTTGATCAAGCGTGGAAGATATACACTGGGATGGGACACGGACCTTTTACATTGATGGACCAAGTTGGGTTAGATGTAGTTTGGGATATCGAGATGTCTTACTATAAGGAAAGCGGAGATCCAAACGATAAACCGCCGCAGGCTCTTAAAGATATGGTTGATAAAGGCGAATTAGGAAGGAAAACTGGAAAGGGTTTCTATACTTATTAGTTATTATATCAATTTTTCTTTATAATTTTATTTTAGTCCTAAAAATCAAAAAAAAAAGTATTATCCCGTAAAACCTTGCGGGGTTCGTCGTCGCGCGTCTATAGTTTTTACACACGAGTCATTCTTAAGGGATTCTATAATTTTTCGTCAATTAAATCTGTCATCATCTTTATTGAAGGCCTATCAGTCTTATCTTTACCAATATAAGTCCAAATAATCTTTCCGTCCTTGTTTATTAGAAATTTGCTCGGTACCGCTTGTTTAATATTAATTGTCCCTCCTCCACCGGGAGCAAACCAGTAAACATCGTAGTCTTTCGCAATCTTTGCTCCGCGATCAGATATCATATCTACAGCAAAATTATTTTCTTCCTTGAATTTTTTTAAAAGTCTTTCGCTATCGCTTGCTATTGACATAAGTTTAATATTCCTTTTCTCAAATTCAGATATATTTTCGGTTAGTAGCGTTAAATGTTTTTTGCAATGACTTCACCAGTTTCCTCTAAAGAAATCAATTAACACTCCGTTATAAACTTCAAGAAGTTTTTTTAAGCTGATTTCGTTTCCATAAATATCCTTAGTGTCAAATATTGGCGCATTAGAACCCGCTGGTAATCCACTAGGCCTTGGCGGTTCTTCGTCGTTCATATTAAAAAATTAAGTGCTCTCAAATTTAAAGTAATTGGATATAAATTATTAAGTAACTCAAAGATGCTGTCAAGGGTTTTTTTAAAATAAATTTATTTCTTGTGATCAATTAGCTTTAAATTAAAAAAAGAAAGAAGAATTTTTAGAAGTTAAATTAAGGGAATAAGTGAGTCCACGGAAAATTAACAGATACATTCAAATTAATGAGGATTGCGGCATAGAGCGTAGAAAATGAGATTTTAAGCGCTAAAGTTGCATCTGTAGTAGCTAATCCCACTATATAAGTTGGATCCATTTTAAGTGTTATGTTATTATTGATATTATTTGTGAAGGAATGAAACGTACTAAAATAGTTATCTAATGATTCTCCTACTTTAACTCCTACAGGGAGTGCTGATTCATTCGCGCTAGTCAGTGTATGAAATTCTGCGTCGATATAAACATCATAAATAGCGTAAAATCCTTGGTTGTCGAGATCAAAAGTAATCGTGATATAAATATTATCGTCGCTTAGGTCAAGAGGTGTACCGCCGTCATCCCATTCTAATTCGTGTGTGTCGTGAAATTCAAAACCGAGATTCATTCCGCTATAAGCAATGCTGCCAAGATAACCAAATATAATAAGACTGGACATCATACCTAATACTTTAAAAATGTGACTAAGTCTAAATTTTACACGATATTCTTTATTTTTTCGTAATTCTATTGCTTCAATTAGGTATTGCATTGCCCTAATCCCAGATGAACCTAATAACAACCAAGCTATGACTTGTAAACCTAAAAGTACCTGAAGCATAGGTAAATTTATTGAATATGTCCCTAATTGTACTCCGGTCGTAAAGCCCCCGAAAAGATAAAACAAGTAAATCCCGGAGTATATTGTAGAACCAAACGCTAGAAGACGATTCGCAGAAGTGTCTTTGGGAAAAGCATGCCTTAACATGGCAAAAACAGTACCAATAATTCCAAGAATGATTATGGTAGTTTTGAATGCTTGACTAAATGTCATAAGTCCCATCATTGAGATTACTTCAAAGATAATTAACGGTAAAGCAATATATATTAACGCATTGAGAATCCCATGTAAGATCATTTTATTTATTTGAATAGCCATAGGTTTTAACCCTTTTTTTTAAAAAAATTTATTTTTTTTAATAGAGTTATGTTTTTAAAAATCTCATATAATTTCTAATACTTAAATCTCTCTTATTAGATTTATTATAACTCAATTCTTTTATAAGATGTAGTTTAAATTAACTTAACAATATTATTTAAAAAAAAATTAATTTTTTTAACTCTTTGGTGCTTATTTCTGGTTTTTCTCAATTTTAATAAGTAAGTTCCCTATTAAACCGTGGCTGAAAACGAATAGAAAGCCTATTAACCACCAAAATCTTGGCACATATATCTCTTTCTTACCTTTGCGTGAAGCTTTTAAGACTCGTTTAGCAATATCTTGAGGCTCGACAAATTTAAATAAAAAGCCTTTCTTTTGATAATTTTTTACCCAGTTCACCATTTCTGGTGTACTATAAAATTTAGTATTAGCAGGAGCGGATACCGAAGTTATTACATCAATTTTATGGGCGTTCATTTTATATTCTAACCGAATCGAATCTGCTAAGGTTATAATTGCGCTTTTACTCATAGCGTATGCTGCCATGTTAGGGACCCCGGTCTTTCCCGCAGCACTCGAAGAAAATATTAATTGTCCTTCCCTTCTATCTGGGTATTTTTTCGTTGGAGAAGGTCGTCCTATGTAAGGGAGAGCTGCTTGAAGTACGAGCCATATGCCGTCTACATTTACTGACATTATTTTTCTGTACTCTTCAAACGTTCCTTTATTTGTTATTGAGCATTTGCTTCCAATTCCGGCATTATTAAATATGATGTCAATATACTTCTCTTTCTCACCAATCTTTTTAAAAACTACTTCAATTTGTTCTCGGTTTGTTACATCTAAGATAATTGCTTCTACATAATCCGCTCCTAGTTTTTTCAATTCATCTACAAGCCCCTCTAAAGGGGAATTAGGTAAATCTAATAAGTACATCCTCATTCCTAAAGGTGCAAAAAGACGACACACTTCGCTACCGATATCACCGCTCGCTCCTGTAATTACAAATACTTTTCCTTTATACCATTTCTTTTTCATAAATATCACTTTAAAGGTTAATAATGATTAAAAATTATAAGTTTTTAATTTTAAAGTTGGTTGTTTACTTTAACTTTTTTCTTCATTAATAATTCCCGTTCTAATTCTTCTTTGCGAGATTTATTCATTTCTTTTTTCATTTCTTCAGTATTATAAGAATTTATGCGCAAAGTTTCGGGATCTTTAATCGGTATGATTTTAAGAGTATCCTCGTCTTCAATTATTAAAACTTTATCCCTGTCTTTTAAATTAAAGTTTTTCCTAAACGCAGCTGGAATTGTAATCATACCTCAATTAGTAAAAATTTCATAGAATTCTGACTACTAAATTTCTCTTATTGTAATTAGAATAACATTTTTCATTAATTAAATGTTTTATTTATTTTATTAGTTTAATATGACAGAATTTGACGGGGATCGAACCAAAACCATATTATTTCAATATTGGGTTTTTCTAATGGTTGGAAAAATCGAGTTCTAAGAGGATTATTAGAAAACTTTGATCTAATTAACTGGAAGAATGAATACTTGATTCTCAATATCAATTATACCTTAGTAAGCGTTGATTCTATTAATCAAAACTGAGTTTCAAGAAATAAAGATTTTTATACAAGATTAAAATCTCTATTCTTAAAATTAGTTCAATGGGTTGTGAATCGTAATTGATTTTACTTTTTCAAACCCTTTATCATTTGTTATAATGTTTCTAACTTTATTACGCGTCATAGAGTAAATAATCGTTGAATCCCTCCCACCAATTGAACTAATATTCCCGTACTTATGTAGAATTCTTAATACATTATCTAAATCTGATATCTGAAGTAAATCATACTTTAATTTAAAAAAAGGATAATTTTCATTTAGTAACAATGATGCTATTCTAAAACCTTCTTTTCCTTTTTTTTTAATTAATAAATGAAATAATTCTATCATAACAAATTCATTTATAATAAAAGAATTTTGAGCATTTAAGATAAGATTATCCAAGTAATTTTTAATTGGTTGATGATTGATTGAATTCTTAACTCAAAAATAATTTCTAAAAGGTCTTTTTTTGTAAATTTCTTATTTGTATCTAAGTATATACGGGCTAAAATTTCATCCAATTCATTTTGCCTATCAAATTTTATAGTTGCCATATTAGTTACTTAGTAACTTAGTGACTTAATAAATCTATCTTTATAAAAATAGATTCGGATCGGGGGCTTCGATTCCAAGTTCCAAATTAAAAAATAATAAAAAATACTGGTTTTTGAAGAATCTATATTTTTGATGTGTTTCTATTGACTTTCCAAAGTTTAACCTATTAATATCTCTTTAGGTTAGGACTACATTTTAATATTTTTTTAATATATATTTTTTACTTTCATTTTAGATATTCTAAGATATTCTAAAATATTCTCTAAGAATATTCACTTAATTAATTAACTGACATCCATCCATAAATATATTTAGGAAATTGGATTATAATTTGAAAGATAATAAGTAGAAAATACATCAAAAAACTCGAAATTTTAATCGATTTTTATTTTTGCATAGTTTTATTCATTCTTCTTATTTTTTTAAAATTTAATCAGAAACCTTCAAAAATGATGATTCGGGATTAAATTTATTTATGAACCCTACTAAATTGATACCCTCTTTTTCTTTTTAAAGGTATAAGATTTCTTTTAAATTATTATGGTAGAAACGAAATCCCGAATAGGAAATATCTCTAATAAAACATCCAAGCCAATTTTAAAATCTACAATTCGAAAATACTTAATGGAAGATTGTTTTATAATAAAAGACATAAAAGAGAAGCAATATGACTTCGGATTCAGTATAAAATACCCTAAATTATTCGATAAAGAAGGAAATCAAAAAGGAAGAATATTAGCAATCGTAAAACCGAAAGGAAAGAATTGGCTTAGAATTGTTAATAGAATTATGTTGGATAATGAAGGATTAGATATATTTAATAAATCCGATGATGTAAAGAAAAAGAATCTCATAACAGAATTAAGAAGATATCTAATTAGTCAAAACCTCTTACAAAATATTGATTTAGTAAACAATAATATTACTTTCCTTGATAAAATTTATTTTACAAGTTCTAATTTACCAAATATAAACGATATTTATCATTCCATTATAAAAATAGTAAATACTCAAATAGTAATAATGGATATACTAAGCGTTAGAATAGGAGTAAAGAATAAACTTGATTCAAAAATAGAATTTGACGCTTCTTATTTTCAGTAAAAAATATATCCTATGTCGATTTTATAACATTTAAGGATTAATTCGAATCTTGATTTTAATTAATCGTATTACTGGATAATACCGATAACATTAGATATTATTTCTCAAACATAGAAGGTTATTATCTACAGATTCAACCGCAGGATATGGTAGATCGGGAGCTACTTCTTTTGTTGTTTTCCAATCTTTATAATTAATATATCTTCATAGAGTTAGATATAATAAACATTATTTATTACTTTACTAAATTTATAGTACTCATAAAAGAAGGTGAAAAAATTGTAAGCTGGATTTTGAAATTTTTTCCAAGTTAATATAAAAGGCGCTTATAATATTTTTCAATTCAGGATTATCGTTATTTTTCTTAATTATATCATTCATATCCTATATGAAGTTTTCATATTTTTCAGATTTTAAAAATTAACTTAAAATAGAGATAAAGATTAAATTATCGAAATTTACAACCGAAATTCAAAACTCTTAACTATATTTTAATATTTCTATAATTTTGATTTTTTTTCAATTTTACGAGAAAATATTTAGCGTTAAAGAATTTTGAGATCGGTGATTCTAAATTTGAAAATTTTTAGGATTTAACATAAATCTTATACTTTTTTTAAATTGAAAGCTGAGTTTCACGATTTATTATGTATATAAGGATATTATTCCTAGTTTGAAAGGAACTATAAAACATAAAAAGATATTAAATTATAAAAAGGAATAAATTTATTTTAATAATAAGAACGAACATGGTCGTGGAAAAAAAAAACCGGGCTCCTATTTATGTTACTCTTTCAGATGTAGAGCGAGCATATAAAAAGGTAGAGGAATTCCAACGTTTAATCGAGAGAGGAAAAACCGCAGAACAGATATTTAAAGATTTGCTCAAGTTGATTCAAGTTGATAAGTGATTTTCTTCAAATAACTTTAAATATTGCTACCGATTGTAATATTCCTATTGTTCTTATAGGTGGATTAGCACTACCAGCATATAATATAGCAAGATCAACCCTAGACCTTGATATTTGTATATATGTCAAATCCCAAGAGGATTTAAACCAATTTATTAAAATGTTAAAAAAGAATAAGATTTCAACCAGCCAAATACCAAAAATAAGTCAAAATTTATTTAGAGTATTCGGAATGCGTGGGGAAGCAGAGATATGGTTAAAACCTTGCGACGCCTTTCATTGGGATGACCAAATGGTGGAAAAAACCCAAAAATTTTTTGATAATGTTTATGTGCTATCTGTTGAAGATTACATCTTAACCAAATTAGGGAGATCTGACCGTAGTTCAATTGATATAAGCGATATCTTAAAAATTCTAATCGCGAATAAGGATAACTTAGATTGGGAATACATTCGTTTTCGATTAAAATGGGCGGATTTGGAAAGAGATTTTAAAGAGATTTTAAAAGGATTTAAATTAGATGTCAATCAAAATTTGAGAAATCTATCAAAAGAAATCCTAGATAATTTCAAAAAATTGAATTAATCTCTTAATTCAATTGATTAAATGAATAAAACATAAAAATCATTATATAATTATTCTCTCTTGACAATTCCTTTAAAAGATGAAAATTGATTAAATATTTTTGCATCCCCTTCAATTTTGGCAAAGATATTGACTGGTGATGCGGCTCTTGGTTTTTCATCTTTACTTGCGGGAGTAGGACCAAAAAAAATGCAGAATCCATTCCCATCAGGCCAATATCCCACATCTCCGACCTCACAATCTACTTGAGTATTTTCTCCATCTATGGCAACTGGTATTTCTCCATAGAGTTCCTCGCCCCATCTTGCTAGGTTTAGATTCAAAGGTAAATTATCCCATATAGCTTTACAAGTTTCTGGATTTCTTTCTCGTAATAGTATTGCTTTTACTTGACCAATTTTTTCGTTTTCAATAATAATATACTTCATCATATTTCGTTTAATCTCAAGTTTTAAATTAAGAAAAAAAAGGAGCAATTACATTTAAAGACGATTCAATTAAGATGAATATGAAAAGGATTTATAAGTGAAAAACATTTTAAGTTTTCTTCTTCTTTTAAAAAATTTTTAAATAGAATCTTTAAGTATATTAACTAAGGTTGATAAGATAATGGGTCAAAAAAATTCGGAAAAATTGCCAAATAATCCCATAGAAGCTCAAGGTATATTGATAAAAGAATTTTATAAAAAATTCGGAAAGGAAGCATTACCGATTATAGAAAATGTTTGTGGAAGACAAGGTCGTGCTTTAGGCTTAAAAGTAATGAAAAAATTACCAGATAATAAATTAACAACTGTAGCACATGCTTTTTCAAAGAGCTTTAATCCTAATTTTGTTAAAATAATTTCTATTTCAGATGAATGTTTTCACATTCAAGGTACCATGTGCCCTTTTAGTCTTGAAAATACATCTAGGGCGTTATGTGAAGCCGTTATGGCAATCGACCACGAGTATTTTCGCGAAGCGGTTAGCGATAAGATCGAACTTAAGATTCTTAAAACTGTTGCGGCAGGAGATATACATTGTGACACAATTTACACTCTTAAAGAATAATTTATACATATAGGATTAAAAAATATAAGTAATAATTAAAAAAAAAATGAATAAGGCTTATTGAGTTTCTCCGTATTTCTCTTTCCAGATAGGATCGTTGATTTGTAAGACCCTTCTCTGAACTTTTCCTACCATGGATTTTGGGATTTCGTCTATAATTTCTATTTGTTTAGGACACTTATAATGCGTAATATTTTCTTTACTCCAAGCAATTAGCTCCTCAGAAGTAACTTTACCCACTGATTCGTCTTCTAGTTGGACCCATGCTTTTACTAGTTCTCCCGTTTCAAGATCTGGTAGGCCAGAAACAGCTACTTCCATTACATCAGGGTGAGTTCCCAATAGGTCTTCTACTTCCTTTGGAAAAACGGAATAACCCTTATATTTAATCATTTGCTTCTTTCTATCTCGAATAACCATTTGTCCTTCTTCGTCCATGTATCCAATATCTCCAGTTAAACACCAAATTCGTCCTTCCCACTCCCTTAAGGTTTCTGCTGTGGCTTCAGGCCTATTCAAATAACCTTTCATTACTTGTGGACCACATACGCAGATTTCTCCTGTAAAATCTATTCCGTAACCTTTTAATTGTCCCTTACTGAAATCTTCTGAATCGAATATAGCCCATTCAACACCCGGTAATGGTAAACCAATGGTGCCTGGGGTATCTGTTCCGTTAAATGGACCTATACTTACTGCAGTTGTACATTCCGTAAGTCCATAAGCCTCAACAAGGTGTCCATTACTGATTGCTTCGAATGCATCCTTTACGGGTTTATGAAGCGGTCCCGCACCACTAACGCACAAACGAAACATTTTTTCCAATCTAGGCTCGGGATTCGCTTTTAAATAGCGAGTTAGACCAATGAAAAGATTTTCAACTCCAAA
>JABUBM010000196.1_pt1 | contig 14093 bp, 7 predicted proteins | sample 7240321 | NCBI WGS metagenome assembly JABUBM01 (sample SAMN07256344, study PRJNA390944) | subsurface metagenome | isolation source: Methane hydrate marine sediment | place: Pacific Ocean: Eastern North Pacific, ODP site 1244 | collected 2002
AACAGAGAGGTTAACTCGAGAACATACAATGAGGGCTAGAGTTAGAGTCGTTGATCGTCTAAGAGAAAAAGAGCAATCTGCGGGAGTTACTTCTTCTATTTTAAAGTGATCAATTAAAAAAGGGAATAGAAGTAAGTTTCCCTAAAAATGGAAGATTTCGTACCTGTGGTTGCAAGGAGCAAGATTCGTCGCTTTGCTCGGGACAAGCTTTGCAATCTGCAAGACAGGCTCGGAATACTCATATCTTAAGGAGTAGAGTGAGATGATAAAGCAGGGCGAGTATCATGGGACTAAGAGCATTAGTTTGGAGAACGAATTGATGCGAGTTATGGTTTTACCTGAGGTAGGGCAGATAGTAGAGATTTTCAATAAGAAAACGGGACATGAAAACCTATTAGTACGAACAGGTTTTCAACAAGGAAAGCCTGAATGGGGCATATTGGATACGAAACCTAGCCTTTTCCATGGCGCAGCCACATCCTGGCGAAGAATAACAGATTATTCCCTGATGCTTTCTGCAGAAAAAGACGGTCTGCGTTTTAACAAAACGCTGTTACTTTCACCTGAATCGACAGTATTGGGTGTAAAGATAGAATTAGAAAGTGTTAGTGCCAAAGATCGAGAAGTCGGTTACGCTGTTTCGGCAGCATTAGTACCAGGAGGTGGCGGTTTACATGGATATTGTAATACTGCTCATTTTGGACATCAAATTTTTATAAAATTGGAGAAAGATTATGTTGAGCAGACCTACGAGAAATACACTACTAATTTATATGAATGGTCTTTTCCACGCTGGGCAGCATTTGTCGATACTACAAGAAGGGAAGGATTAGCATTTATTTTTAAAGGGAAACAGATATCTATTGCTCACAACTGGAATGAAATCTCTGTACTAATAGAATCGCCTAAATCCATATTAGCACCGGGTCAAAGAATAGACTATCAGTATTCAATATTTCTCTTCCACGGACTTAAGCGAGTCGATTATATTGATAAGCAGACTTTAGTAGGATTTTCCATGAATAGAAATATCTTTCCCAATGTTGCAGCACCTGTAGAGCTCTCATTACTTTCAACTACAAACCGCAAGCTTGAAGGAGAAATAAGTGTTGAAAGTTATCCAAGGTATCCATCTCAAAAAGTTTCAGCTCAACTGCTTGCTAACACTGTTTGGAAAAGATCGTTTGAGATAGGACCTTTTGATGATCCTAATCTCGGATGCTATCTGCAGAGTCTTCCCCGAATCTCTAATGTTATCCGTTTACGTTCTTTACAGTTCGTTGCATCAAGGAATTTTTCTGTTTCTCCATTGACAAAGTCAATTTCAGAAGAAGCAGAGGAAAAGACAAATTGCGCACAAGAGCGTTTTGAGCATGGCAAGCTATCTATTGAAGGTTATGCGGCGGTGCTGACGACGGGCGATTTTATTAGAGAAATTGTGGAAAATAGGTCATTATCAAAACAAATTCAAGAGAAACTATATACTTATTTAGAGAATATTTGTGCTATTCTGAAAGATGATAATGGCGAAAAGAACTGGCGTATTATGCCGAACACTGAAGAAATTAAGCGTATTACTACAAAACTGCCTGTTTCACAACTTGCATCGGGACTAGTAAATGAAGCCAGCAAGTTATTGGATGTAGATGTGCCACTAGGATATACTAAACTTCGTGAGACTGACGGAATAAATTATCATCAACCTTTTCACTCTGCTGAGCGGACAGCCTTTGCCTATGCTGTTACGCATGAAAAGAAATATCTGGAAAAAGCTAAGCATGAGTTACTAAAGATTGCCGATAACCATATGATTTATGGCTCTTGCTTTGGTGAAGATCTGTTTATCGCCGTGAATATGCTCGCGACAATTACAGCGTATGATATGGTACATGATCATCTTTCTCTGGATGAGCATCGCAAAGTTCTACATTATTTCTTCTGGTGTATGGAAATCCTTAAGCCGGACGTCAAACTAACCGGGAGTAATCATGACACCTGGCACGCAGAGGCAGTGGCCTGGTTAGCTAATCGGTGTCGTTATCTTCAGACTTCCATGCCAGCGGCCAAGCAGGCAGAGGTGATACTGAGAACGCATATTACCTATCAATTGAATGATGGAGGGTGGATTGAGCAATCTCCCCGCTATGACGAGTTCAATTTGCAAGCTCTTATCTTAGGTGCAGAGGCCCTTGCTGATTTAGGAATAGATATCTACCGGGATTTTAATGGTAAATCAATTAGAAAAATGTTAGAGTGGTTAATGTCTATAGCCGGCGATGAATTGGAGTATCCTGCCATGGACGACTGTAATGGCGGTATTCCTAGCCCGGACATATTTTTTTTAGGTGCAAAACAATACAATGATCCCAATTTTTTGGCTTATGCGCATGAGATTGTAGGCAAAAAGCAGCCAAGGAAACCAAAATACATTGGTACCATGTATCCTTGTCCTCTTTCGATAGTGCGATATCCTCAAAACATTATTCCTCAAAGAAAGAATCTTGCTTCTTCACGTATTCTTCAAGGGACAGGACATATTATCTTAACCTCTGGTGGGAAAAAACCTCATCAGCGCCTGATTTTGGAGTATGGTCCACACGGTGGATGGCATGGTCATCCTGATAAGCTTAGCTATGAACTTTTTGTAGTGGATCATACTGTGTTGACAGATGCAGGGAGAGCATTATATGAAAGTGCTATTCATTGGGAATGGTGCAAAACGACAAAAGCACATAATACAGTCGAGGTAGATGGGAAAAGTCAAAATCCATGTACAGGAAAACTCTTGAAATGGCGCAGGACATCAAGGGAAGATTATGCTTTACTGGAAGCAATGCCTTACTCGAATGTAAGACATGAACGGGCGGTGTTATATCGTCGTGGTAAATTCTTTGTTATCAAGGATACTCTCTCCTCGCAAAAGTTCCATGAATATCGCTCATATATTCATGGCATTGGACAATTGAAAAAAGATAATGAGAACATATTTTTTTTCAGAAATAAGAAGGCTGGCGTAGTTATTGTTTTTCTTGATAAAGCAACGCTATCTATAGATGAAGGGCTTACAAATAGAGGTGGTGATTGGCTTTCCCCAGCCTTAAAATCTCCTTACTTATGTTCTTTAGAGAAAGGAAAATCTGCTAACTTTGCCTATATCCTGGTTCCGTTTACAGAGTCAAAGCCGACTATATCTAGTGTCCAATATGTTAAGGAAGGCCAATTTTCCTTTAGTGTAAATGGTAAAAGCTATTCATTTGAGATATAGTCCAGTAACAATGTCTGGCTATCTCTTTGAAATGACTAAAAAAACAGGAAGCTAAAAACAGGGGCAGCAGGAGGTGAGAGACAAGGAAACAAATAGGCCCATTAGCTGGGAAACAAAGGAAAGATTCTGAAGAGAGAGATGTCGAAAGATTAATTTCTCTTTTGGAAGCTTTCCACAGAAAAATGAACCATGTTAGAAGTATCAATCATTCTAAGAGGAGGGATGATAATGTTACGAAAGTTAGAGATTATCTTGTTAAGTGTAGCTATAGGTTTGTTCGTGGTGAGTCCGGTATTGGCAGTAACCACATGGTACAATCTCGAAGAATACGAGGAGCTTACTGGAAAGAAGATAGAGAAATTTAGTGAAGCTCCTGTACTTAGAGCAAAGGTGGCTGCAGGGGAACTTCCTCCTTTAGAGGAAAGGCTTCCCGATGAGCCCGTAGTGCAGTTGGTGGAGGATAGAATAGGACAATATGGGGGAACATGGCATCAGGCCTGGTTAGGACCACCGGATGATAACTTGATAAATAAGAGCTTCGGGGAACTTATTATCAGGTATGACCCCCAGGATACCTCCAGGGTTATCCCCAACATAGCCAAGAGCTGGGAGATCTCTGAGGGCGGAAAGGTTTATACCTTTCATCTGAGGAAGGGATTGAAGTGGTCCGATGGCGTTCCCTTTACTGCCGATGACATATTGTTCTATTTCGAAGATGTGCTTTCGAATGAGGAACTCACCCCTGTTTTCCCTAAATGGCTAGTCGTAGGTGGAGAGCCAGCGAAATTCGAAAAGATAGATGGCTATACGGTAAGGTTCACGTTTAAGGAACCATACGGACTTTTCCTACTCCGGTTGGCCTACTATGGTAACGGCTATTTCTTTACCCCCCAACACTATGCGAAGCAATTCCATTCCCGTTATACTCCTATGGATGAGTTAGAGAACAAGGTGAAGGAAGCGGGGTATGAGAAGTGGTATCAGTTATATGCATCAAGAGTTAAGTGGCCTTGGTTTTTGAATCCCGACCACCCTACTCTTAACCCCTGGATGCCGGTGAATTCTGCGTCGGAGCCAAGGTTTGTACAGATGAGAAATCCCTATTACTGGAAGGTAGATCCCGAAGGCAATCAGCTTCCGTATATCGATCGCGTTACCTGCGACTTAGTGGCAAATACGGAGATGATTCATCTCAAAGCCTTCTCTGGAGAAATAGATTTTCAGTGTCGCCGTGTGGGTGGCGCAGACTATACATTTTTAAAGGAAAATGAGGATAAAGGTGATTATCAGGTTTTGGATTGGCAAAGCGGCAATGGAGGGATTCTGATTTGGCCTAACCTTACCTGTAAGGATCTGGTCCTAAGGAAAATCTTTCAAGACGTTCGCTTCAGAAAGGCTCTATCTCTGGCGATTAATCGAGAGGAAGTCAACGAGTTTTGCTATCAAGGGCGATTCGAGCCCAGACAAGCATCGTTTGTTTCAGGAAGTTCCTATTTCTCTGAGGAATGGGAGAAGGCATATGCTGAATACGACCCGCAAAGAGCCAATGCTTTTCTGGATGAGATGGGATTAACCAAAAGGGATAAAGAGGGTTTTCGTCTACGACCCGATGGCAAGACTCTGAGCCTTGAAGTTTTGAATATTGAGGGATATGTGTTTCCTGTCGAAGCATGCGAGTTGGTAAAGGAATACTGGAAGGCAATTGGAATTAAGGTATTCATTAAACCTGTGGAGATGAGCTTGTTCTCAGTGAGAGCTGAAGCAAATGATTATGAGATAGGAACCCATCTTTTTGATCGTGCGGCTCTGCCCTTGGCTGATCCTTTTAGGGTCATACCAATGAGAATGTCCTGGGATGGTTGGGGTCAAGAATATGCCCGATGGTATGTCACCAAAGGGAAAGCTGGTGAGAAACCCCCGAAAGACATAGCCAGACTGCAAGAAATCTGGGATGAGCTCCTGGTAACAATTGATGAAAAAAAGCGAGGAAAGCTTGTTGAAGAGCTAATTCAGCTTCATATCAAGAACGTCTGGACGATAGGTCTTGTGGGTGAGATGGCTGCTGTAGGGGTAAAAAAGAATAATATCCAAAATGTGCCTGAAAAACTAGTAATAGACGATATCACACAAAACACAACGCTTGCTTGCACACCACAGTTCTTCTTTGACCCGCCGCAGTAACACAGTGAGTTCTAAAGGAAGCAGGGAAGGACCACCTTCTCTGCTTCCTTTAAGTTGATAAATGGACCAGGTTAAGAATAGCTAGTGAGGATAATCCTTTGTTGAAGAACAACAGGAAAGGTAGGGTAGGTGATTAACAAAATTCGTAGATTGGGAGAAAAGTTAAGATGATTTTCTACGTTGTCAGACGGATCATCTATATGGTTGTGGTCCTTGCTGTAGTTTCCTTAGTTGCTTTTATCATCATCCAACTCCCCCCGGGTGACTTTTTAAGTTCTTATATGGCCCAGTTAGGTCAGACCGGTGAGTCGGTGGACCAAGAGACGATTACCGCGCTACGAAAGCAGTATGGGTTAGACCAACCAATTTATATGCAGTATTTCATGTGGGTATGGAACTTTACTGAGGGGAATTTCGGTTACTCCTTCGCATGGAACAAGCCAGTAAGTGAGCTAATAGGGGAGCGTTTGAAGTTGACAATAATACTTTCTCTTTGCACACTTATCTTTACCTATATTGTAGCTATACCCATAGGAATTTATTCAGCTACCCATCAATATTCTATTAGTGATTATACCTTTACTACTATTGGCTTTGCTGGCCTAGCTACTCCTAACTTTCTCTTAGCCTTAATATTAATGTTGCTTTTTTACAAATATTTTGGTCTTAGTATAGGTGGTCTTTTTTCTCCGGAATATATAGAGGCATCTTGGAGCTTGGGCAAAGTTGTTGATATGCTAAAGCATTTTCCCATTCCCATAATTGTTATTGGTACCGCCGGCACTGCCGGGCTTATTCGTGTTATGCGGAGCTGTTTGTTGGACGAACTCCGAAAACAATATGTAATAACCGCCCGGGCTAAAGGGGCTGCGGAGAGGACTCTTTTGTTCAAGTATCCGGTAAGGATGGCCATCAATCCCATAATCAGCACTATGGGGTGGGTGCTTCCGGCTATTGTTTCTGGAGAAACCGTCACAGCTATAGTACTTAGCCTACCTACTACAGGACCCTTGCTTTATCAAGCATTAATATACCAGGATATGTATTTAGCGGGAAGTATCATCGTGCTCTTAACTTTTTTAACTGTAATAGGAATGTTTATTTCTGATCTTCTTTTGGTCTGGATAGATCCCCGCATTCGGTATGAGAAATCAGCATAAAAGCAGGTTTGAGAGAGTGAAAGATAAAAGAAAAAAGGTGAGTGCCGAAGAAAGGCTCTATATAGCCTCTCAATGGCAACTTATGTGGGGAAAGTTTATAAAAAATAAGTTGGCCATCTTCGGTGGCATTGTATTAGTGACCTTTTATTTAGTAGGTTTATTATGTGCGTTTTTTTCTCCCTATGACATACATAAACACTCTATTAAATATATTTATTGCCCGCCGCAAAAAATACATTTTTTCGATGAAAAAGGATTTCATCTTCGACCCTTTGTTTACGGATTTAACTTAACGAAAGATCCGGTGACTTTTAGGAGAATATATAAGGAGGATAAAAGGGAAAAATATCCCATTTACTTTTTTGTCGGTGGCGATGAGTATAAGCTCTGGAACTTATTCCCTGCAGATATTCACCTTTTTGGGGTAAAAAGAGGAGCAATATTTCTGTTTGGAACAGATAAATTAGGAAGAGATTTATTTTCCCGTAATCTTTACGCTGCTCGCATTTCCCTGTCTATAGGCCTGGTAGGGGTAGGCATGAGTTTTATTTTAGGATGCATATTGGGAGGGATTTCCGGATATTACGGAGGAATTGCTGATATTATCATCCAGAGGGTGATAGAGTTCTTAATCTCTATACCAACCATTCCTCTCTGGATGGCCTTAAGCGCAGCCTTACCGACCCAGTGGTCGCCAATTAAGATTTATTTTGGTATAACCATTATTCTTTCTCTTAAAGGTTGGTGTGGTTTAGCTCGGGTAGTGAGGGGAAAGCTTTTAGAGCTAAAGGAGGAGGACTTTACCATGGCCGCTAAGATCGCCGGGGCAACTGATGGGCGAGTAATTACCAGACACCTCCTGCCCTCATTCTTGAGTTATCTTATAGTAAGTATCACCTTATCTATACCACGTATGATTCTGGGAGAGACTACCTTGAGTTTTCTCGGCCTGGGGCTTCGTCCTCCTGTAGTTAGCTGGGGCACTCTGATGCAGCATGCACAAAAGATGGGCGCAATTGCGCTTCAACCCTGGCTTCTAATTCCAGGCCTCTTTGTTATCATTGCTGTCCTTGCTTTCAATTTCTTAGGGGATGGGCTGCGAGATGCGGCTGATCCATATAAGTAGATTGTAGATTGTGTTATCGAATAAAAGATGATTTACTATTGAGACATTTGTCCCCATACCTCAGGAAAAAGTTGCTAGTTCTAGTTTTTAAGCTACCCTGAAAATGAACAAAAAAGAGGAAAGAGATGTTATCTTTTGATATTCGGTCTGATAAATTGGAGGATATTGCTAATAAACTTGAAGTTTTACCTTCCATATCGTCGCATTTGGTTGACAAGTTTATACCTAAAAAGCCAAAGAAATTTATCGATAAGATAAGAAAAATGAAAGTTCCTTGCAGCTACGAAGATGGTGAGTATTGGAGCATTGGCCAAGTGGCGCGGAATTTGATATCTCTTCTTGCCTTAATGCAAACCAAATATCAATTAACTCAAGACGAAAAAATACAGATATTGAGAAAGGCAGTTCATCAAGCAGAATATCTTTATACCTTTCATATAAATGGAGAATTTATTCAAAGGGTATGGGCGGGAGCTGCTTTAAGCTTAGCGGGGATATTTTTCCGGAACGTTGATCAAGCAAAATATTGGAGGATGGTAGGATTCTCCCGATTAGCATCCGAGGTAAATCAATTTCAAGGAGAAAACTCCGATATTTTCCTCCTGCTTAAGGTTGTTGTAGAATGTACTTTAAGCGTTAATCTTTGTATACTTCCCGAGTTGTTAAGTCAATATAACTCGTTTGTGAATACACAGATGAGGTACGATCGGTTTTTTAATTTTGAGGTAACTGATGTGGAATTCTTTGATGAGTTGAATTTGGATTATCCTGGTTTAGAGGAAGTGCGTAAAGCAATACAAGAAAAAAAGTATGATAGAGCAAAACGAGAGTATATAAATTACTTGAGACAAAAGTACACTCCCCTGGTGGGAAAAGAGTGGGATTGGCACGAGGATGTAAATTTGGAAGATGCTGACAGAATCTGTGAAAATATTATCACCTTACGGGCCCATATGCATGTAATGCACAATTTTGGTAAGGATATCGATTGGACCACGGTGCTCTTTCAGGATATTGAGTCTAATGTATGGTTGAATGCTCATTCAGATATTAAAACTTTAGCTCGGGCCTATCACCAAACTGGCCATAAGAAATATGCTCATCATTTAACTCGTCTCTTAAAATCCTGGTTCGATCAATCTCCAGTACCTAATCTTAAGAAGAATTCACTCCAGTGGCGGACTTTGGAGGTTGGCAATAGAGCCGCGCTTAGGTGGCCACTTATCCTTTGCTATGGTTTGAATTCTAAAGAATTTCGGGAAGAAGTAGCCTTTAGAATGGTTAAATCATATTTAGAGCATGCTCGATATCTCTCAGCTCACGGTGCTCCAGGAGGAAACTGGTATCAAGTTGAAACCAGCGGCTTAGGAACCGTAGCTGCGCTTTTTCCAGAGTTCAAAGTCTCGGAGACGTATTATCATCTGGCTTTGAGGCGTTTCGAATGGGTCAATGAGAGATATTTCTTTCCTGACGGATTTCAAACAGAATGCTCTACAGGTTATCACTTTTTTCCTTATTCGGCAATAGCCAGCTTCTATATGATAGCTAAGTATAATGACCTACCGCTACCCGATAACTTTGGTCCAAATTTAGAGAAAAGGACAGAGCCCTTTGTATATTTAGCCAAACCTGACTTTACCTTGCCCATAGTAAACGATTGGAATCCTGATATTTTATCAGCTGCCTTAGGAGGCAAGGCTGGTTACTTTAACTTTAAAAGAGAGGACTTCAAGTATATAGCTACCCGGGGTAGGCAAGGAAATCCGCCTAAAGAGACTTCTTACGCTTTTCCCTATGCAGGATATTATGTTATGAGGCAAAAGTGGGATCCTCAAAGCCAGTATTTGCTCTTTGATGGTGGATATTTCGGCTCAAGTCATCAACACGAAGATAAGCTTAATTTTATCCTTTATGCTTATGGCAGAACCTTGATCGGAGACCCTGGTATTTATCAATATATGCCAGATGAATTCGAGGCTTATTTCAGAGGGCCAAGAGGCCATAACTCGATAATAGTAGATGGGAAGGGACAATGCCGCTTTCTTGGGGTAGATGAAAGAATTCCCGATCCGGATACTTTGTGGATAACTACTAACAAATTCGATTTAGTATCAGGGTGGTATAAAGATGGATTCTCTACCAGAAGCAGTTCTTCAGGGAGTGATGAAGGGCGAGAAAAAGACAGAAAAAATAGAGAAAACATTTACCATCGCCGAACAATCTTTTATTTAAAGGGAGAGTATTTTATTCTAATGGATCGGTTGATAGATAAGACAAGTAATTCTAAAGAGCGTTTAGTGGAGCAAATATTTCATCTATCGCCTCTTATCATGAGAAAAGATTCTGCTTTGAGAGTTAAGCCTGGAAAAGTGGAAATAGAAGAGGGCAAAATAGTGGTCACCAAAAATAGTGGAGTAAGCAATATAGCTATTATTCCACTTGATTCCCAAAGTACAGGGGTAGAGGTAAGTTGCGGAAGAGAGAACCCTATCATTGGATGGGTAGCCCTTTTGGGGAAACAGATAGCCTATGATGTTACCTATGCCAAGAGAGGGAAGCTCCCCTTGACCTTTACTAATTTGTTATTTCCCTTACCAGCAGGGGAAACGCAGATCCCACGACTTTATCCTCTGAAGATTCAAACTGAGAAATACTCAGCAGCAGCCTTTAGTATTAAAAAAGATGACCTAGACGATATCTTTCTTATGTCCGACGATGGACCAACGACTCTTAAAATTAAGAACGGAGAGATAACCTTTGAAGGAGAGGTGCTCCATTTGCGGTTTAATGATCAGGGTCAACCTCAGGAAGCAAGGATAGTCAATGGAAGGCTTTTGAAATATAAGGATAAGGTTCTGGTGAAATTAGCCAAGAACCAAAGACATTACTTTATGAGATTTACCTCTTGAAATCAGGAGTAAAAATTGTCATCCTAGTTGATGCTGCCAAAAATCATAGGAGAAGAAAGTAAGATGAATGTAGTGCTCATAATTATTGATACCTTAAGACAGGATCATGTGGGTTGTTACGGAAATAAATGGATTAAGACGCCTTATCTTGATTCTTTGGCTAAAGAATCAGTGCTATTTACCCATGCTTATCCAGGATCACTTCCTACTTTACAGGTGCGAAGAGTTCTACAGACAGGTTGCCGCATCTTCCCTTTTCTGGATCACAAGGCGTATAAGGGTAATCTTTTTGTTGGTGCACCTGGTTGGGGCCCTGTTTCCGAGGAGCGAGATACCATTGCCGAAATTTTGCAGCGCCATGGCTATCGCACAGCTTTCATAACTGATACGTATCATCAATTTAAACCGTCAATGAACTTTCATCGTGGTTTTGATGAGTGGACCTGGATAAGGGGTCAGGAGAGCGATCCTTATCGCTCAGGACCTTATCCACCCCAGAAAGAGGTTGAAAGATACATCCCTGAAAATCTAAGGGAAAGAGAAAGAGGACTGGGGGAAAAGTTTACAGATTTCGTTGGTAATTACCTAACTAATGTAGTTGACAGAAACTGCGAAGAGGATTATTTTCCTGCTCAGGTTTTTAGGGAAGGAAGCCGGTGGCTCGAGAGAAACCAGGATACGGAAAAGTTCTTTCTGGTCCTTGATTCTTTTGATCCTCACGAGCCCTGGGATCCACCTATTCATTATAGGAAAATCTACGATCCCAATGATGATACCATTGATTTTCTCTCTTCCCTTTATGGCAGAGCTGATCAGATTAGTCCTCGGGTATTAAGACGTCTCAGAGCAAACTATGCTGGAGAGGTAACCTTAGTAGATAGATGGCTGGGCTATTTTCTAGAAAAAATGAAGCATTTAAGCCTTATGCAAAATACGCTCATTGCCGTAATATCCGACCATGGGCACTGCATTGGTGAACACAATATAGTAGGAAAACAAGGTCATCCCATGTCCCGAGAAATCGCCGATTTGGTCTTAATGATTCGTCATCCAAATGGAGAGGGAGCTGGCACAACCTGTGAGAGCCTAATTTATAACTATGACCTACCGCCCACTATCCTTGCCCGATTAGGAATAAAACCAGAAAAACCCATGGATGGAAAAGATATCTGGTCTCTGGTCTTAGGCAAAGAAAAAGAGATATATGATCATGTTACCTGTGGCTGGGGACCATTTGTTATGGTGCGTGATAAACGTTGGTGGTATAACGCTTATCTTTGGGGTGAAAGCCCTCTTCTTTATGATTTAGAAAGCGATCCAAAGCTGGGAAGCAATATTGCAAAGAAGCATCCTGATATTTGTGAGAGGATGAAGAAAGTGGCTATTACCGATGCTGGTGGCGAGATTCCAGAGTTTTTAAGGAAGCTAAAGGGTGAATCTGGATGTACCCCACTTTTGGTGGAGTAGAGAAATTCCAATTTGAGGGAAAAGTTTAAAGCTGAGATTTGCTCGGTGTTTTCCAATGGCATCGGACATTTTTCTTCCTGTAGCCGAGTTAGGAGACTGATATGTATACTATAACCAAGTCCAAAGAAGAAATTCCTGTGATTAGGGAAGTAGATGTAGCTATAATCGGAGGTGGACCATCTGGGGTAATAGCAGCCGTTGCCGCAGCTAGAAATAAAGCAAAGACGCTTTTAATAGAGCGTTACGGGTTCCTGGGAGGGAACGCTGCCATGGGACTGCCAATCTTGGGCTTCTTTAATGATCGGGAAGGAAAGCAGGTAATTAAGGGAATCCCTGAGGAGATGGTGAATAGAATGAGGAACATGGGAGGAGCTACAGAAAATACACCCTGTCCGCATCACTCCTCTTATGTCATGATAGACCCGGAAATCCTAAAGTGTACAGCTCAACAGTTGGTAATAGAATCTGGGGCTGATTTATTGTTTCATTGTCTAGGAGTCGATATTATGAAGGATAGAAACGGACTTTGGGGCCTGATAATACAGAGTAAGTCAGGCAGACAGGCAATATTAGCTAAGGTAGTTATAGATGCCACAGGCGATGGAGATATAGCCGTGGCTGCAGGAGCCTCCTATGAAAAGGGTAGGCCGGGCGATGGACTGATGCAACCTCCAACTTTTTTGTTTACTTTGGGTAATGTGAATATAGATGGATTTATGGAAGATGTGAGAGAAAATCCAAGAAAATATGAAAGTTATATGCCCATAGAATATTATAAGGAAAGAGCGAGATTTATCTACATAGGGTTAGATGGCCTTATTAAAGAGGCCAGAAAAAAAGGAGAATTTCCTAATTATCGCAAGAGGATGATTTTTGTTACTATGCCGAGGAGAAATGAAGTCCTGGTTAATGTCCTGCACATTCCATACACCGACGGCACAGATGTCTTTGACTTGACCCGAGCAGAGATAAGAGGAAGGGAACAGTTGTTGAGGATGAGGGATTTTTTTAAAAAGTATGTTCCTGGCTTTGAATCATGCTACATTATCACAACGACCCATCAAATAGCCATAAGGGAGACAAGACGTATTATGGGAGAGTACCTTCTTACCGGAGAGGATATTCTCCAATGCAAGAAATTCAGCGATGTAATTACCAAAAATGGTTATTACATGGATGTCCATTCTCCAGATCCTCTTGGGAAAAGTCCAAATCCTCCTCCTTCATCAGGCTCTAGCCGTTTTCGCAGTTCTTATGATATTCCCTACCGATGTCTTCTTCCAAAGGGAATCCAAAATTTCCTGATAACGGGTAGGTGTATATCAGTTACCTGGGAAGCGTTAGGGTCAACGCGAGTGATGGCTCCTTGTATGGCCTTGGGTCAGGCTGCGGGAACAGCAGCGGCATTGGCAGTAAGAGATGGGGTAACAGTGAGGGAACTAGATGCTAAGACGCTGCAGGAACAACTTACCGAGGATGACGCCAATCTAAAATGATCCCGGGTTGGGCCGGTTCCTCATATACAATGGGGTTGGATTATGGCCTGCTCAGTTATGTACCCTATACCTGTATTCAAGGTAATCTAAGTTTCCGCTTTTTTTCATAGGTTTTTTGGGAGAAAAAGAGTTTAGTCAGCAAATTTTTTGTAGAAGAAAGAAATTTTTCCTTAAACGAAGGAAAAATTGGCTAAAAAGGGTCTGTGTACGTCAAAATAAGAAGACTCAAAGGAAGAAGAGGCATTATATAGATTTGATTTGTAAAATGGAGTTTACCAGAGGAGTGAAGATTTGACCAGTCGCGAGCGAGTCATCAGAGCTATAGAATTTAATGATCCTGACCGAATTCCTCACTTCCACTATTTTTTGCCAGCGACCTTTTTTCGATATGGACAGAGATTTAGGGAACTTCTTATGCGATACCCAAGCGATTTTGTGGTCCCTTTATGGGTCACAGACATCGAAGCCATTACTGCGCCAAGACCCCAT
>JABUBM010000197.1_pt1 | contig 14090 bp, 15 predicted proteins | sample 7240321 | NCBI WGS metagenome assembly JABUBM01 (sample SAMN07256344, study PRJNA390944) | subsurface metagenome | isolation source: Methane hydrate marine sediment | place: Pacific Ocean: Eastern North Pacific, ODP site 1244 | collected 2002
CTGCGGGGGGGGGGAGTGGCCCTATCCTTAAAAAAGGTTTTGGGAGTGCCCATTAAGTTTATAGGTGTAGGCGAAAAGGTTGATAAATTTGAATCTTTTCATCCGGAAAGAATGGCCTCCCGGATATTGGGTATGGGCGATGTCTTAACACTTATAGAAAAAGTTGAAACTGCTTACGATAAGGATGAATTAAAAAAATTAGACAAAAAGATGAGGGACCATGATTTTGATTTAAATGATTTTTATTTACAGCTAAAAAAAATGAAAAATATTGGTTCAGTAGATCAGATTATGGATATGGTTCCAGGATTTAATAATTTAAAAAATAGAATAGATGTTACAAAATTAGGAGATAGAGAGGGTGAACTAAAGAAAATTGAAGCTATTATAAGTTCTATGACTGTTGAAGAAAGGGAAAATCCTTCTATAATTAACGGAAGCAGGAGGAAAAGGATATCCAGGGGGAGCGGAACACAGCTTTCTGATATAAATAGATTGTTAAAACAATTTTGTCAGATAAAAGAAATGTTTAAAAAAGGATCAAAACTAAAAAACTTTTCTTTTAACTAAACTAAAAGAAAATAGGAAGATACATAAAAAATACAGAAAAATAAAAAATGTAAATAACAAAAATGGAGGCAAAATTAATGTCAGTGAAAATTAAACTTAGAAGAGAAGGTGGCAATAAAAAACCCTTTTACAAAGTAGTGGTAATCGATTCGAGGAAAGCTTGTAACGCTAAATTTATAGAACAATTAGGATATTATCAACCACTTTCTGATCCTTATGTTCTTAAGATTGACCAGGAAGCAAGTTTAAAATGGATCGAAAAGGGTGCTCAACTTTCAGCAACAGTAAAAGATTTATTTAAGAAAGAAGGAATATTGAAATAATAGATAAGACCTAAGGAGATTATTTTGAGAGAACTTATTGAATTAATTATAAAAGGGATAGTAGACAATCCAGATAAAGTAGAGATAAATGAAATTATTGGTGAAAGATCATCGATATTTGAAGTAAGGGTTGATCCTAATGATATAGGTAAAGTAATTGGAAGGCAAGGCAGAAATATAAAATCAATAAGAACTATAGTGAATGCTGCAGCGCAAAAGGACGATAAGCGAGTAGTTCTCGAAATTGTCGATTAAAATTAATCGTTAGTGAGTGAAACTAGCGTGGAGCGTACAGCGTTTAGCGTTAAGAAAATCAGAATTCAGTAGTCAGGAGTCAGAAGAATACAAAATAACTTAACAAATAATATAATCTTGTAATCTAAAATGACTCTGAATACTGGATTCTGTCTCTTGGCTTCTTTTCCTTAACTAACTAACCAGGTAACCAACTAACATGCAAGTGATGTAATGTGTAACATGTGATAAGTACTTGTTTGTATAATTTTGGAAATTTACTCTTATCACTCATTACTTATTACTGTATTTTATACGAGATACAAATTAGGGTTTACGAAAAAAGGTAATTCCCATAAAATAAAATTATCTAATAAACTTAAAGGAAAAAATATATTGAGTCAAGAATTTATTGTGATTGGTAAAGTAGTTTCTACCCAGGGTAACAAAGGAGAAGTTAACGTTTTGCCCCTTACCGATTCAATTGACAGATTTAAAAATTTATCCACCGTTTTTTTAAGAAATAAAAATAGCCAAACAGTATTAAGTATAGAAAAAATAAGAATAAAAAAAGATATGGTTATTTTAAAATTAAAAGATATAGAAAATATCGAAGAGGCCAAAACGATAGTAGGGTCTTTTCTTGAAGTTGAAAGAAAAAATGCTGTGAAACTACCCAAAGACACTTATTTCATCTTTGAGATAATTGGCCTTGAAGTATATACCGAAAATAATGTTTTTCTGGGAAAAGTAGAAAACGTGATAAGCACGGGAAGTAATGATATATATATAGTTAAAGATAAAAATGAAAAAGAATTGTTTATCCCGGCTATTCGTGAAGTTGTAAAGAATATTAATTTAGAAAAAAAACGAATTACCATAAACATAGTAGATGGATTAATATGAAAAATGATTGTTTAGAAATTAATATATTAACTATTTTCCCCAATATGTTTAAAGGCCCTTTTTCCGAAAGCATATTGAATAAGGCTCAAGAAAAAGGATTGATTAAAATAAATCTAATTGACCTTAGGGATTTTACCCTGGACAAACATAAGACTGTAGACGATTATTCTTATGGGGGAGGGCCTGGTATGGTTTTGAAACCTCAGCCAATTTGGGATGCTGTAGAGGTGATAAGAAAAAACAAATCTCCATTACCTTTAAAAATTATAATCACTTCTGCTCAGGGTAAGATTTTTAATCAAGGGATGGCTAAAGATTTGTCGAAAGAAGATAGATTATTAATCATTTGCGGTCGATATGAGGGTATAGATGAACGGATACCTAAGCTTCTCGATGCAGAGGAAGTGTCAATCGGAAATTTTGTAGTTAGTGGCGGAGAATTACCAGCTATGTTAATGGTAGATGCAATTTCAAGAATGATTTCTGGAGTTTTAGGAAAAGAAGAATCCATGGTAAATGATTCATTTTATAACGAATATCTTGATTACCCTCATTATACCAGGCCGGATGAGTTTAAAGGTCTTAAAGTTCCGAAAATATTGCTTTCAGGTAATCATAAAGAAATTGATAAATGGAGAAGAAAACAGTCTCTATTAAGAACTTTGATTAGAAGGCCTGAAATTTTTGCAAATAAAAAATTGTCTAAAAAAGAGTTAACTCTACTTAAAGAATTAGAGAAGGACTTTAAGGAAGATTAAGATAAAAAGGTAAAAAAGACAGAAAAAAGATACAAAAAATGTGAGTATGCGGCGTAAATATAATGTATAGTGAATAATTGAAAATGTTATTTAAAAAAATATTAGGAAGGATGATTTTTATGGTAGATTATATTAAACAATTAGAAGAAGAACAATCTAAAAAAGAGAATAGCGAATTTGCACCTGGTGATACAGTAGAAGTGTATCAAAAAATTATTGAAGGCACCAGAGAACGAGTACAGGTTTTTAAAGGAATAGTTATAGCTAAAAAGCATGGTGGAAGCAAGGAAACTTTTACAGTAAGAAAAATATCCAAGGGTGTTGGGGTAGAAAAAGTATTTCAACTGCATTCACCGAATATTGAAAAAATAGTGACTATAAAGAAGGGGAAAACGCGAAGAGCAAAATTATATTACTTAAGAGACAGGGTTGGAAAGAGCGGCACGGTTAAAGAAAAAAGATAATAAAATGCTATTCAAGGCAAAAAATGTAAAGGTAAAAATAACAAAATCAATCATACATAGTTATCAGAGAAGAATAGAAATATTATATGCAGAAAGAATAAGAATTTACAATCTCTATAACTATGAAAATCGGCTAAAAAATGAAGGGTATTCTTTAATTGCCGGAATAGACGAGGCGGGCAGGGGTTCATTGTCTGGGCCAGTAGTGGCGTCTGCAGTGATTTTACCCTGCCATTTATTTATTCCTTATATTAAAGATTCTAAAAAGTTAACTTCTCAAAAAAGAACAGAATTATATTTTACTATCTTAAATAAAGCAAAAGATGTAGGAATTGGTATTGTGGAAGCTAAAATTATTGATAGAATAAATATCGCCCAAGCCTCTTTTTTGGCAATGAAAAAAGCTATTTTAGATTTAAAAGAAGTACCTGATTACTTATTAGTGGATGGCTTTAAAATTCCTCACCTAAATATTTCTCAGTTAGCATTGATTAAAGGTGAGGATAAAAGCATATCGATTGCTGCGGCTTCCATAATCGCTAAAGTTTATAGGGATAATATTATGGTCAAGTATGACCAAAAATACCCGCAGTACCTTTTCAAAAAAAATAAAGGTTATGGCACAAAAGAACATCTTAAAGCACTACTTAAGTACGGACCATCAGAAATACACAGAAAAAGCTATAAAAGAGTAATAGTTGTATAGGTTGAAATAATAAATTATAAATAATACAAAGATAGACGATTATTAAAGATGGATAATATAGGGAAATTTGGAGAAGATATAGCTTCTAAATATTTAGAAGAAAAAGGCTACAAAATTAAAGAAAGAAATTATCGTACCTTCTTAGGAGAAATAGATATTATCACTGAATATAAGGGAAGTATTATCTTTATAGAAGTAAAAACCAGACGTTCTGATAAGTTTGGATATCCTGAAGAAGCAATAAACTTTAGTAAACAACAAAAAATAATTAAAAATGCCTTATGTTATTTAGCTAAATACAATCTTTGGAAAACTAATTATTGCTTTGATGTGATTTTGGTCAGCATCTCTAACCATAAAGAAATAAAAAGGATAAAACATATCAGGAATGCTTTTTACCTTGACGGTAGACAAAGTTTTTAATTAATAAGAAATATAAAAAAAGTAGGTGTTTTTTTGTTATCCAAATTATATAGTGCGGCTATATTCGGAGTAGAAGCTTTTATAGTAGAGATCGAAGTTGATATTCATCCAGGATTGCCTTCGTTCAATATCGTAGGATTGCCCGATACAGCTGTTCAGGAATCTCGAGAAAGAGTCAGAGCTGCCATAAAAAATTCTGAATTCGAATTTCCCATGCAAAGAATTACGGTAAATCTTGCTCCAGCGGATATCAAAAAAGAAGGCCCCATTTTTGACCTATCTATTGCTCTGGCAATTTTGGTTGCTAATAAGCAAGTTAAGCCAGATCTATCAAATGAATATCTGATTATGGGTGAATTATCTTTAGATGGAAGTATAAAACCGGTAAATGGTATGCTTCCCATTGCTTTGATGGCAAAAATTATAGGTAAAAAAAAATTACTTGTTCCTAAAGCAAACGCTAAAGAAGCGGGGATAATTAAAGAATTAAAAGTATTTCCTGTTAATTCACTTTGCGAAGTAATTGAATTTTTAAATAAAAAAATATCGATAAAGCCGGTATCCATAGATTTAGAAGATATTTTCAAACTGAGCAAGCACAGTCTATTAGATTTTACTGATATTAAAGGACAGGAACACGCTAAAAGAGCCTTTGAAGTAGCGGCGGCTGGGAGTCATAATGTTATAATGATTGGTCCGCCAGGCTCCGGAAAAACCATGCTGGCACGCAGGCTTCCAACTATCCTTCCTTCTTTAACCCTGGAAGAATCTATAGAAATTACCAAATTATATAGTATTGCCAATTTACTTCCACCGGATATCCCTTTGGTTACAGAGAGACCGTTTCGTGCCCCGCATCATACCATAAGTAATGTTGGATTAATCGGAGGAGGGAAGACGCCCAAACCGGGAGAAATTAGCTTGGCCCATAATGGTGTACTATTTTTAGACGAATTACCAGAATTTTCCCGAAGTGCATTAGAATCTCTTCGTCAGCCTCTGGAAGACGGGATAGTCACCATATCACGTTCTCTAAGTTCTGTTAGCTATACTTCTTCTTTTATGCTGATAGCGTCTTTAAATCCCTGCCCCTGCGGGTTTTATGGTGATCCGGTTAAAGTTTGCACCTGTAGCTCATCTCAGATTGTTAAATATCGTTCAAAAATATCGGGGCCGTTATTAGATCGAATTGACATCCATATTGAAGTCCCCCGGGTAAATTGTCGAGAAGTAATGGAAAAAGATTTTGAAGAAAACTCTTTTACCATAAGAGAAAGAGTAGAAATAGCAAGAAAAATACAGAGAGAAAGATATTGTGAAGACAGTATTTTTTGTAATGCCCAAATTACCAAAAAACAGATTAAAGAATATTGTAATATTGATGACAATGCTAAAAATTTACTTTATAAAGCTATAGAAAAGTTGAATTTAAGTGCGCGAGCTTATGATCGAATATTAAAAGTGGCTCGAACTATAGCCGATTTAGAACAATCAGAGAAGATAGAAATTTCTCATTTATCCGAAGCTATTCAGTATAGAAGTCTTGATCGAAAATTATGGTTATATTAGCAACGAATAAAGTTTTTAAGATAGGCAATTATTTATGAAAAGAGGCGGTGTTATAATTATGTTAAGAAAATTGGCTCCCTCAATCTTAGATGTAGATTTTACCTGTTTGGAAAGAGAATTAAGAAAAATAGAAAGCGGAGGGGCGGACTTACTTCACTTAGACATTATGGATGGGAATTTTGTACCGAATATTTCCTTTGGATCCAAGATGGTAGAATCAATTAAAAGCATAACATCTCTCCCCTTAGAAGTTCATTTGATGATAGAAAAACCGGAGAATCATATTAGATCGTTTATTGATGCGGGTGGAGATATTATAATTATACATTACGAAACTTCCAAACACCTTGACAGACTTATCCAAACCATTAATGAGGCTGGTGTAAAATCCGGCATTGCTTTAAATCCGGCAACACCTTTAAGTGTTATTGAATATTTAATTAATAAAATAGATATTTTATTATTAATGACCGTTAATCCGGGTTTTGGCGGGCAGAAATTTATCCCGGAGATGATTACTAAAATAGAAAAGGCAAGAAAAATAATAGATAATCAAAAAAAATCAATAAGCTTAGAAGTTGACGGCGGGATAAATTTAGATAATATTTCTGAGGTGATTAAGGCCGGGGCAGAAATAATTGTGGTTGGTCAAATAATATCTAAGAGCGCAAATCCTGAAATGACCATAAAGAAAATAAAAAACATTATGAATAAGTAACTGCTTTTACGATTTAGGAAATTTAAGCTCATTACTTATTACTGTATTTTATACGAGATACGAATTTAGCTTTGCGCTTTTCGCTTTAAGTTTTTAGCTATATTAAAAATTAGGAGTGTCTATTTTGAGAAAACCTATTGTTGCTATTATCGGAAGGCTAAATGTAGGGAAATCAACCTTATTTAATAGAATCACTAAGAAAAGAACCGCTATTGTGCAAAACGAACCCGGGATTACCAGAGATAGGATATATGCAGAATGTGAATGGAAAGGACAGAAATTTATTCTGGTAGATACCGGAGGTGTGGATTTTATAAAAAGGGAAGAAATGCAAAAAAAAATAGCTGTTCAGACTGAATTAGCTATTGAAGAGGCAGACTTAATCATATTATTGGTCGATATCAAAGAGGGAATAAATCCAGATGATTTTAAAGTTGCTAAAGCGATTAGAAAAAAAAATAAACCAAGTATACTGGTAGCTAACAAGGGAGATGTAAAGGGAAGTGAATTAAAATTATATGAGTTTTACGAATTGGGATTCGGAGACCCCTATATTATTTCAGCAGAACACGGGTTAAATGTTGATGATCTATTAGACAGAATAGTATCCGGTATTTCAGAAGTAAAAGTAGAACCGGAAGAAGAAGAAAACATTATAAAAGTATCAATTCTCGGAAAGCCCAATGTAGGAAAATCAAGTTTATTAAATCGTATTTTAGGAGAAGATAGAATAATAGTCAGCGAACATCCCGGTACCACCAGAGATGCTATTGAAATAATTTTTAAACATAATTCCTTAAAATTAATATTTATCGATACCGCAGGCCTGAGGGACAAGGCTAAACCGAAAGAAGATGTTGAATATTACAGTACATTAAGAACCTTTGAAGCGGTACATAATTCAGATATAGCATTATTACTATTAGACTCCACTCAGGGAGTAAGCATGCAAGATAAAAAAATAGCAAACTATATTCAAAAAGAAAGAAAAGCCTGTATTATAATATTAAATAAATTTGATTTAATTAAAGATAATATAGATAGAAAATTATTTATTGATGAGATCAGATATGAATTGTCCTTTTTAAAAAAATCTCCAATTATAATGACTTCTGCCATAACTGGTTATAATATTGATAAAATTATTTCAAAAATTAAAGAAGTTACCATTCAATATAGTAAAAAGATTCCTACTTCAGCATTAAATACTTTTATAAGAGAAGTTATTTCTAAAAATCCTCCAAAATATGTAAGGGGGAATACATTAAAAATTAGATACGCTACTCAAACAGGGGTAAAACCACCTAAATTTCTATTATTTGTAAACAATCCTAAATTAATGTATACTTCTTATCACAGATATTTAGAAAATAAAATCTATGAAGAATTTGGTTATGAAGGCTCACCTGTAGTTATCAATTTAGCAAAGAAAAAAGGGGAGGGGGGAACAGTATGAAAACTGCTTTAATTATTATAAGCTGTTATCTTTTAGGTTCCATACCTTTTGGCTATATTGTGGGTAAACTGTTTAAGAAAATAGATATAAGAGAATTAGGAAGTGGAAATATAGGTGCAACCAATGTTTTTAGGATATTGGGACCTTCATTAGCTTCTTTAGTATTAATTGGCGATATAGGAAAAGGTATTTTCTCTATCTATTTAGTGAAATATTTTGATATTGATAATTTATTAATATTAACTATTGCGGGGTTAGCAGTAATATGTGGTCATGACTGGTCTTTATTTCTCGGGTTTAAGGGAGGTAAAGGGATAGCTACTACATTTGGAGTCGTATTTGCTCTCAATCCAACGATATCAATTTTAGCATTAATAATATGGGGGGTTGTTTTAATAACAACAAGATATGTCTCCTTGTCATCTATTTTCGCTATAATTTCTATTTTTATTTTTACAATATTATTTAAACAACCTTATGAATATATTATGTTCAGCGCGATAATTTTGATTCTCGGTATTTTTAAGCATAAAGAAAATATTAAAAGATTAAAGTTAAAAAAAGAAAGAAAAATCGGAGAAAAGATCAAAATAGATTAGTCGTTAGTGAATGGTCGTTAGTCATTAGTATAAATACAAGATTCAAGTTTTCAGTTGCAAGATAAGAGATAGTTGATACGGTTAACCAACATGATTTTAATTCTTCAACCGGGTAATCGGTTAACTGTCTTCACTATAAACTATATACCCGATAATCATTTCTTCACGAGATACGATTCACGAGATACGACTTAAAAATAGAGGAAATATGTCCAAAGTTATAATCAGTGATATACAAAATAATGAAATATCTGAAATAATAAAAAATGTTTTTGAGATATTTGGGGTAGAAGATAAAGTAAAAGATAAAAAAGTTTTAGTGAAGCCAAACCTCTTAGGTCCATTCCCTCCGGAGAGGGGGGTGACTACCGACCCAAGGGTAATATCTGCAATTGTTCAGGAATTAAAAAAGTGTAGATCTAAAGAAATAGTAGTGGGAGATAATTCCGGAAGTATTCACTTCGACCCCTTTAAAATAGCAAAAATTACCGGAATATTAGATGCTTCTGACGGTTGTTACAGTAATATTGCCAAGAAAGTATTAAAGGTAAAGGTAGAGTCAAAATTTATAGATGAACTTTTTATTTCCAAGATAGTTAAAGAAGCAGATTATGTCATCAATGTTCCAAAATTCAAGACCCATATGTTAACTACCATTACCGGTGCCATAAAAAACATGTTCGGTATTATTCCAGGAGGGAAGAAGGCACAATTACATACATTAAATCGATCTATTGATGAATTTACTGAATTGTTAGTTGATATTTATCAGATAAGAGTTCCTGATTTAAATATTATGGATGCTATAATTGGTATGGAAGGTGCTGGTCCTACAAATGGGAAAACACGAGTTATAAATAAAATAATAAGCAGTGATAATGGTATCTCTCTTGATTCTGTTATGGCTGTCATGATGGGACTTAAGCCTGATACAATTGAGTTATTACAGGTTGCCAAAGAAAGATATTTAGGGGAGACAGATATCTCAAATATAATTATTGATGGAGAATTAGAAGTAATTTCGGGGTTTAAAACACCATATAATGGTTTATTGCAGAAAATAGCAAAAGCAGTTGTCCCTCATATGTTTAATTTTAATAAAGTTATACCAGTTATAGATCATAATAAATGTAAAATATGTAAAAAATGTATTGAAGTTTGTCCTGTTTTAGCGATGAATTTAACCAATAAATTTCCCGAAGCGGATAGAAAGAAATGTATTTCTTGCTTTTGCTGTGATGAACATTGCCCTTATGGCGCAATAATATTACCTTCATGGCAGCAAAATATTTTTAACCGATTGAAAGGAAAATAAAAAAATCACAAGAAAAAAGGTTCTGAAGGATAAAAAATGACTAAATATCTGGTGATAGTTGAATCACCAACTAAAGAAAAAACCTTAAAAAAAATATTAGGTAAGGATTATATTATTAAATCGAGCAAAGGACATTTAATTGATTTACCTAAAACAAAATTAGGGATAGATGTTGAAAATAACTTTAAGCCAGAATATGTGGTTATTCCTAAACAAAGAAGGGTATTAAAAGAATTAGAAAAAAGCACTAAAGGTAAAGAGAGAGTATTTTTAGCTACTGATCCGGATAGAGAAGGTGAAGCAATTGCCTGGCATATTGCTCAAAGATTAAATGTTAAGGATGCAAAAAGCAGAGTTAGTTTTAACGAAATAACTGAAAAAGCTGTATCCCAGTCCTTTAAAAATCCGAGAGAAATTAACCTTAATATGGTTAATTCTCAAAAGGCCAGAAGATTATTAGATAGATTAGTGGGTTATAAGGTTAGTCCATTATTATGGAAAAAAATCGGTAAAAAATTAAGTGCAGGAAGAGTTCAATCTGTAACATTACGTTTAATATGCGAAAGAGAAGAGGAAATAGCAAAATTTAAAATAGAAGAATATTGGACGATAAATGCCTTGTTTAATAAAATTGAAGATGAAAAGGCAGAGCCTTTTGAGGCGAAACTATTTTCGGTAAATTCTAAAAAAACAACTATTAAAACTAAAAAAGAAGCAACAGAAATTTGCGAAGAAGTAAAAAATAAGAATATCTATGTTAAAAGTATAAACAAAAAGAAAGAATCGAAAAATCCGCAACCGCCATTTACTACAAGTACTTTACAGCAAGAAGCGTATAATAAATTAAATTTTCCCATTAAAAAAACTATGTTCCTGGCTCAACAATTATATGAGGGCATTACCTTGGGTAATAAAGGAAATATTGGTCTAATTACTTATATGCGGACTGACTCGATAAGAGTATCAGATGAAGCAAGGAGTGAAGCGAAAAAATATATTGAAGAACATTACGGTAAAGATTTTGCCAAATCATCTCAAAGCATAAGAAAAGAAAAAGATAAAACAAATAATGTAAAGATTCAGGATGCTCATGAATCCATCAGGCCTACATATGTATTCAATCACCCGGAATCAATTAAAAAATATCTAACTAATGACCAATATAAATTATACAATTTAATCTGGCAAAGATTTGTAGCGAGTAGAATGAAAACCGCCTATCTGGAAAAAATTACTATAGATATAGAATCAGGAAAATATATTTTTAGAACTTCCGGCTATCTGATACTATTTGAAGGATATATGATTCTGTATGGCCAAAATAGTCAAGATTTAGATAAAATTCCTGATCTTGAAGAAAAAGATAAGCTCAAATTGTTAAAAATTGAGGCAAATCAATCTTTTACCAAACCTCCCTCCAGATACACGGAAGCCAGCTTGGTAAAAAGATTAGAAAAAGAAGGGATAGGGCGACCCAGTACATATGTACCGACTATAAGCACCTTACAATATCGGACATATGTGGAAAAAGTAGATAAAAAATTTAGACCTACAGAATTGGGAATAACTGTAAACTCATTTCTAATTCAATATTTTTCCGATATTGTAAATATTGCTTTCACTGCAAAAATGGAAAAGCAGCTCGACGAAGTTGAGTCTGATAAAAAAAAATGGGAAGATGTATTGAAAATATTTTACAAGGCATTTTCCAATGATTTGGAAAAAGGTAGTAAGGCGCAAAAAATTGAAATGCCAAAAGTATTCAGTGATGAAGTATGTGATAAGTGTGGCAGTAAGATGTTAATAAAAAATGGGCGTTTTGGCAAATTCTTAGCTTGTTCGGGGTTCCCTAAATGCAAACATACAAAACCTTTCTTAGATAAAATTGGCGTATCCTGTCCGGTGGAAGGATGCTCGGGAGAGATTATTAGAAAGAAAACTAAAAAGGGGAGGACATTCTACGGATGTAGCAATTATCCGAAATGTTCATTTGTGACCTGGAATAAGCCGGTTGACAAAAAGTGCCCCCAATGTAATCATATCCTGGTAATAAGTAAAGATAAAAAAAACGGTTTTTATTATAAATGCAGTAATTCAGCTTGCGACTATAAGTATTTTATTAAAGAAGATAAAAAATAATCAGCAGATAGCAGCAAACAGGTAAATAGCAATTTATTATAAGATAAGAAAAATTAGCTCCTCAAAAAAAATAAAAGAAGAAGGAGTATTTGAATTTGAAGGAACACATAAATTCGTATATTTCTTTTCTAAAGAACGAAAAAAATTATTCCGATAATACTATTATTTCCTATAAAAATGATTTATTACAATTGTTAAATTATTTAAAGGATTATAAAATATTAAAGAGAAATGATATACAATATATTGACCACAGTATTATGCGAAAATATATTGTATATTTAAAGAAGTGTGATTATTCGATAAGAAGTATTTCCAGAAAAATATCTACAATCCGTTCTTTCTTTAAATTTATATCAAGAGAAGGCATAGTAAAAATTAATCCGACTATCAATTTAATAACACCTAAGATAGACAAGAAGTTGCCTTATTTTTTATACTTACAGGAAATTAACAAACTTATTGAAGCGCCACCCGGGCATACAATATTTGGAATTAGAGATAGGGCAATCCTTGAACTGCTTTATGGCACCGGGATGAGGGTTGGAGAACTCGTGAATTTGAATATTCACGATATAGACTTGTATGAAAAAACTGTTAGAGTATTTGGAAAAGGTTCAAAGGAAAGAATTCTTCCTTTGGGTAATCCGAGTATAAAGGCGATAAAAGAATATTTAACCAGCAGAAATTTATTTATAAAAAAAATGGCTATAAACAAAAATGACCTGAATGCATTTTTATTAAATCGTTTTGGAGGAAGAATATCGGCAAGAAGTATTCGTAGAATTATTATAAAATATATGAAAATAGCTGGTTTAAATAAAAAGATAAGTCCGCATGTTTTAAGGCATTCATTTGCTACACATCTTTTGGGAGGTGGGGCGGACTTACGTTCTGTTCAGGAACTTTTAGGGCATGAGAGCTTATCTACTACTCAAATATATACTCATATTACCAAAGAAAGATTGAAAGTAATTTACAAAAAATCTCATCCCAGGTCTTAATATTAAAACTTTAAAAGGAGATGAAATAAAAAATGTTTAAAGGAACTACAATTTTAGCGATAAAACATAAAGGCGAAGTCGCTATTTCTGGTGATGGTCAGATAAGTATGGGAAATACTATTATGAAAAATAATACAAAAAAGATACGAAAAATTTATGATGATAAAGTTCTTACCGGATTTGCCGGAGCAAGCGCAGATGCTATAACTCTATTTGAAAAATTTGAAAATAAAATAGAAGAACTTCATGGAAATTTACCTAAAGCGGTTATTTCTTTAGCTAAAGAGTGGCGAACTGATAAAATATTAAGAAAATTAGAAGCGATATTAATTGTTGCTGACAAAGAGCATATATTTATAGTTTCCGGAACTGGTGATATAATAGAACCGGATGATAATATCGCTGCTATCGGATCAGGTGGTCCTTATGCATTGGCGGCAGCAAAGGCTTTGGTTAAATATTCGAAATTATCCGCCTACGAAATAGCTTTAGAATCATTAAAAATTGCTGCTTCAATTTGTATCTATACTAATGATAAAATAGCAGTAGAAAAATTAAAATAGAAAGGAGGAATCATAATTGATTAACGATCTAACCCCCTCACAAATTGTTTCCGAACTTAATAAATATATAATCGGGCAAGATAATGCCAAAAAAGCTGTAGCTATAGCTTTACGAAATAGAATTAGAAGACAGAAATTACCTCCGGAATTAATAGATGAAGTAACCCCAAAAAATATCATAATGATTGGGCCTACCGGAGTTGGAAAAACAGAAATCGTTAAAAGATTATCAAAATTGGTTAAAGCTCCTTTTGTAAAAGTTGAAGCAACAAAATTTACCGAAGTAGGTTATGTAGGAAGAGATGTGGATTCCATAATCAGAGATTTAACAGAAGTAGGTATT
>JABUBM010000198.1_pt1 | contig 14026 bp, 17 predicted proteins | sample 7240321 | NCBI WGS metagenome assembly JABUBM01 (sample SAMN07256344, study PRJNA390944) | subsurface metagenome | isolation source: Methane hydrate marine sediment | place: Pacific Ocean: Eastern North Pacific, ODP site 1244 | collected 2002
GATTTATCGATTTCAAAGAAAAAATGAGGATGAAGGAGGAGGGAGATGAGACAAGAAAGCCAAGAAGAACTAACTAAATTTTTTAAGGCAATATTCGAAGGAACTACTGGATGCATCGATATAAGAACTTTTATTCATACGAGAAAAAAGGATAAAGTTGAGACTAAACAGAGAGACCACTTTTTTATAAATATCAAGGAATTAAAAGATTTAGTTAGAATCATTTCTAATGATAATTTTACTAAGGATCGGAACGTTCACTTTGGGGTGGCACCCAGAGTAATAGCCAGGGGAGATATAAAACAGACAGGGAGCGAGAATGACGTAAAATTTTTAAATGTCATTTTTAGCGATATAGATTGCAAGCGGGAAAGTGATCCTAATTTACCAACCAAAAAAGAGACCATAAAGAGAATAGAAAAATTCGAATTGCCCCCGAGTATTATAGTGGATTCAGGGCTGGGATATCAGGTTTACTGGCTATTAAAAAAACAGATACCAATTAAGAATAAAAAGATACTTTTGCAGACAAAGGGGGTTCTGAAAGGTCTGGCTATCGCAATAGGCGGTGATGTTGCCGGGCAAGATGTAAGCCATCTTCTAAGAGTGCCGGGGACGAGGAACCGAAAGCCAGAATGCCCAAAAGAAGGATTGGAAGTTAAGATAATAAAATTCGAACCAAACTTAAAATATGGGGAAGAATTTAAAAAATACATGGTAAAGATCGAGGATGTACAAGGCGTGGACATCGATATTAAGGATGTACCAATACCTCCGAGATTTGAAGAATTACTAAAGAAAAATAAGAAGCTGCAAAATACATATTTAACCAGGAGCAGGCCGGACCTAAGCGATCCGAGTGGCAGCGGATACGATATGGCCCTGGCAAATCTTTTAATAAAAAATAAATTTACTGATTCGGAAATTGCCGCGATCATAAGAAGTTCTAAAACTGGCACAAAAAAGAAGATAACTCCATCATATCTAAATATAACGATTAAAAAGGCGAAGGCTTTTGAAGTAACATCAAAGACTAAATTTAATCCTAGGCCCTATTCAGAGGAAATTTTAAAAGAGTATTCTTTAAGATCCGACTTGCTAAAACGCTTCTGGATTTACAAGAAGAAAACCGGGATTTGGAGCGACAGGGCCGAGATATTTTTGGATTCTATATTAAGGAAAAGGATTCTTGGCCACAAAGACTTTAAGATTTATTGTGTCAAAGAGATAATTGAGGATTTAAGGGGTTTGACTTTTCAGGAAGAATACCCTAAAGAGGCCTCTCCTGATTTGATACCTTTTAAAAATGTGATCTTTAATATCAAAACCAGAAAAACGATTAAATATTCCCCGGATTACTTTTTCATAAATAAGCTGGCTATAAACTATAATCCCGAAGGTGGTAGTGAATGCCCCACAATTGACCGCGTATTTCACGAGATAGTCGCAGAAAAAGATGTCCCTATGCTTTATCAAATAGTCGCTTATTCAGTACATAGAGGATATCCCAGCGCTAAGTTCTTTATTCTTCATGGGATCGGATCGAATGGTAAGACCCGATATATTGATGTATTAGAAAAAATTTTAGGAGAGGAGAATATATCAGATGTGAGCATGACTGACCTACAATTCAACCGCTTTGCTCCTTCAGAATTGCTGGGAAAACTTCTTAACGTGTCCGGAGAAATGGCCTATCAGAGTTTGCATAGGACCGAGCTATTAAAAGAAGCTACTGGAGAAAGTTTTTTACGATGCGAGAGAAAATTTCGAGAGGCTTTTAAATTCAAAAATTATGCGAAGATGGTTTTTTCTACCAATCAGGTCCCCCTTACGATGGACCATACCCATGGTTTTTATAGAAGGGTGGTTTTAATAGAATTCCCTCGTGTTTTTGAGGAAGGGAAAGATGCAGATCCCTTTATTATCAAAAATATCCCAGAAAAGGAATTCGAGGCCTTGGGTTTATGGGCGCTAACTAAATTAGCAGAAATGAAAAGGAATAAATTTGCTTTTTCTAACCTGGACGATGTGGAGAAGGTAGCCAAAAAATATAAATATCTATCGAACCCGGTTTACAGGTTTTTAGATGATTTTACTGTAAAGGAAGTAAATTCTGAGATACCTAAAAATGTATTCTATGATTCGTTTATTTCCTTTGCGAAAGATAGGGGGATTAGGGAACTTACCACAAAAGAAGTTGTTTCAGCTATGAAGAGTATGGGATACGAGGAAAAAATGATCATAAAAGAAGAAAACGCAACTAGATGTTGGTTAGAACTGGATTGGAAAAAATGAAAAATTTTATATTTTTTTTAAGAAATTTAAGTATCGTCAAAAAAATCCTAAAAATGAGATTGGTATAAACAAAGGACTTTTGTAAAAATTATTACAGGAGTTACAGCTATTACAGGTTTTGCTTACTAATTGATAAATAAAAAATAAAATAGATGTTATGATGTTAATGATATAAAAGGGGGATATATATACTAATGTAATAATAGAAAGAATGTGTAATACATGTAACTGCTGTAATAAATATATTCTATAAATTAGATAAATATGGATGTAAGATTTATAAAATAAAGGTTTTAATGATTTGCGGTCATTTTGAGAATAAATTAAAAAAAGGAGATAAGAAAATGGGAGAACTTGAAAGAAAAGAAGAAATCCAAAAAGAGAGACTTGAAAAAATTAAAGGACTAGAGAAATTAAATATTGAAGAGCTTAAAGAAAGATTAGAAAAATTAAGAGAGGATTACAGGTTATGTACTATCAAATTAAGAGAAGATTTAAAAGCATTAGAGTGGGCAATTAAAGTAAAAAAAGTAATTGGTATATATGAAAAAAAAGGATCCGAAGGTGTATATGAGTATGCCCTTACTGAAAAGTCGAGCCATCGTGATCCAGGAGAAGGAGGGAGATATACGGAAGATGATTTTCCTTTCTAACAGTCTAAGCGAATTTTGAATAATAAAAACTAAATTTTAAAAAAAAGAGGAGGATGAGAAAAATGCCAAAATATCAATGTGAAAAATGCGGGGCCTTATTTGCTGGCTGGGCAGTAAAAGGGATTTGCAGGGTTTGCGGTGGCGAACTAAAATTGATACCCCGGGCAAAATACTATGAAGAAAGCAAAAAGCAGGGGTAAAGCGTCAAAACACGAAGGCGAAATAAGCAAGGTTTAGGAGAAAAAGCCCTCAATTTTTGTAGAGGTCTTGTAGAGCTATTTATAAACAGGGGTCATTTTAGAGCTTTGCGATGTAAAGCGTCAAAACTCAAAGAAGGCAATCTTAAAAAGTCTTTTGTTTATAAGGCTTTCAAAAATTTAGAATTAAAATATTATAGACTTCTGGCGTAGAATGGCGTATTCTACGACAAAACATTTGACAAGATATATTCTATCCTTTATAATGATGGTAGCAATTATGAAGGAGGATATAGAAATGAAAAGGCAAAAGACCCCAGTGGTTTTAACCAGGGAAGAGATAGAGAAATTAATAGAGATACCTGCAGGGCTGGAAGAGTTTTATAAGAAGAGGCTAAAAGAAGAGAGACTAAGAGGATCCAAGTGTTTAAGCTATTTGAAGAATAATATCTTTATGGCTATACGAAATCAAGCGATTATTAGGCTTTTGTTTTCTACGGGAATTAGAAATAGCGAGGCCTGCAACCTGAACGATGAGGATATCTACTTTGAAGAGAATAGAATCAAGATCAGGGCTGGGAAGAGGGGGAACGACGAATACCAGCCTTTGACTAAAGATGAGACCTGGAAGGAGCTAAGAAGATATTTAAGGGCAAGAAAAGCCTTTAAATATAATAGGGGCAATGCTTTCTTTATCGGCAAAAATGGAGAGAGGATCAATCCCCGGGAGTTGCAAAGATTCATTAAACAATATGGGAAGGAAGCGGGGATCAAGAAGCAAGTTTATCCTCATATCTTGAGGCATAGCTTTGCAACTGAATATCTAAGAACTACCAGGGATTTGAGGCTAACTCAGAATGCTATGAGGCACAAGAACCTGATGAGCACAGTTATCTATACTTATGTCTCAAAAGATGATGTGGCCAACGGGCTGGAGAAAGCGAAATTGTAGGGATGTGGCTAAAAGGACAGGGATAATTATTTACTCAATTAGAAAAGAAAAGAAAAGAAAAGTAAAAAGGGGGATCAATAGATGGAAAAATTAAAAAACTTAATTTTCTGGATCACAGTTGTAATTGCTATTTTGGCCCTGGCAATTTCCATACATAATTTTGTCCGGATAAATAATAACTTTAATATCATAAAAATTATTGGTGAGACTCAAAGTTATATTTTAGAACTGATATAGAATATATGTTAGTTACTAAGAACATTTTTTATTAATATAATTAAATAAATTTATTGATAACAAAGTTGGAGGGGATCGCAAAAATAAAACTGTGCGTTTTATAGTCTAGTCAAGTTAAGGGCTTATTCTCTCCAGAGTTCTCTCTTAACAAGACTAAAAACGGTCTCCTCCAATAATTCAAACGTTTGCATAATTGACTAAAAAAATACAAAAAAAGTGTGCTGCTATTCTGTAAGAAAAAAATCAGGTAGATTTAGGTGGTGATCATAGAAATGAATAAATTAGCATCTTCTCTTTTTAAGCTGACTAGGTTGGCCAAAGACGATAAGGAAATAAGTTCCGATAGTGATCGCAAATATAAATTAGCCAGGAGATTAAAGAATAAAATTCTTGGGCGCAGACCGATTAAAAAAATATAGTAAAAAGCTATCCTGGTGGTCCGGTCTTTCTGACGGGAGTTTACCGGATTGCCGTCCCCTGCTCCCCCTTTTTGATATAGCCTGAGGGGAGCAGGGTTCACTTAATCGAAGAGGAGCAAAACATGTTTAACGAGTATGAGATCAGAAAAATAGTAGAATCCTGTCTTACTGAATTGAGGGATAAAATGAAGGAGCAAGACGGAAAAATTTCCAAACTGGAGAGAAAATTAGAGAATTTTTCTTCCAGAACGCCAGAATGTGGCGAAAATCTAAAATTGCCTAAATAACGCAAAATTAAGGCTTTTTATGGGGTCGGAATTTTGCAGGTAGAATCATAAGCGAGTCCTCAAAGAAACGCCACCACAGCGATTTGTGAAGGTCTTTTTTGAGGGATTCGAGAAAAAAGGAGCTACTATGGGAGATTCGCATAAATTTGCAGGCAAAAGTGAAGAGGGAAGGCAGCACCAGCAAAATAATTTGAACCGGACCGGCAAAAAGAATTATTACCTGGAGCCGGATTGGAAGAGTGAACTACTGCAAAAAATGGAAGAACGGAAATTAAAGCAGGCCGGTAATAGATTTTTGAGGGCAAAAAGAGCCTTAGTCGAGCCACCAAGTTTAAACAATCCAGAATATGCAAACGATATCATTAAATTTGCTAACGAGCAATTCTTTATCGAGACCAGGCGGCCTATCCAGATTGAGAGATGGCAGGAAGAAAAGATACTGAAGCCCTTATTCTCGAAGCAATACCATCTAGGAGTCATAAGTTTATGCAAAAAAGATGGCAAGTCAACTTTAGGGGCAATTATAGCTTTACATAAGTTGCTCTATGGTCCGGACTTTTCAGAAATTTATCTTCTGGCCAGTGATCTGGATCAAATAACAACGACTATTTTTTCTAAAATTGTTCGGTGTTGTGAGCTAAACCATAGGATGCTAAGCAGACTATCTATAACTCAAGATACGATTACCTATGATCCCCGAGGGTCTTTTATTAAGGTTTTGCCATCCGAATATAAAGGGAGTTTCGGCAGCAATGCTGCCCTGGTAATATTCGATGAGCTATGGACCTATGATCAGGAGAGAGCTAGGCGACTTTATGAGGCATACACTGAGAACCCGACCAGGCCAGATTTTTTAGTTTTAGTTTTTAGTCATGCCGGGTATTCCCGCGATTCTTTGCTGTTCGAGCTATACGAGATAGGCATGGGCAAAAATAAGCCGGACGATTATTTTTTCTTATGGTCGCATGAGAATTTAGCCTCCTGGAAGACAAAAGAATTTCTGAAAAGGCAGCGCAATAAGCCGGGGATGAGGTCAAATCTTTATAAACGGCTTTATGAGAACCGCTGGACTGAGGAGGAGGATTCATTTATTGATGAGCAGGAATTGAACCGGTGCATAAAGAAGGATTTGAGGCCCACCCTACCGAATAAAGAGATTTCAATATATGTGGGAATCGATGCCAGTGTTTCCTCGGACACGAGCGTAGTGGCAGCCGTTACCAAGACTATTGATAAAATTCGATTAGTATGCTATCGGATTTGGAAACCCAGCAAGGCTAAAAAAATGGATCTAGAGGCTACCATAGCCGACTATTTGAAAGAGTTAAATTCCGGATATTTGTTGCGGAAGGCCTACTATGATCCATTTCAGTTGCACCAAACTATGCTAAACCTGAAAAATGAGGGGATAGCGGTAGAGGAACTGCCACAGTCGCAAAATAATGTGATAGCTTATTCCCAGCTATTATATGAATTAATTCATTATGAGAATTTAGAAGTATTTGAAGATAAAAACATAAAAGAACATTTTAGGAATGCCAGCTTTAAAGAATCCCCTCAGGGCTTTCGTCTTATGAAGCGGGGTAAAGGTAAGATTGATATTTGTGCAGCCCTAGGGATGGCTTCACTTGCAGCAGTAGGGACCAAAGAGATAAGGCCGGGTAGAGTTTATATAGCAGATGGCAGCAATGATGAAATGATGGAGGAGGAAAAACATATCGAAAAAGAGCCTGCAGTTGCTAATGTGGGCCGAATCTACATAATTTAGGGGAGTGATAGATATGTTTGAAAAAGTTAAGGACTTTTTTAGTAAAGAAATAGAAGGAGATGGAGCTAAAGAGGGAGCGAAAATAGAGGAAGGCAAAGTCTATATAGTCACCACTAAGGATATATTTCCCTTTTCTGAACTAAAAAAATACGAGTTTAAAAAATCTTCAAAACAACTGGAAGAAAAAGAAACGAAATGGCTTACTGTCGGGAATTTATTGTCGAAGCTGTATAGCCCAAGCAGCTTTATCCGGTTATATGAGCACCAGCCAGTTTTAATGGCGGCCATAAATCAGATTAGCGAAGATATTTCAGGCACCGGTTGGAAATTAGTTTTGCGACCGGAGCAAGAAGAGGATTCTGAAGAGAAGAAGGTGATTGAGAAATTTTTGAATAATGTGAATCCAAAGCAATCCATTAAAGAGCTACTTTACTGCTGTTTTGTGGATTACTTACTATTAGGAGGCCTAAATATCGAAGTTTCGAGGTTCTTTAATGGACGAATAGCCGAACTTTTTCACGTCCCAGAAAAGACCTTATACGTCCACAAGTCATTAAAGAGATTTTCGCAATATTATGTAGGCAAGTCGGCCTGGTTTGTACCCTACGACCCCGATCCAGAAGAGAGGCTGAATATCCATGCAGAAACTGGAGTGAAGGGGAAGTGGGATTTTGAGACCCAGGGACACGAACTAATTCGACACATTAACTATAACCCCCGGAGCAGCTTTTATGGACTGGCGCCACTAACCAGCGCGATCAGCAGTATTTTGAATTTAATCGAATCATCGCAATTTCATCTTTCATTTTTAACAAGTAGGGGGATTCCGGAGTATATGATCTCGCTTTCTGGCAAATGGGAGGAAGGAGCAGCTAAAAAAATCACTAATTTTATAAGAACAGAGATGCAGGGGGAGCATTTTAAATCAATGGTTTTGAATTTACCCGAGGCAGGCTCCGTCAAATTTGATAAACTAGCGGTAGATATAAAATCAAGCGAATTTCTATTGGAGCTGAGCAATATCGCTAGAGAGGATATCCTATCAGTTTACAGGATCCCACCTTCAAGGCTTTGCCTCTTTAAAAAGGGAGGGAGTCTGTCCAGTAATATTTATTCCGAGGCCAACCGGACTTATTGGGAATCAGTAGTTTTGCCGAGTCAGATGATTGCCGAGAAGATTGTCAATAAAATATTAGAAGGGGTGTTAGGGCAGGAGAGCCGCTATCATTTTGAGATTCTGGACCTGGATTTAAGGACCGAAACAGAGGATATCACAAATTATGTTAAGTTATTTAGTATGGGATCGATGACCCCTAATCAAATAAGAGGGGCTTTAGGGAAGGAAACCTACGAAGGCGGGGATAAATATTATATAAACCGCAATTTTGTGCCTGTTGAAGAGACCCAACTCAAGGCCAGAAATTTGAAGAAGGAAGCCACTAGGATCGAAGAAGAGGAGCAGCGATTTATCGATGCCATGGTAGGCCTCAGAAACGATGCTGGGGAAGTGTTACTAAAAAGGGAGGAGATGTAATGTTAGACGATGAACTAAAAGAATTGTTAAGTGAATGTTTTGATGACGAGGAAGATTGGGAAACTTTAGCCAAAAGAAGAGAAAATCCCCAGGAAGTTCTGGCCAAGACCAAAGAAGCCCTTCAATTAATTAACGAATATTCTCTGGATTTCCCCGATTCGCTTTCTAAGGCAGTCAAGATCCTGGCGAAATATGCAGTTGGTTATGGCTATGGTTATGGTAAACAAACATAGATGTTAGAAAATCGAACATATTAAAATGAAAGGAGGATACTAAAATGAATAGAGAATTAGATTTAGAAGTACGAAGAATGATTTCGGAATTCTGTGGGGAAGACAACCGGATAATTGAGAAAAAGATTAGTGAAGAAGGTCTCAATGCTATCAAAGAAGCGATTGGAGATTTAAACAAATATAAAGAAGATTTTCCAGATGAGCTTTTAACTGCAGTTAAAACATTGGCCAAATATGCCAGTTATGGCTACGGGCCCGGGGCAGTAGAAAAAGGCGGGACACGATGGCCTTCGATGTTAGATGTCATGTTCGGGGGTTTAGAGAAAAGTGAGGAAAAACCATCAGGAGGCGGTAAATTCCCCAGCTTAAGTAAAATGATTGTAAGGAAAAGGATAGGTTTAGGTTCTGCGTTTGAGCAAAATGGCGAAGAATTTGAGGACGGGGAATAAGGAGGTTTATTTTGAAAAAAACGGAAGAAAAGATTAAGAAGGCCCAGCAGAAGCTGGAGCAGATAAAAGAGGAATTCGAGCAAAAATCAGAACTTTTGAAGAGTTTTATAAAAAAGAGAGCGGGATTACTGGCCGATTTTGAGATCGAGAGTGATAAGAAGGTCAAAAAAGAGATTGATGGCATGACTACAAAAATAGACGAACTTAAATTCTATAAAGAGGGTAAACCGGAGTTGATCACTGCCTTGCAAGCTAAAATTGAGGGGCTAAATCTTATAATTTCTAAAGAAAAAGGAGTCGCAAGGGGATTGGAGCAGGCAAAAAAGATTGAAAAAATAAAGGCAATGTCTCAGAAATTTTATGAAGATTTGCAAAATATTAAGATCCTAAATGATGAGCTGGGTGAAGAATGGCATAGACTTTATGAGGCGGGAATAAATATCGGTAACAAAGGAGTTTGCACCGGGTCTAAGGATGGTCTGAGAACTTTGCTCGAGGTCACAGCTGCAGAAATGAATGGGCAGGGCCGAAGGCCAATCCTCTTTGCAAGTATCCCGAATTTTAGGATCTAATTCACCCACGGCTTGCTAAAAAACTATTAGGAGGAAAAAACATGAAGGAAGAATATATTTATGTACGAATAGGAGGAACTATGTTAAAACTCACTAGGATCTCTTATCAAGAATATCTAAAAAATCTTAGATTGGATTCAAAATATTTGATATATTATGATGGGGATGGTTATTATAAATTGCCGAAAATGGGCACAGAGGAAGCTAGAGGAAATCAGCTTATACAGAATTGGAATAGAATCACCGAAATTAAGCAAGAACGATTTCCGGTACATTTTTCGTGGATTGCAATTTATACTTATAATATGCTTTTGGATTTTAAAAAAGAGGTCCCCATTCAAATTAGCCAATGGGCCCGAGCCATTCAACGATGGCTTGCTACCAAAAATATCACCGAATTCGAGAGGCATGCCATCTCTGAGATTAATATAATGCTATCGCCCAGGATAACCGGGCATAGGATAGATAATATATTAGCCGGAAATATCGGAGATTTTGCCTGGCTTTGGATTGAAGAACTTTCGAAGGGCAGAATAGATCTATACGAATGCGGAGCCCCGGATTGTTTTAGGATTTATATCAAGGCCGGTGGGAGCCAAAAATACTGCAGTAGAAGATGTAAAAACAGGACTGCCGAACGAAGATACAGAAAAGAAGAAAAAGAAAGATTAACAGTAAATAAAATTTGACTGGTTAAGATATTAGGTATATAATTAATTTTAGAGTGGATTTGTAGAACTAAAAAGGCCTCCGAACGATTAGACAGGAGGCCTCTTTAGAAAAAAATTGAATATAGCTTGCAAGACTACAAGCATTTTTGCCTCCCGTTCTAAGGGGAGAGCGTTTTTAATTATACAAAATTTTATGGTCTTTGTCAAAGGCATATTGCCAGAGAACTAACTCACCTCACTTAAGAAACAGAAAAGGAGCCCTGAATTGGCTCCTCTTCTGTGATATCAAAATCTGAAATGGAGGGTAAGGGGTGAATAAAGCCCCCTAGCCCGTATGAAAATTATAGCACTAATGGCTTGCTTAGTCAAAATATTTATATGTTGGCCGAAGCTATTTGAAGAAGGTGAGGGGATGACCAAGAGGCAAGCTAAAATTATTTTAATAGAATTTATCGGATATTGTTGTAATTTTAGCCAAAAAGAATTAAAGGGCTGGGATAGGGTCTTTGCTAGGCTTAAACTAAAACATTGTTAAGAAATGGAGGAATACTATGAGGGAAGATTGGGAAACTAGCGATCTTTGGCAGACCGCTTTTATGATTTGCAAGGGTGCCAGGTTAAGAAAAATGACTATGGACAAAATTAAACCTGGTAGGATTATTTTCTGGTGTTGGTAGGCGAGAGCTTAGCGAGATTGGCTGAAGACTTTTACCAGGCCGGAGAAGTAGGGGCATTAATTTATCGGGATTGTGCCTTGAATTTAAAGCATGAGATTTATCGATTTCAAAGAAAAAATGAGGATGAAGGAGGAGGGAGATGAGACAAGAAAGCCAAGAGGAACTAACTAAATTTTTTAAGGCGATATTCGAAGGAGAGGAAAGTGGAACAAGAATTTACTTTATGGGATAACGATAAAAAGGAGAAAGTGGAAGTTGTTGCTAAAAAGAGTGGTAAAAGTTGGAAGGCTCTTTGCCCTTTTCACGATGATCAAAAGCATCCAAACCTAAATATCGATGAGGATAAAAGGGTATATCATTGTTTTGCCTGTAATAAAAGTGGAGCTTTATATGATCCAAAATACAAGAAAGGATCAGCTAAAACTTATAAAAAGAAAACCATAACTAAGGCTAAAATTTACAAAGACGATGGTATTGAAAAGACTTACGACTATAAAGACAGAAGAGGGGAATTGGTTTACCAGGTAGTAAGAGGAAAAGATAAAAAATTCTCGCAGAGAAGGCCTGATGGAGCTGGCGATTGGATCTGGAATTTAGAAGGAATAAAGAAAGTCCCTTATAACTTGCCTGATATTATCGCACCATCTGATCAGTTAATTCTTATAGTAGAAGGAGAAAAAGACTGCGATAATTTAAAAAAGGAAAATATATTAGCAACTACAAATTCAGAAGGAACCGGGAAGTGGCATTCAGAACATAACAACTATTTTAAGGATCGCAATGTGGTTTTAATACCAGATAACGATGACGTAGGCTATAAGCATATGCAGGAAGTTGGCAGGAACTTAAAAGGTATCGCTAAATCTATTCGGTGGCTTACTTTGCCAGGATTAAAGAAAGGAGGAGATGTTTCAAACTGGCTGGAAAAAGGCGGAGATGTAAAAAATTTGTTTAAACTAATTGGCATTGCCGATGAATTTGAGCCTGATCCTAATATTGTTTTGGAAGAAGAAACTAAAAAAAATAAGAAAACAGAAAAAGAAAAGACCAGAACTTTAATCCCGGGCCTGATTCACTTGGTAAAAGAGGGCGAACAGGTAGGATATCTGCTACAAAATTCAGGTAACTTCTACGTCGATGAATCTTTTACCGGAAAGGATGGAATAACTTATAAGCCTAAAAGAGACTTGCCGATCTATTATTGCGGAGCAGATATCTTAAAAGAATCAAGAAAAGTAAATTATTCTTCGCTTTTGGATGAGGTCATTAAATTTATTAAAAGCTACCTAGAATTACCGAAAGGAAAGGAATCGAATTATTTAATCTTAGGCCTATGGATATTTCATACTTATATTATAGAGAAGATAGAGGCTACACCTCTTATATACTTTTATGGTGTATATGAAACTGGTAAAAGCAGAGCCGGGGAAGTCCTGAAGGAGCTGGGTTTTCGATGTGAAACGATAACCTCTCCTACTGAAGCGGTACTTTTCCGTGGGGCTGATTACTTTAAAGGTGCTTTGATTGTAGACCAGGTAAAAATTTGGGGATCGGAAGGCAATAAAGATATAGCCACTTTGATTAAGGCAAGGTATAAAAGAGGACTGATGGTGCCCAGAATTAACCTTAACAAATCGGGTGAGGATCAGATAGAATATTTTGATACCTTCGGGCCGATGGTAATCTGCACTGACGAAACTATGCCCCAGGATATAGAGAGCCGGTGTATAACCTTTCAAATGCAGAAAAATGCTAATCCTAAAGTGGAAGGTGAAATTGATAAGGAATTGGCTAAGAGCATAAGAAATAAGCTGATAGTATTCAGGGGTAATTATGTAGACCAAGAATTAGAAAAAGTAAAGCCTGTATCAAGGCGAAGACTAAATGAGATTCTATATCCCCTATATCAAATCCTGATGGAGATTGCCCCAGAGCGAAAAGACGAATTTAAACTTATAATTAAAGAGATAGAGCAGAAAAAAGAAGGCGAAGAAGGCTTAAGTTTTGAAGCTGATATCGTTAGCGAGATAGTAAAATATTATAACGAAACCGGGGAAGAATCTTTTTTAACCTCTGAACTTGTTAACCGGTTAAATGAAGATAAAAGAGACAAGGATCAACTTTCGGATAGGCTAATAAGTTTAAGAACAAAGAGATTGGGCTTTGAAAAAATCAGGTTGGGAGGTAATAAAAGAGGATTCAGGATCGACCTTAATTTATTGGAGAAAATTATCCCTCAATTTAAGGCCGTAAAAATAGAAAAAAAAGAGCAATCTTTAAACTTAACATAACATTTTTTAACCTGTCTCTGCCACTTGTGCCACTTGTGCCACTTGGCAGAGAATAGGCTTGCCACTTATTTTATTAAGTACTAAAGGGGGAAATTGGTATCTTATGCTATATAACATAAGGATTGGGGGGTATAGACACTTTTTTAGTGAATTTTTTAATACTGGTTAATACCCAAATTAAGTGGCATAAGTGGCATAAGTGGCATAATAGGATTTAAAACTTAGAAAGGGAAAAAATTAAGTTAAATAAATAAGACTAATATGGCTAAAAAAGAATAAAAAAAAGGAGGTAAGAAAATGGGAGAATTTGAGAGAAGAGAAGAAATTGAGAAAGAGAGACTTGAAAGAATTAGAAACCTGGGAAAAATAGATACTGAAGAGCTTAAAGAAAGATTAGAAAAATTAAGAGAGGATTACAGGTTATGTACTATCAAATTAAGAGAAGATATAAAAGCATTAGAGTGGGCAATTAAAGTGAAAAAAGTAATTGGTATATATGAAAAAAAAGGATTCGAAGGTGTATATGCGTATGCCCTTACTGAAAAGTCGTGCCATCGTGATCCAGAAGAAGGAGGGAGATATACGGAAGATGATTTTCCTTTCTAGTAGTCTAAGCGAATTTTGAATAATAAAAACTAAATTTTAAAAAAAATGAAGGAGGAAAAAAAATGCCAAAATATCAATGTGAAAAATGCGGAGCGTTATTTGCTGGCTGGGCAGTAAAAGGGATTTGCAGGGTTTGCGGTGGCGAACTAAAATTGATACCCCGGGCAAAATACTATGAAGAAAGC
>JABUBM010000199.1_pt1 | contig 14017 bp, 13 predicted proteins | sample 7240321 | NCBI WGS metagenome assembly JABUBM01 (sample SAMN07256344, study PRJNA390944) | subsurface metagenome | isolation source: Methane hydrate marine sediment | place: Pacific Ocean: Eastern North Pacific, ODP site 1244 | collected 2002
CGCCGGTTGTTATGCAGGAGAACTTAAGTGGAAAATGCCTGCTTATTGGCTATGGATTTTTGTACTATGGTTTTAAGATGCTATTATCAATTATAGTTACTTTGCTGCGAGAAAAATCTACTAGAGAAAGGAGAAAGTAAGATGCTTCCTCGTCAGAAACTTATGGCTATTTTGTTGGCTGTTGGGCTAATAGTTTTTATCTTTGAATTGGTGCGCAAAAAAAAAGCTAAGGGAAGAATATTCCTGGCTCTGGATGTTGACTGGTGTGGTGATTCTTATTCTGGCTGTCTGGTATGATTTGCTGTTTTTGATAACTCGTCTTATAGGTGCAGTTTTGCCTACCTCAACCATCTTTTTCTTTGGACTTTTTTTCCTGATATTGATCAATCTCTATTTTTCGATGAAGCTTTCAAAACTGAGCGACCAGGTAAAAGAACTTGCTCAGAAATTGGCTATCTTAGGCGAGAAAGTTGAAAGGAACCTCTCCCAGAGAAAAGACCAGGGACCTTGATAGATGGGATTTGGAGATAGGCGCGGACATTTCTGTTAAGGAAAAGGAGCAGTTTCCAGCAGACTCATGAGTAGAATCAGAGTTCTCTTGTATTTAATCCTCGCTTTTACTCTGTCGGTAAGAATATTTGCTCTGGGCTGGGACCTTCCTTATACTCAGGCTCATGATGAATACCATACGGTAGGAACAGCTCTCAATCTGCTTACCCCTGACGGGGTCAAAATGCTGCTTCGAGATCCAGACGTCAATCCAGTAGCGGACGGTTTTTTCGAAAGAACCGGCTATTTTAAGCTCGACGTGTGGACCGGCTATCCACCTTTGATTACCTATGTTCAGGCCTTTGCCTATAAGGTCTATTATGGGTTTGGCCGTCTTTTAGGGTGGTTTCGTTCCATAAACGAGCTTACTACTGTCCAGATTTTTTTAATAGGAAGATTTATTATCGCACTTTTTGGAACGGGAACGGTTCTTCTGGTTTATCTGATTGGCACGAGAATGTACTCTAGAAGGGTAGGGCTTGTTTCTGCTCTCTTCCTGGGATTTTCTTTCCTGCATATTTTTTATTCTCGAATTATCAAGCCCGATGTTGTCATGGTTTTCTTTGGCTGCCTCTCTTTCTTGTTTGCTTATTTGATTTATGAAAGAGGAAGGATTGCCGACTATTTACTGGCAGCTATTTTTCTGGCATTTTCGGTAGCAACCAAATACACCACGGTCTTTCTTCTCCTGCCCATTTTGTTGGCTCATTTACTGGGGAGCCTGAATCGGGGGAGAGGAGCTTTGGCTATACTCCTGGATAAGAAATTACTGATTCTCCTTGTCTTTATGGCGGGGGGGGTTCTTTCTGGCGAATCCATACGGTACTTTGAAATACCAGAGAATTTTGGCCTGGTTGAAGACCGTTTATGGTAATCTAAGGGTGGGTGAGCCAGGTAGACCAAAACTAGGTGAGGTAGGAAGCAGTTGGTTATTCTACTTGAGAGCTGGTCTGAGCGGGAGAATGGGATGGCCTCTACAGCTATGTTCCCTGGCAGGAGTGGCTTATGGGATTTGGCGTCATAACAAAAAGGACATCTTGCTTCTTTGCTTTCCTCTGGTTTTTCTTGCTTTCTTGGGAACTCTGGCGCACCAGAGCAACTCCTACATCCTCCCTATGCTTCCCTTTGTGGTAATTCTGGCAGCCAGATTTCTGGTAGAGGTAACTTCCAGGCTTGTGCGGTCGAAAAGAACACAAAATTTTGTAATTGCCAGTTTTGCTTGTGGTATCCTCCTGATTCCAGGAGTAGGGGTAACTCGTTATCTTCAAATTGTAGCCCGAGAGGAAACTCGGATAGAGGCTAAGAAATGGATTGAGGCAAATATACCTTTTGGGAGTGTGATAGCTCTGGAAGCTTACTGCCCACCTCTTTCGAGCGAGCAGTATCTACTGCGTCACCCGGCTTCGGTGGGAACGCAGGGGCTTGACTGGTACCGAGAGGGGAAGTTTGAGTATATCATTATGAGTAGCTATATGTATGATAGATATCTAACTACTCAGGCAGAAAGTCTTCTTGACCGGAGAAGAAATTATGAGGGCATAATTGAAAACAGTCAGTTGATAAAGGAATTTGAGGCACCCTGGTTTTTTCTCTATAATCCAAACCCGACTATAAGGATATATAAGTTAGATTATGAACACCGTTATGTTAAGTTCCCTGGCGATTTTAGTCAATATTCCCAGGCAATAGATATTGATTGGATGAATGATGAAAAAAAGTGGAGGATTGTAAGTCGGTTTTCTAGTGATAATTTAACAGAAGAAGATAGAGATATAGAAAGTCCCTATATTAGACTGGTGGACCCCAAAGGGATGCAGATAGCAAAATTTATCGTATATGAAGGAAGGATAACTCCCGAGGTAGGCTCTTCCTCATTTAGAGACAAATCTTTTTTCTTATCTTCTCTGCCTTCTAATTACAAGATCTATATTGGCTATGAATGTAGGTACAAATCTGAGCCAACTGTAGGAGGTTCTTCCAGGGAGATAGAACTCAAGTTTAATGAGGGAGTTCGGCTTTCAGGAAGGAAGGACCATGATATTTCATTTTTCTACCGAGAAATGCCTTATGTAAACGCTGCCGAATATGGTCAGATAGTGAGCCTTCTTAGGTCCGACAAAAAGAGTTTACTTTTCAGTAAGATTTCTGGAGGAGAACTTGCCATGGGGGATGATTATGTCTTGAATCCCTATGTGCGAATTGTTGGTTTACAGGGAAAAGAAGTTGCTAAGTCGTTAATCTATGAGGGAAAAGTGGGAGGCTTGAAAGGATCAGCAATTGGCCCAAGAGAAAAGTCAGTTTCCTTGCCTGCCTTACCTTCTGAGCATAGAATTTATATTGGCTATGAATATTATTTTGATGCGACTCATCCGGAAAAAGCAGGCGGACCATTGGAGATTGAAGTAACTGAAGGGATAACGGGGTATTAAGAAAGAAGGAAGAGAGATGATAAAGAAAGTCTTTTTCGGAATGGTTCCTTCATTATACAGAAAGGAACCCAGAGTAATGGCTACTATCCTTAAATGGGTTCTTATTGGACTTATACTTCGATTTATTGTTATGCCTATTACTACTCATTCTGATTTAATATCTATTTATGGAAGAGCTTTTTATATGATTGAGCAAAATCAGTTTTCTGGTATGGCTCCCTTATTGGCTCATTATTTTCACGTCCTTTTTCTGCTTATTCTAAAGCCTTTTGTGTCCTATGGTTCTGAAATATGGCAATGGACTAGTAGCTCATTGGGTGCTGATAGAAGTATCTGGATGGATTTTATCCTTCATCCCAATATATACAGAACACTTTTTTTCCTAAAAGTGCCCTACTTATTGTTCGACCTGGCGTGTGCTTTATTACTGCTACGCATCTTTAAGGATCAAAAGAAAGGCCTACGGGCTTTTAAATTTTGGATGATTAATCCTGTAGCTATATTTACTCTTTACATATTTGGAAGATTTGAAGTGATTCCTGTATTTTTCATTTTGTTGAGTCTATATTATGCCAAGAAAGGAAAGAATATTTTGGCAGCACTGGTGTTGGGAATTAGTATTGCCACGAAGTTTTATTCACTAATATTCTTATTACCTTTTGTATTTATTGCAGGAGATAAGGTAGGCGAGCGTCTTAAACTTCTATTCCTAAGTCTGGTTCCCTTGTTAGTTATGCAAATTCCCAATATGCTCAGCAGAGTTCAGAGTGAAGTTGGAGCTCTGGCTGGGTCAAGTTTCGTTGACTATTTGTTGGCTATGAGATTCAAGCTTCCTTATATACATGATACGGTGTTTATCTTTATAGTAGGATACACTTTGGTTCTTATGTATATGTATCATAATTCTAAGTTTTCTTTTGCCTCTTTATGGAAATATATGTTCGTAATTCTCTTGTTATTGTTTGCTACAAGTTTTTTTCATCCTCATTATTTTATGTGGCTTTCTCCTTTCATTGCCATACAGATTGCTGAAGATAAGAAGTTTATAGGGCTGTATGTCATTCAGGTCTTATGCATAGGAATATACTCTTTTCAATGGGATAGAGCATTAGCCGGGTATCTTTTTGCTCCTATTTTTGAATTTTACTTTGTTAATGCAATGAGTCCTTTTACCTTCATTTCTCAATTTTACCCTGCGGAAAAATTTATAGGTATTTTTCGGAGCATTTTCTCGGCAATCTCTCTTTGGATGATATATCAGGTTTTTAAGAGTTTCTGGTTGAAAAAAAGTGAGATGAGACAATGAAATGGAATTGGTTTAGAAGGGTAATTTTGGCATTTCTTGCCCTCCTGGTTTGCTTATTGCCAGCAACTAGCCCGGTGACATATGGGATGCAGATAGAATCCTTGGATCAAATGAGATGGAATGCCAACATCGCGCTTTATGGCTCAAGAAATATAGGTCAGAGTTTTATTGCCAAAGAAAATAGACTAAATAAAATAGCTGTTTTTATGGCCAATCCCAGAAAAAATACCGAAAAGGTGATTTTTCATCTGAGATTGAACTCGTACGAAGAGATAGAGCCAGAAGAATTACAATCCTTGGGTCCGTCGGTGGGAGAAATTTACGGATCAAAAAGTGTAGGACAAACTTTTCTTTGTTCCGCTCCCGTTCTTTCCGGTATAAAAATTTTAATGGCGAACTATCATGACCGGACGAATGATCAAGATGTGATATTTCACTTAAAAAAAAGTCCCAAAGATAAGGTCGATTTGCGAAAAGTTATCATAAATGCTTCCGAAATAAGGGATAACGAGTATCGCCAGTTTAGTTTTTCACCTATTTATAATACTGAAGATCAATTTTACTATTTTTATCTGGAATCTCCCACTTCACGTCCTGGAAATGCTATTACGGTAAGATATAGTGCCTCAGATGTTTGCAGGGAAGGTGAGAGGTATATAGAGGGTGTAGCGGCAATTGGTGATTTATTATTTAAAGAAGTAAGTGAAACTGATCTTGTAACCCTGGAAATAAGTGCTTCCCAAATCCAGCAGAATGTTTATCATATGTTTATATTCCCTTCTATTAATAACAGTTACAGAAAATCCTTTTATTTCTACATTGAATCGCCTGAGGCAGATGCTGATAGTGCTGTCTATTTTCAGTATGATAATTCTGGCTGCTATTCAGCCGGGAGAATGTATGTTGACGATTCACCTTATCAGGGAAGTCTTACTTTCAAAACGTATTATCATGTTGGCTTGTCACACATCGTAGAGGAATTCTGGGAGCATCTTTCTAAGGATAAATCATTTCTTATCCTCTATGCTAGCCTGGCTGGACTAATAGTGTTTCTGTTGATAGCTACAATAAGAATAGAAAGAAAATTAAAAAAATCTTATCCTAATCGCTAAAGAATCCTAAAAACAAAATGAGCACAATAAGACGGATTGGAAAAAATACGTTTGCTCTTAGTTTGAGTTCCCTTGGCAAGCTATTGACTCTTGTTTTACTGATCTTCTGTGCTAATATCTTGCCGGGGAAGGAATGGGGTATATTAGCAGCTGCTCTTGCTCTTACAGAAATATTTAATGTAGTAACTGACCTGGGACTGAGTTCACTGGTTATTAGAGAAGTGGCAAGAGAGAAAAGGCAAGCAGGTAAGTACTTAAGTAATGGTATTTTTCTAAAATTTTTTCTGGCTGTGATTACCTTTGTCTTGATTTTTATAATCCTTAATTTTGGAAGTAGAAGTCCTGTTGAGGTGGTAGTAATTTATATTTTGACTTTTCGGATTATTCTTTTTTCCCTGGCAAAATTTCTGGAATCGATTTTTCAAGCTTTTGAAAAAATGGAATACTCCGCCTTTGTTACTATCTCAGAGAGAACAGCTACCTTTGTGTTAGGTTGGCTGGCTTTACATTTAGGTTTGGGTTTGTTGGGGGTTGCCTGGGCAATATTCATAGGTAGTGCACTCTATCTTTTACTAAGCAGCGTGGTATTGATTAAGAAATTTGTCAGACCGAGATTCTCTGTAAATACAAAAGAAGTGAAGTCTTTGATTAAACAAGCTTTTCCTTTTGCTCTTACTTTCATATTCTTGGTCATCTATTTTAGAATAGACATGGTGATGTTAAGAGAAATGAAAGGTGCTTTGGTTGTAGGATGGTACGCTGCTTCCTACCAGATTATTCAAGCTTTGATGGTTATTCCTGGAGTTGCTATGGCTGTTCTTTTTCCTCTTTTGTCTAGATATTTCAAATCCTCTCGAGATTCTTTAGTTTTGGCCTATAGAAAGTCCTTCCAATACATGTTGTATTTGGCTTTGCCTATAGCTGTAGCAATCACCCTCCTGGCTGATAAAATTATTATCCTGCTGTACCCGGGCCTGGAAGGTTACGCCAATTCCATCATCGCTTTGAGAATATTGATATGGGCACTAGCTTTGATTTTCGTTAATACGGTTATGGCTAATGTGATAAATTCTATTAACCAGGTAAGATATAGCAGTTTTGTCATTGGCATAAATGCCGCGATTAACGTAGGTTTGAATTTGATTTTCATTCCCGAATGGGGATTAAACTTGAGCTATATGGGGGCAAGCATAACCACTGTAATATGTGAGGTTATTGGTTTTATCTTGAACTATTCTTTTCTTTCCAGGAAACTTGCTTCTCTAAATCTACCTCTACTTTGTGTTAGACCTGTATTTGCTTGCGGAATAATGGCTGCATTCATATTCTTCTTCTCCTCGCATATCGGTTTATTCTTGACTATCCCTTTGGCTATCTTATTTTACTTGTTATCCTTGTATTTTATGAAGTCGTTTGATAGAATGGATATGAAGATATGGAAAGAGATATTTTCAGGAAGAAAAGTAAATATCAGAACCTAATTCTTTATTTAATGAATGAAAAGAGTTATTGAGGAATCCAATATGGGTACCCAAGTGCTTGAACGGGACAAAGGGAGGAGTCGGCTAAGAATCTTGGTAATTGATCAGATGGGTGTTCTGAAGTCTGCTCGTAAGAAATTCGAGGAACTATCTAAGTACCAGGACCTTGAATTAATATTGTTAGCTCCCGCACATTGGAGACTGAATTATAAGAAGATATTCTTGAGGAAGGAAGGTGTTCAAAAAGATAATTATAGGATAGTTGCTGGGACGGTAATTTTTTCTGGAAATAGCTGGCGAGGGTTCTATTGCAGTAATATCCTGAGACTAGTAAGTAGGTTTGAGCCCCACATTATACATGTTTTTCAGGAGCCCTGGAGTTTATTCACTTTCCAAAGTGTCATTGTACGAAATCTTTTTAGTCCTAAGAGCAAAGTGGTGTTTCTTACCTGGGAAAATATATACAGAGGCTTTACCTATCCTTCCCCTTTGAGTAATTTGTACGCTTGTATTGAGAAATACATATACAAGAATGTTGATTGCGCTACTCCCACAAGTGAACAGGCAGCAATGGTTTTAAAGAATAAAGGTTTTGGCAAGAGAATAAGAATTATCCCTTGGGGAACTAATCTTGAATTATTTAGGAAAGTAGACTCTAATAGACTCAAGGAAAAGCTTGGATTGAGGGGTTTCTTTGTCATAGGATATGTAGGACGGTTAGTCAAAGAAAAAGGAATATTAACCTTAATCGAAGCAGCTTTTGAATTGAAATGTAGTTACAAAATTCTGATTATAGGAAACGGACCCCTTAAAGACATTATCATTAATAAGGCAGCGCTTCTGGGCATTGACAAGTATTTAGTTTTTGTTGACACAGTTGATCAGTTGGAACTTGTTGAGTATTATAATTGCATGAGTGTGCTTGTTCTTCCTTCTTATAATACTCTGGATTGGAAGGAGCAGTTTGGTCGAGTACTTATAGAGGCTATGGCTTGTCAAGTCCCTGTAATTGGTTCTGATTGTGGAGAGATTCCCAATGTAATAGGCGAGGCAGGATTGGTTTTTTCTCAGCAGAATTCTGATGAATTGAAAAGAGCACTGGTTAAGTTAATTAAGAATCCCACTCTAAGGGAAGAATTAGCTCATGAAGGTTATCAAAGGGTATTAGTTGAATACACTTGGTCAAGATATGCGCAAGAGACTTATAAACTTTATAAAGAATTAATGAATAATAATCTTTAATAGTTAGACCCAGAGGATATGAACGTATTGTCTATCATAATAGTAAACTGGAGTGCAGGACATTTGCTGAAGGATTGCCTGGAGTCCATATACAGAAATATAATCAAAATAAATTGTGAAATCTTTGTGGTAGATAATGCTTCTACCGATGGCAGTCTGGAGATGGTGAGGAAAGAATTCCCTCAGGTTAAATTAGTACAGAATAAGAGCAACCTAGGATTTGCCAGAGCCAATAATCAAGCCATTAGCAAAAGTAGTGGGATGTATATCCTCCTACTTAATCCCGATACCATTGTGCAAAAGGATGCTTTCCAGAATATGATAGAGTTTATGAATACCCATCCCGAAACAGGAGTTGTAGGGAGTAAGGTATTGTATGCAGATGGTTCATTACAACTTTCCTGTGGTCATTTTCCTTCTCTTCAAACAGAATTCTTCCACAGTATATTATTAGAAGAAATATTTTCTAAAAGTCGATTGATGGGGAATTTTAGAATGACTAATTGGGACCATAATAGCCTAAGGGAGGTTGATTGGGTCTCCGGGTCTTGTTTATTGGTACGAAAAGCAGTAATAACAGATATTGGCTTGTTGGATGAGGCCATCTTCATGTATGCGGAAGATATTGACTGGTGTTATAGAATAAAAAATGCTGCTTGGAAAATCTATTATCTTCCTCAATCGAAGATTATCCATTTGGAAAGTCAAATCGCTAATACCAATTTGACTAATAAACTCAGAAACGGGTACCAGGGTTTGTATTATTTTTTTGACAAGCACTATGGGAAAAAAGTGGCGATTTTATTTAAGGTATTGGTAGCTAATGGTATGATACTCAGGATGGGTATAAGGTCCTTCCAATATGCAATGAATTATGAGAGAAAAAGAACGGGAGAGTTGTTAAGGGCTTATTTTCAGGTCTTGAGGATGGTCCTCTGTGATTTAAGATAAGAAATAGATCTTGTTAAGGAAAGGAAAGAGTGTAATAGATGGCTGATGTACGGCAAGGAGAGCAGGGCGTTCTGAAACCTGAGAGGAAATCGAGAAATACAACTTTCTTGCTACTGATACTATTAATAGCTATTGGGTCAACCATAGGAATTCTTTCTATAGAGTTAAAGCTACTATTGATTTTTTCTCTGGTTTTGGTTGTTTTAATCGGTGCTGTTAATCCAGAAATATCCCTTTATTTGATATTTGCCCTTATTCTATTCGGCTTCGACCATCTTCCAGAATTAGTAACGCAGGGTTTGGTTCTAGGGGCAGGAATTCTCTTGCTCGTTTTTAGTCTCATATTAAGAGCTGGAGCGCAGAAACGGTTGACGAAAACGAGAACACCTCTGGATATGTTTATGCTTTTTTGGATCCTGGTAGTAGTTGTTTCAACAGGGATAGGCATTCTGCGCCAGAATCCGATGCGATATATACTGGGCGACCTGCTACAATTCTTAGAACTTCCCCTGTTTTTCTTTTTGACCTTAATAATATTTCGAACGAAAGAACAAGTAAATAGACTGTTGGTATGTTTTATAGTTTTTGCCTTTATCTCAGCGCTAATATCTTTTGCAGGTTATTTGCAGAGTAATCCTGTTAGCGTAGCGATAGAAGCCGGAGCTGTGAGAGATAGAATAGGAAGTAATGTAGTTGCCTTTACTCCCTTTCTTCTGGTTTTAATCATTGCTCAATTACTCTCTTTCAAATCTTCAACTGCTAGAAGAAGATTGTTGTTTTTGAGCTTATTGTTCATGATTTTATTATTCCTGGCTGTCCTTTTCTTTTCTTTTACTAGAGGATATTGGTTAGGTTTCTTTGTGGCTTTAGTTTTCATTCTGATTATGGTAAAATCGTCCTTCAGATACAGAATTTTGAAAATAATATCTGTTTTTTCTTTGTTATCTTTGGGTTGTTTACTCTTGGGCCAGTTCTTTTTCAAGGGGGATATTCTTGATCTTTTTTCTATTGTATTTAATCGCTTATTAGCGTTTAGAGATCCTGCTGACTATGTTTATCATCGCTATTATGAAATACTAGCAGCATTCAAAGCGATCATAAAGAGTCCTCTCTGGGGGATTGGGCTAGGAGGTGAATACCTCTCTCCCAGTGTAACCGGTGAGGGTGAATGGATATGGACTCATCATACTCACAATAACTACATACAAATCATGCTCCGCACCGGTTTCTTAGGCATGGGAAGTTTTCTGGCAATTTGGATTGGCTTTTTTTACTATGCGCTTCGAATATACAACCGACTTGATGACTCAAAACTGAAGGCTCTGGTTCTAGGTTTCCTTGCTATCTTCGTTAGTGCTACTGTAACATCATTTACCTCTCCCCTTTTTCTGCATTATGCTATTGCACCCTGGCTAGCTATAATAATGGGATTAGTCTTTATTATTGATAGACTTGATAAAGAGTCTGAGCGGTCCAATTAAGTAGAAAGAGGAAAGAAGAGCATGAGAATCGGGGTCGATGCACGAGTACTACTAAAGCCAAAAACGGGGATTGGTCGTTATCTTCGTAATCTAATCGCCAACTTGTTACTTATTGATGAAAAGAACAGATATGTCTTATTTGTGGATAAAAAGGGAGATTTCGATTCTTCTGCACCTAACTGCAAAGAAAGAGTTATCTGGTTGCCAAATTTGGGAAAAGAGTGGATTAGACACCTGGGGTCCCCTCTCTGGATGAATCTTTGTCTGCCCTGGGGACTAAGAAGGGAGCATATTGATTTACTATTTTGTCCCAACTCTATTTCTCCTGTCAGACGGACTTGCAAGAAATTACTGGTTATCCATGACTTTTATCCTATTTTATTCCCCAAACTTGCTGATAAATTTTACACTTTTTATCTAAGGAAGACTTTTCTTTCTGAAATGAGAGAAGTCAGCAAGATTATAACTGTTTCCCACAATTCCAAGAAGGATGTTATTGAATCGTTCAATGTTCCGGAGGATAAAATAGAGACAATTCATTCAGGAGTAGAAAGTATTTTTGAACCAATTAATGATAGAGTACTACTCAACGAGAGACTGCAAAAGTACGATTTAATAGCCAAAGATTTCATTTTATATGTTGGGGGACTGAATTCCAGAAAAAATGTGATTAGATTGATAAATGCCTATTATGAGTTGAGAAAAAGCAAGATTGTTAAACATCAATTAGTCATCGTCGGAGGTGAAAAGCGACCATATCTATATATAGAAAAAGTAGTTAAGACTCTAGGCCTGGAAAACGATGTAATTTTGACTGGTTATGTTGCTGACCAAGACCTGCCATATATTTATAATAAAGCAGATTTATTCGTGTATCCTTCACTTTATGAGGGTTTTGGGTTTCCTCCCCTGGAAGCAATGGCTTGTGGAACGCCGGTCATTTCCTCAAATATTTCTTCAATTCCTGAAATTACTGGAGATGCTGCAGTTTTGGTAAATCCAAACGATACCAATGCCATTGTAGAAGGTATAAGTAAGGTTTTGACCAATGATGATTTGAGGCAGAATATGATTCGTAAGGGGTTGAAAAGAGCGAAGCACTTTTCCTGGAAGAAAACTGCAAAAGAGACTTTGGACCTCTTTGAAGAGGTTTATCAAGAGGGTGGCAACTGTAGATGACTATGAGTAGAAATATACCGGCGTAGTTTGGGGAAGTTTATGAGAAAGTGGGAAGAAGAGAGGGTTTAGACTTTATGCAAGCTTTGATTTTGGCGGGTGGATTAGGCACTCGCTTACGAAAAGTGGCTAATAATTGCCCAAAGCCCATGATGCAGGTGGGAGGCAGTCCATTTTTGGAATATCTTATCTTGCAATTAAAAAGGTACAATCTAACTGAGATTATCCTGAGTATAGGCTATTTGGGAGATAAAATAAGGGAGTATTTTCAGAATGGAAGACAGTGGGGAGTAAGGATACGGTATTCAGAAGAAAAAGCGCCCCTGGGCACAGGAGGGGCGGTTAAACTGGCTGAGGATTTTATCAAGGCCGATGATTTCTTGGTTCTCAATGGAGATTCCTATTTGGATATAAATCTCAATGAGTTGATTAGGTTCCATAAATTACAGAAGGCTTTGGCTACTTTAGCATTGGTCGAGGTTCATAAGCCAGATAGATATGGATTGGTGGAGATAGATGATGATTATCGTATAACGAATTTCAGAGAAAGAGGAGCTGTGAGTAAGTCAAGTCTGATAAATGGGGGGATTTACATATTTCATAAAAAGATATTTGGTTTTATTCCAGAAGGCAAAATCTCATTGGAGAAGGATATTTTTCCTATATTGATGGGGAAACGCTTTTATGGAAAACTTCATAAAGCCTATTTTGTTGATATAGGAATTCCAGAGGAATATGATAGGGTTCAGAAGGAATTCTGGAGGTTAAGAAATGCTGATTCGTTCTAAAGCACCTTTACGGATTAGCTTTTGCGGTGGAGGAACAGATGTGCCTCCCTATCCAGAAGAAAAAGGAGGAGTAGTGCTTAGCGCCACGATAAACAAGTATGCCTATTCTTCCTTGATTCCCCTTGAAGATAAGAATGAAATAAAGGTTCATTCACTTGATTATGACATAACGGCGAGATATGAAAAAGAGGAGGATTTAGAGTATAACGGTGAGCTAGATTTAGTAAAATCGGTAATTAAGAATATAAGGATTATGGGACATAAGGGAGTAGAGGTTTATCTTCATAGTGATGCTCCCCCTGGTTCAGGCTTAGGTTCCTCATCTACGATAGTAGTCTGTTTGATTGGTCTTTTCAAGCACTGGCTGAATATGCCTTTAACTAACTATGATATTGCCGATTTAGCTTATAAGATTGAGAGAGTTGATTTAGGAATAAAGGGAGGACTGCAGGATCAGTATGCGGCAACTTTTGGAGGATTCAATTTCATAGAGTTTCTCAAAGATGCCATTATTGTCAATCCCTTGAAAATTCCTGATGATGTTATTGAAGAGTTGAACTATAATCTCCTTCTTTGCTATACGGGTAAAACAAGGCTGTCAGCTCATATCATTGAGGAGCAAGTTGAGGGGTTTGTAAGGAAAAAAAAAGATATTGTTGCAGCCATGGATGAGTTAAAAGAGATTACTATTCAGATGAAGAATGCTCTTCTCCAGGCGAGGCTCGGTGACTTCGGAAGACTTTTGCATTATTCTTGGGAACATAAGAAAAAAATGGCTCGTAAAATTACAGCACCTTTCATAGATGAAATGTATGATGTTGCTCGCAAAAATGGAGCTTTTGGTGGCAAAATTCTAGGGGCAGGCGGAGGAGGATATCTTTTAGTCTTTGTTCCCTTTGATAAGAGGCGCAGAGTTGCTGAAGAAATAGAAAAATTTGGAGGACGGATTGTTGACTTCAATTTTGAATTTAGAGGATTGAGAACCTGGCAAATAAAATAGGAGGATTTATTTACTATGAAAGATGTTATAAAAAAAATTTTAAGCGAAGGTATTGAGGTCAAAAATAAGATTCTAAGGGATGAATCTCTACTTGATTTAATCGAGAAAATATCTTTGGTGATCATAAAAGCCTATCAAAACAAGAAGAAAGTTATTCTGTTTGGTAATGGTGGAAGTGCGGCGGACGCACAACATATTGCTGGCGAACTGGTAAATAAACTTAGTTTTGAGCGAAAAGCCTTGCCGGCTATTGCTCTTACTACTGATACGTCCGTTTTGACCTCTATTGCTAATGATTATGATTATTCTAAAGTCTTCGCTCGACAGGTAGAGGCGCTGGCAGAAGATGGAGATGTAGTTATCGGTATTAGTACCAGTGGTAATTCTGCCAGTGTGCTAGAAGGTATCAGAGCAGCCAGGAAGAAAGCTTATACAGTTGGTTTTACGGGAAGGGGAGAGAATAGGCTTTCTAATATAGTGGATATAGCTCTGAGGGTTCCTT
>JABUBM010000200.1_pt1 | contig 14013 bp, 14 predicted proteins | sample 7240321 | NCBI WGS metagenome assembly JABUBM01 (sample SAMN07256344, study PRJNA390944) | subsurface metagenome | isolation source: Methane hydrate marine sediment | place: Pacific Ocean: Eastern North Pacific, ODP site 1244 | collected 2002
CTTATCGAACTACCTCTGCGTATTGAAGTACTATTTCTTGAAACTTGAACTATTTGTTGTGAAATGATTGCGATTTTATCGCTACTAGGATTACTCAAATTGGCTTCTTGTTTAATAATGAGAATTTCTTCTTCAGGAGGTTGGAAATCTAATTTTATCCAAATAAATCTATCTTTTAAAGCCTCTCCTATAACGGTCACGCCTATATGAGCAGCAGGATTTTGTGTGGCAATTACAAAAAACTTTTTATGAGCTTTAATTGTTTTTAGTTTAGGTATTTCTATCGTGGCTTCGTCTAATGCAGTTAAAAGAGAGTTTTGAGTGCTCTCAGGCATTCTGTTGATTTCGTTAATAAAAAGACAGCCCCCTTTGAGCATCGATGAAGTAAGCGGTCCATAAACGTAAGAGTCTTCTATATAACCCTTTGAAATCACCATTGGTGGATCCCAATAGCCAACCAAATTATGAGCAAGCGTTTCTTCTGAACAGTCTATTCGAGCAAAATCAATATCGTAATAAGAAGCAATAGCCTTTGCGATCCTGGTCTTACCAACGCCTACAGAACCTTCTAATAATAAATTTTTGCCTACTGAATGTGCTAAAACAATTTTTTTTAATTCTTCAGTTCTCCCAATAATTTTGTATTTACTCTGTACTTCTTTCACAATCTCAGAAGCATTTACCATGATATTATTAATATTTCATTTCTAAAAAACTAAACTTAAGATAATAGAGTTTATAAAAAATAAGAATAATTTTTTAATTAACGAAGGATTTTAACTTAAGTTAATAATGCGTCCAAAATTTAGGTTTAATAGAAAGGAAACGAAATATGTAAGTCTTGTTTTTATTACATTAATTTTAATTTTGTTAGCGTCGAATTTTATAACAAATTTTATTAGTACATCAAAGCAAAATTACGAACCTTCTTTTTTGATATCAGAAAATGGTGTTAGTTTTGACATATTAGATTTTTGGGAAACTGAAATTGAAAGAGTGAATAATACACCATTAAATATTATTTTTGGCGAGAATCATACCATAGAGCATGTTAATCCCCTTACTAATAAAAAATATGAACTCAAAGCCCAAGATATTAATTTTACTTCACCAAATTGGGTTGGAGCACTGCAACAGAACGTAATATTACGAGGTCTTATACTTTATCCCGAAATTATCAAAAGTTCTAATCCAGGATGTTTATGCATGCACGGTTTAAATACAGAAATCGAAGATGCGTTTGAATTGGCGATTCCATATTTAGAAAAAGGTTTTGTAGTCTTATGCCATTCGCACCCAGGTCACGGCAATTCTGAAGGAGCTGAACCAGAACCAAATAATATTTTTTATACTGGAGCCTATAACGAATCGGCACATTTCTATCTAACTTTATGTGGGGCAATACAAGGGTTAAGAGTGCTTGAAAATCTTACATTTGTAAACAATTCTCAAATAATGGTTACAGGTAAATCTTATGGCGGACTAAACGCTATGTGGCTCGCTAGTGTTGCAGGGGAAAGAATTGCGGGGATTTTAGCTTATATTTCAATTGGAGATATCGCTAAAAACTTACAATATCCAGATAAATTAATTTTTTGGATTCTAGGGAAGAGTGTCGAAGAAATATCTGGTTCTTATTTAACAAACCAACTTTTAAGGTTTGACCCAATATTCTACTTAAAATCTACTAAACTTCCTCCAATCATGTGGCAAATAGGAACAAACGACGATTTTTTTCATTATAGCTCAATAAAAAGTACTTATGAAACCGTCCAACACGATAAGAAATTTCTTCAGATTTTTCCTAACGACCATCACGGTTTTCCAAGATTTGAAAATTCAACAAAATTTTTCATCGATTATATTCTTAACAACGGTTCTGCTCCGCCTAAAATTAACATCACTAGCGATCGTAAGAATTATGGTTTACTTGGGGATAGTTTAAAAATTTCTTTAAAAGTAAATTCAACGGTAGAAATCGATTCGGTTCAAATCGTTTACAAATATATAGATATCGTTGGATTTGTTTGGCAAAGGTTTAATCTTCAAAAAACGGGTGTAAACAATTGGGAAGGAGAACTAAATCCTGCGATAGTTAATTCACGACTAGATTATTACATCATCGTAAATTTAAAAAATATGAGTGATGTATGGTTTTCTTCTAATATTTTCTCGGCTGGAGTAATGATCAGTAATTACACAGTCCCATTCGTAATTCTAATTTCATTTTTTATTGTTATTCCTTTTGCGTTATCAATCTGGAGAAAGTTTAATAAAATTTCAGAATCAGATATTGAGGATAAACTCAACGCGAAACGGAGTTTACTTATTGAAGTTGTTTTAATATTTATCTTAGATTTGATTTATTACGTTGCTCTAATAATGCCTTGGATAGTATACGAAAGCGGAGGGGTTACTCTTTCGCATATATATTTCTTTAACAATTTATACACTTGGGAAATATTTTTTGGCGAAATAGCATCTCTATTAACGATTATCTTTTTTACATCAGCTATAATTAACTCGCATTTAAACTTCATTAGCCCAATGATTTCCGCTATTCTTAAATTAATATATCCGACTATTGGGTTAATTTTTATTTGCGTAATGCCAATTCTTTCTGGTGTACTCGACCCTTCAAAGTTAATATCCAATTTTGGATCAATATATCCTGGAGTCGGTCCTTTTTTAATGATAATTTCGGCAATATCTCTGTTTTTTGTTGGTAATTGGGAAAGAAAGAACAAAATTAGAAAAGGATTAAAAAAGAGGCATGAACGCTGGGAATCGTTAAAACTAAGATTTCAAAAACTGTTTGTTAAGTTAAGGTTTAAAAGAACTTGAATAAACATTTTAGGGATATAGCTTTACAATCACATTTTCCCCTTTTTTTAATCCTTCTTTGTTCGCAGGTATCTCTACAATACCATCTGATTGGGTTAATGAGCTTATAATTCCAGATCCTTTTAATCTAACTGGAATGGCGATGAAACTACTTTCTTGTCTTTCAATTTTAACTCTTAAAAGATGTATAAAACCTAGGCTTGAAACTGGTACATCTTTACTAATTTGGGCCAGAATTTTCGCTCGAGGATCAATATTTATACTACCTAAAATCTTTCTAATTGTGATTCCAACAATTAATAAAAAACAGATGTACGCAGCCACAGGAGTTCCAGGCAAGCAAAATATTATTGTTTGCTCCATTAATCCAATTAAAAGAGGTGAACCTGGGCGTATCGCGATTCCATGAGTTATAACTTGACCATTTTCGTGTAAGATTTCGGGTAAGAAATCTTTAGTTCCAACCGATGTTCCTCCAGTAAATATAATAATTTGGGAATCTTTAATAGAGTTTATTAAGTTATTCTTTATTTCCTCTTTATCATCCTTGAGACTCGATTCTCTTATAACACATCCTCCATATGTTTTTACTAAGCTCGATATCATAGGACTATTTGAATTGTAAATTTTATTTGTTGGAAGTGGATTACCAACATCAACTAATTCATCTCCTACAGCAAAAACACTAATTTTTGGTTGTTTTTTTACTTTAATTTGTTTAATTCCTAATGATGATAAAAGGGCAATATGAGATGCTTTAATCGTAATGCCTGAATTTAAGATTTCTGTTCCTCGAGGAATATCTTCCCCTTTTTTTGATACATTTTTTCCCGGTACTAAAGAAGAATATAGAGAAACTTCCTCATCCATAATTTCTGTATCTTCTATTTTAGTAACCGCATCAGAACCTTCTGGTATTACTGCTCCCGTTGAAATTCTAATCGCTTCTCCAGATTTAAGTACAAGATTAGTTTGTTCTCCAATTTCAATTGTCCCAATTTTTTTTATTATTTTAGGATTACTAGGCGATGCGCCAAATGTATCTTCCGCTTTAACAGCATAACCATCCATAGCAGCTCTATCAAACGGGGGAATATCAAGTTCACTTTTAATATTAGTTGCTAAAATTCGATTTTGTGAATTCGATGTTTTTACTTCTTCAAAAGAAATAGGTTTAATAAGAGAATCTATGTTCGTTAGAGCATCATTTAAAGAAGTTAATTTTGAAAACCCAATTTTTCTTAACCTTTTCAAAATTTTCACTCTTTTTTATTTACGATATAAATTATATGTTTTATTTCGGGTAAGATCAAATTATTTAAAGCTAATTTTACAGCATTAGGAGATCCAGGGAGTAAGAATATTACTTTATCTTTTATTTTTCCAGCTAATGCTCGTGATAACATAGATGAAGCACCAATTTCTTTATAAGATAGATACCTAAACAATTCACCGAAACCATCTATTTTTTTTTCTAAAAGCGGCTCAATAGTCTCATATGTAATATCTTTTAGAGATAACCCGGTTCCTCCACTGAATATGATAGCATGTATTGTATTATCGTCTAACAATTTTTTTAACATATCTTTAATTTGATTATTATCATCAGACACTATTTCTGAAGACATTAGTGAAATTCCGGGATGTTGGTCTAATAATTGTTTTACTAACGGAATGGTCTTATCCGAAGTACTTTCATTTTCTTGTAATTCATTAAATCTTGATGTACTTACTATTATTAATGCAAAATTAATTATATCTGGTCCTTTCTTCTTATGTTCTTCATGAACTTTCATTAAAAAAAATACACCCTTCTTTTATCTCCTTTCTCAATTATAGATTCTAATTCATCAATTTCAATATATCCATCTGCATAAAACATAGTACTGATAGCTTCAGAACCTGTTTTTATTGGAAAAATCTTTTTAGCTCCATTCACTTCTTGAATTTTCACAGTTTTAAATTCATGGCGTCCTATAGTGCTATATATTCTTTCTCCAACCTCTAGTTTTTTAGAAAATGTTTCTTTTAATGGATAACCGGACTTACTTCTAAGAAAATTATCGATAAATACATAAAAGCAGCTTAATGCTGAAGTTGGGTATCCGGGTAATATGAAAATCATTTTAAGTCCGATCTTAGCAAATATTATTGGCTTACCTGGTTTAATTCTAACGCCATGTACCATTATTTCAATATTTTTATATTCTTCTAATATTTTGGGACCTAAATCCCCCTCACCTTTAGATGTGCCTCCAGAAAGAATAACTATATCACTATATGTTAATGCATCATCAATTATATGTTTCAATTCGGTAATTTCATCTTTTACAATTCCTAAGAATTGCACCGATGTTCCGGTATTTTCAATAGCTTTCTTCAAAATTGTAGAATTTATATCATAAATTTTTCCAACTTCTAATTCTTTTACATATTCACTGACGAGTTCGTTTCCGGTGCTAATGAGACTTACCATTAATTTCTTATAAATAGTAACTTCATTAATTCCACATGAAGCTAATATGCCTAAAGTTGACAAATCGATTAATCTATCTTTATTAATGATAATTTCTCCTTTTTTAATGTCATGGCCAATTTCGATTATATGGGTTCCCGGAGTTATAGCTTTTGAAATCAGAACTTTATTTCCGTCTCTCTCGGAAAATTCGACCATTACGACTCCATCAGCCATTTCAGGAATAGCCGCACCAGTCGCGACATACGAGCATTGACCTTTATGTATTTTTTTTAAAGGTTTGTTTCCTGCGGGAATTGTCTCTATTAATTCAAATTCAATTAAGTTATCTTCTTCGGCTGGAAAAGTATCTTTGGCAATAACTGCATATCCATCCATCTTTGATTTACGGAAATGAGGAACATCGATGGGGCTTATAATGTCTTTAAACAATACTCTATTAAAACTTTCTTCAAGAGGAACGCTCTCCTCTTCAGTTTTAATTTTTGGTATAGAAGCTAATAATTTTTTAAACTCATCTACTTTAATAGTTTGCAGAAATTTCATTTGAACCTATCCTATTAATATTTAATTTTAATTTAATGAACCCATCCAGAAGTCCCATTGATATAATCTTCTTTCTTCCAAACGGCTACTTCGTTTTTATACCTTTCAACAGCAAGTCTTAGTGCTTTAAAGCCTTCATCTCTATGAGAAGACCCGACTATGACATGAACTAAGTCATCTGACACATCAAATTCTCCTTTAAAATGGACAATAATAACATCAACAATGCCTGGTAATTCTTTTATATCATCACAAATTTTTTTAATACTTTTATTTGCAAGTTCTTCATAAGCATCTATTGTTAATTTACGAACAAATTTGCCATTCTTGGATGTACTTCTTACAATTCCCGAAAATGTTAGAATTGAACCAGTTTCTTTAATCCTGGGGTGGTTCTTTAATGAACTTAAAATATTATTTAGATTAATTTTATCTTTATTATAAATTCCAGATCTAAACGGAGTTAAGTTTTCACTATTCGTTTTCATTTAACCTCCCGCAAATGGTAATAGAAATGCGACCTTATCTCCATCATTCAATTCTAATAAATGTTCCCTTTTGTTAGTAAGTATTTTATCGTTTATAACGACAGAGACACTTTTTTTCAAACTATTAATTTCATTATCCCATAGCAGATTTTTTATAGGACTATATTTGTTGAAGAGTTTTAACATCAATTTGTATATGCTATTATCGACTAATTCAAAAATCTCCTTATCTTTACCTGTAATATCCTTAAAGTTAGCAAAATATAGGATTTCAACTTTCATAATAAAATCTTCTTAAAATTTAAGTATAATATGGTTCTCTTGTATCGACAACCTGCTTAACAATTTTTTCATACATAGACAGTGAGTGATTTTTCTGTAAGGCTTCTTTAATGTTTGTACCTAAGTCAGACCGAAACAGACAACCAAATAGATTTCCATCGCATCCAACCCTTAGTTTTGTGCATCCCATACAAAATTCATGCCCGGGAGTAATAGTTTCAACTTTTACTGAGTTTGGTAGTGTAAACACCTTTCGATTTTGCATATTGCCCCTTACTTCTATATCAATAGCTTTTTTTTCAAATTCTTCTATTAAAGGTGTTACATCGAAATAGAACTTTTCATAGAATCCATTACCTTCACTAACAGATTTAGATACTTTATGTAATTCAATTATTTGCAAAATAAACTCATTTTCAGCACAAAAATTTACCAAATCATCCATTTCCTCATCATTTATGCCTTTAAGAACCACATAATTCAATTTAATAGGAGTAAGTCCTACTTCTTTTGCTTTCCTCAATCCTTTTAGTACAACTTCTAATGAATCAGAACCGTACATCTTCTTATAAATATCTGATTTTAATGTTCCTAACGACACATTAATACGGTTTAAACCAGCATTATAGAGGTCTTGGGCTTTTTCAATTAAATAAAAACCGTTTGTTGTCATAGATATGTCTTTATAAAGTTTCAGATCAGAAATATTTCTGATAATTTCAACTATTTCTTCTCTGAGTAAAGGCTCTCCGCCAGTAAATTTAATTTTGGTTACTTTTAATATCTGTGCTAATATCCTACAAAGTTGAGTAATTTCATTAACGCTTAGGTCCGTTGTTTTGGGAATGAATCCTTCTCGATCGCAGTAAATGCAATTATAATTACATTTAGAGGTTACCGAAAATCTAATGTGCTTTATTTCTCTATCACAATTGTCTTTCATAATATTTTCTTACATTTTTTTTATTTTTTCATTGACTTTCACTTCATTAATAACTGTTATCGGATACTGTCCTTTACTATCTTTCTCATACATCTTTACAACATCCCAAATATTTAATAATGCCATGTTAACACCCATGAGAGCTTCCATTTCTACTCCAGTTTTTGAAATGCTTTTGACGGTACATGTCACTCTAATAGTATTATCGCCTTCATAATTAAAATCAATATCAACATTACTTATAGGAATTGGGTGACATAATGGAATTAAATCAGGAACTTTTTTAACGGCATTAATCGCTGCGATTTTTGCAATAGTAAAAACATCCCCTTTTTTAACTTTTTTATTTTTAATCCGTTCAATTGTTTCTCTCTTTAGATAGATTTTCCCAGATGCAGTTGCTATTCTTAATATTGATTTTTTTTCTGAAATATCAATCATTTTTTCATAAGGAACTTTTTTTTACGTTTTCATTTCCCATACATATCGATAAATTTCGCTATTATTAAAAAATTTAGGATTATAGGAGTTTAACATCAGTCGCCTTGAAATTGATATAAACTTCTGTTCCATATTTAATTCCTAATTTTTGTTGAGATAATTTTGTAACGCTTACTAAAAATCTTTCTGAATTAGTTTTAATAATGACATGAATGAAATTACCAAGATCTCGAATTTCATCAACTTTACCCTTAAATAAATTCAATGAGCTAACATTTTGAGGGGGATTTTTAGCGAGAATAATACTCTCAGGATGGATACAAACTTTCACTTTTCCTTCTTTTTGATCCGATGAAGTGATAACAATATCATTTATTTTTATTTGATTAAGATTTGATGTTGGATCTACTAGGGCATTACCTGAAAATATATTTTCGTAACCAACAAAATATGCTGTGAATTCGTCTTTAGGAGTTTGAAATATTACGCTTGGAGAATTGATTTGATTAATTTTCCCTTGATTTAAAACAGCTATTCTATCCGCTAACCTTATTGCTTCATATCGATCGTGAGTGCTTATTATGATTGTTTTTTCTTTATCTTGCTTGATTTTATTAATAAAACTATCAAGAATTTTAATATTCATTGGATCCAAATTTGCTGAAACTTCATCAAGTAAGTAAATTTCAGGGTTGATTATAAAATTCATCGCGATTATTACTCTCTGCATTTCTCCTCCTGATAAAGCTCTAGCGTTTTTGTTTTCCATACCAGAGAGTCCTACGGATTCAATTATTTCTTCAACTAGATGTTTGTACTGTTTATATTTCAATCCTCTAACTTTCAATCCATAAGCGATATTGTCAAAAACCGAAGCAGCTCTTACTAAGGGTTTCTGCCTTACGAATGATAATTTTCTTCGATATAGTGTTTTTTCTTTTCTTGATAAATTTGTTATATCTTTACCCAAATATCTTATTTCTCCTTGCGTTGGAGATTCAAGCAACCCTAAAATTCTCAATAAAGTGGTCTTCCCACTTCCATTTGGGCCGATTATGGCAAAAGTTTCTCCCATGTTAATTGAAAAATTAATGTTTGATAGTACTGAGATAACATTACCATCTTTTCTATAGTAATCTTTTGAAAGGTTTTTAACTTCAAGAAGGCTCATTCTATTTATCACTCCCTTGTAATCGCGTTAAACCGTAATTTAATATAAAAGCTATCGATATTAGAATAATGCCTAATGCTATCGCCATACCAAATTCGCCCATACGCGTTTCCAATACAATTGAGGTAGTAAATGTTCTGGTTGCCCAACGAATGTTTCCACCGACGATCATAACAGCCCCAACTTCAGATATTGCTTGACCAAAAGCTACTAGAAAACCCGCAATAATTGATTTTTTAGAATGTTTGATTAATTCCCACCAAAGTTGCCGTTCATTGGCCCCCAAGGAAAGCACCGTTTCTTTCAAGGCTGGATCTACGCTTTCTATTGCTGCTTTTCCAGTTCCAATTATGATTGGTACCGCTAAAAGAAATTGAGCAATAATCATGGCAGTTGTCGAATATAATAACCCTAGCGACCCAAATATTCCTCCAGCAGAGAGTAGTAAAAACACTATTAGCCCCATAACTACTGGCGGAAATCCCATAAAAGTATTTATTAAATTGCTGAGAAATCTTTTTCCCCGGAATTCTCTTAATCCAATGAAAGAGCCAATTGGTAAAGAAACTAAAGCTGCAAGAAATGTAGAAGTTAAAGAAACGCGAAATGAAACTTCAATCACGCTCCAGACTTCTGGATTTAAAGTAAAAATTAAAAAAATCGCTTCTAATATTCCTTCTATAATTTCATTTGACATCTTTCTTTTGTATTCTATTTAAGCAAATTCTTGTTGGTAACTTGTCCAAAAAGAAACCTCTTCTTCAGTAGTTGGGCAATTATGCGTTGAATTACATATTCCAAAGGCAGCATGGAATAGTGTTTCTCCGTTTTTTATATAAGAATTAATTAAATTTTGCCCATAATCAGAAGTAAGAAATCCAACAAACCTCAATACACTATTATATTTAACATGTGAATGCATAGCGGGGTTCACGGGTATTACACCGTAAGGATTGAGTAAACTATCTTCCCCTACAACAGATTCGGCTAAGATTTTTAAAGTAGCATAAGTATCGTTAAAAGAAAGCCAAGTACCTCGATCTACTAAAGTATAACCCTTATTATTCGCATCTTGGTATGTCATCTGTAATGTAGTTGCCATCCCTTGCCCTGTTTCCGTATATTTATCTGGTTGTCCAAACCAATAAGTATCTGGAGTGACGCTAATATTTGCCCATAATGATAACTCTTTGGAATAGGTTCCTGAACCATCACCACGAGAATAAAACGTTGAATTACTCGAATCTATGCTTTCCTTTAATTTAGTCATAACTACAGTTATATTATCATTTGGTTGTAATTTTGCGGGGTTATTTTCGTGCCCAACTATTATAAAATCATTATACATAACACACACACGATGAATACCATAAGGAACTTGCTCATTACTATTATTTACAAAAGAATCTTCTCTGGATCTCGAATGGACAAGTATTACATCTACATCACCATTCTCACCATATAATAAAGCTTGTCCAGTTCCAACTGATAAAATTGAAACTTCAATACCTGTTTTTTGAGTAAATTCAGGTAGCAAATAATCTAATAATCCAGAATCATAGGTAGAAGTTGTAGTTGCTAAAGTAATTCGATTAGGATTTCGTGCAGTTAGTATGTCAAATATAAAATAAGTTCCAAATGAACCCCCAATTATTATTAAAAGCATTAAAATGAAGGCGGTTTTATGTTCACTTATTATTATTTTTAATGATTTTTGACGTGGCACTTTTTTTATCCTCCCACTAAACTTACGCTAATAATTAATAAGATTCCAATGATTATGTCTTTATTTTCCATCTTAAATTCATTCTATTATTTTCTTTAAAAATTTATATTATAGCTCATTTTTTTTTAGTTTTAAACGTTTGGTTTTTCCGGTAATATCGATAGAGAGATCGCTCACCTTTTCAATTCATAATTCTATCAAAAATTAAAAAAAATTAATCAAAAGTGATTGAAGAGGATAATTTATATTAAATTATTATCAAATTTTGTAAAAATAAAAAAACAAAAAGTTGTAAGAAAGTAATTAGTAGTTAAGGCATTGTTATAATGTTAGTATCTTCGTCTAATTTTATTATACCTTTAACTGCGAGTTGTTTAATAGTTCTAACAGCCATAATTGGAGGAACATCAAGCAGTTTTTTCAACTCATCAAGATTACAGCTACCTTGAGTCATAATAGTGGCTATTATATCGACCTCAGGAATATCTTCTTTAGAATTTTCTATTAAAAACGATGTAAAATAGTTATCCCTTTTTAAATGAGTTAGTTTTTGATTTAAATCTTCCATCTTTTGTTCTGAATATGTTGTTTTTAGTTGATTTTCCCGGTTTTCGTTATCGATCTTTTTCTGGTCTATCTGTGATTTTTCTAACTCTTTTGAAGCAATTTTTTCGTTTATGGTATTTAACTTCGATAATAAGTTTTCAAGCTCAACTTTAGGTGTCTTGAGATCGTCATTAATTCTCTCTAAAGTGCCTTTTAATTCTGAAACTTTTGATAATGATTCGTCCTTTGTAGATTTTAAGCTTTCAATTTTTTTATTTAAATCATCTGATTTAATTTTTAATCCAGTTAATTCATTCTTTTGAATTTCAATATTATTTTCTATTTTTTGGAGATCATCGTGCTCTAATTTCATTAATTTCCATGTTGAGCTTAAATTTTGAATAATATTTTCGCTATTTTTTTGAAAGGCTTGCTGATATTCGTCAAAAAATTTTTCAAGTTGTTCAATTGATCCTAAAATATCTTTTAAACTTGAACTCATTAGAAATCAATCTCCTCTTTTAGTGTTATCGTTCCATCCGTTGGATTATATTCGATTGGTCCGTTATCTTCAAGCATTTTTACTATAATTTTTTTGGCTTGGTCTTCTCTCATGTCAATTGCAACTAATATATTTTTTAAATCTAAAGTACTTCCTAATTGTAAGGCTTTGATAAACTGAAATAATGAAGAGCTTATGTATTTCTTATTGATTAAAATTTTCATGGCAGCTACTCTATTTTCGTATGATTGAACGAATTTTTCCTTCTTTATAAAAGTATTTTCAAGCTCAGTTTCTAGGGCTTTTAATTTTTCTTCAAATTTTTCAATGTCTTTATGTAAAGTAAATAATCTATCCTCAAGTTCTTTTAGACGCTGATCCCGACTTGTTAATTCTTCTTGTTTCAATTTAATGGTCTTATGTGTCTCATTCAACTCATTTTGTTTTTCCTGAATTTTTTGTAATAATTCTTGGCGCTTTTTCGTTAATTCAGTATTATCTTCTTCATACTTTACTATATCTCGTTGACTTTGAGAAATCTCATTCTTGAAGGAATTTATTTCTTCATTATTTGATTCGATAGTTTTCATTAGGTTGTTCTTTTCATCTTCGTATTTTTCTAACTTTTCAAGAATGCTTTCGGGTTGCATTCTTAATTTCGGTATATAATCGCTATTTAATCCGCTAATATCTACAATTATCGAAGTCATTTTCTTTAAAGATGTTTTAGCATCTAATATTGGTACCTCACTCATACTAAATTCTCCTAGATATTTTAAACTAAAATTATAATTAATTTATAGAGTATGCATTATTAAATTTGTATTTTTCAAAACTTTATATAATTAAATTGAAAAATTACATTTCTTTTGAGATATTCTTTATGAAGTTTTCCTTGTCGAGATTTAAATTGATATGTCTTCTTCTCATTACAATATTTAGATTCTCAATAAGTTTCTCTGTGAAGTATTTGAAATTAAAATGAAATGTAGGGTTTTTCCGGTAATAGCTTTTTAAAAAGTGGTTTAATAGATCAATTTTTGATTTAGGATTATCCATTTCAAAAATTCCGGGATTCGTATCAAGTAAAGAGCAACAAACCCATGCGATGTCGTCAATGTGATTTCCTTCGTAAGATTCTTCGAAATCCATACCATACAATTTGTTATTTGAAGGATTATATACGAAATCTCTAAGACGAGTGTCGCCTTTATTTAGAACTATAATTTCTGAAAGCTCGTTCTTCCCAATCATATTATTTGTATGTAATTGAGTAAACCAATCTGCTAATTTCTCAACACATATAATAACCTCTTTTTTAACATCAGCGTCTAAATCGTTTAAATCAGAAACATCAACTAACTTGTCGTTAATGTAATCGCATAAATTAACCCCTTCCGCTTTTTCAAGGAATAGATAAGGTTTTTTATAAAATATTATATCGGGGATTAATAACTTTTGTTTCTTCAATCGTTTTAAAGTATTATATTCGTTATCGGCATTTTTAGTTCTAAATATTTTAACTATCATTTCTTTAGGTAGTCTTTCCGTTTCTTTGTTAAAAGTTAAGCTGATAACTGTATTTTGCTTACTATGTAACGGAGATATAACAAAATGATTAAATTTGTCAACCAATTCAGGGAAGTCTTCTCTAAGATCGGTAATGATATCCTTTCTAATTTTAAAAAGCTCCATCTTGATAAAACGAAAATAAAACGGTGATTAATATATTCTGATTTATGGAACGCTGTAATTAAATATTAATTATCAAATATTTATATTAAATTTCTGTATTAATTTTTTGAAACTTTATTAAAACATTATTATTAGAATAATAAGTGAAGATGTTCAAGGCAAATATTATATGATTTATGAAATATCATAATAATAAATTAAAGTCTAGATTAAATTTATTCCTTGATGAGATATGGAAAAACAATATAAAATTGGGATTTTTTACGGACCGGATCCAGATACAGAGATGTTAGCCCAAAAATTTATTGGCAACCTTATCAACGACGACGAATTTTGTAAAGCGTGTGAATTGC
>JABUBM010000202.1_pt1 | contig 13933 bp, 9 predicted proteins | sample 7240321 | NCBI WGS metagenome assembly JABUBM01 (sample SAMN07256344, study PRJNA390944) | subsurface metagenome | isolation source: Methane hydrate marine sediment | place: Pacific Ocean: Eastern North Pacific, ODP site 1244 | collected 2002
TTGAAGTAGGGAGCTAGTGTACGATATCCTGTGCGCTTTCTCTTTCTCCCGCTATAAACGAATGAGGAAACAACATTTCCCGTGTGAAAAATAGCCCATGACTCTGCCTCTGAGACGTCAATATGCTGCCCTTTCCCGAGACGGTTTTGTGCCCTCAAGGCAAACATTATTGCATTTGCAGTTATAATTCCGGTCTGGAAGTGTCCCAATGAGAACGGAGGTGTTAATGGTTCCCTGTTTGGTTCGCCAATAATCGGACTCATTCCACCGATGCCGCTCTCATTTATTGCGTAAGCCTTGTAATCCCTATACGGCCCGGTCTGACCAAACGGAGTAATAGAAGCAACAATAAGCCGCGGGTTTATCTCTCTTAAGTGAGCATAGTCAAGCTCTAGGTTCTCAGCCAATTTAGGTGGGGTATCCTCGATAAGTATATCTGCTTCTTTCAATAACCTTGAGAGAATTTCCCGCCCGGTAGCTGTTCTGATATTTAGAGTTATGCCACGCTTATTTCTATTAAGGTAGAGAAATAAACCACTGTGATCTGGGTGTGGAATATTGCCGGGGAAAGGACCACATCGCCTCGATATATCCCCAACTTCAGGTTCCTCTACTTTCAAAACGTCAGCCCCGAGACCGGCAAAGAGCAAACCGCAATATGGTCCGGAGATAAGCTGCGCTAGCTCAACAATCTGAACTCCATCAAGTAAGTTACTCATATATCCCTACTTCTTGCAGAATGAGCCACATTTCAATTATAGTAGTCCTTCGTATCTTTTATCTCTGGCCTTAATAGCCTTCTTTACTCCCAAATCCCTCCTCGCTTTTATGAAATTGAACTCATCTGCTTCGAACCTGACATTAGTAGACATGGTATGTCCTAGGTATCCCTGGTTGAAGCTTTGTGTCAGTCCTAGAGAGTCGTAGGCCAGATGGGCAGCAACTTTGCCAATGGCAATCCCATCTCGTGGTAATAGAGTTATAGCTTGTGCCAGCTTCCTCGTTTCCTCATCAAGCTTATCCGCAGGAACAGCCTTATTTATCAAGCCAATCCTCTCTGCTTCCTTTCCGTCCAGCAATTTTCCGGTTAAAAGTAATTCCCTAGTCCTTTTTTGGCCAATTAACATCATCTCTATTGGCAATACATACATCGCACCAGAAAAAACTAGCCGCTGCTCTGCGTGTCCGATTTTTGCATCCTCAGCAGCGAGAGAGAGGTCACAGCAAAGTGATACATATAGACCTCCCCCAATACAATAGCCCTTTATCTTGGCTATAGTTACCTTGTTGAACAGGAAAATTCTCCGTAGAGTTTCTGAACGCCAGTGGTCATACTTTAGCCTCGCTCTTTGGCTAGGACGCCGAGTTTTATCCCCAGGCTTCCCAGTACCACCTCCATATACAAAATAAACTTTCCCCAAGTCATAACCCGACGAGAAAAACTTCTCTGAACCCTGTATAATCACTACCTTGACATCATCATCCTCCTCTGCCTTAGTAAGAGCCGCTTCCATATCATTGGTTAGTTCAACGTCCATGGCGTTCATAGTCTCAGGCTTGTTCAAGGTAATGGTAGCTACTGCCCCCTCAGCAAGTTCCTCTTTCTCATAGATTACTGTTTTTAGTTCCATTTCTCTCCTCCTAATTTACTAACATTATGCCACTCTCGACATTGGTTTAACTGCCACAGACAAAAGCCATTTATATATTACCTTTGGCTAAATTTTCTATCCAGCAGTTGTGAAGCGATACCTATCTTCTGCATCTCTATGGTACCCCCACCGATTCCATATCCCCAAGCATCCCTGAACATTCTTTCGACAGGGTATTCCTTTGAGTAACCATACCCACCCAATATTTCAACTGCTCTAGCAGTTACCTCCCTGACCGCCTCATTGGCAAAACACTTGGCTAACATTGCTTCATACGGACGAGCTAATCCTGTTCCTGCATTAGCAGCAGCTCGGTAGAGAAGAAGCCGAGCGGCCTCGACACGCAGAGCCATCTCAGCTAGCATGAATTGGATTGCTTGAAATTCACAAATTGGCTTGCCAAATTGCTTCCTCTGTTGTGAATATTCCATAGCACATTCTAAGGCCCCTTGGGCAATACCTAAGCTATTAGCAGCATTGCCACAACGTTGCGTATCAAATGCTGTTATTAACTTTTTGAATCCCATTTCACCCACTATGAGATTTTCCTTAGGTACATGGCAATCATCAAAAAAGATATCGCATCGAGGTGCATACATCCCCATGAAAACCTGCTGTTTACCAAAAGAAAGGCCAAGCGTATTCTTATCTATTATTATAGCCCCTATACCCCGGGCTCCTCTCTGTTCGCCAAACCTAGCGTATACTACATAGGCTTCACACTCCGGGGCCCCGGTTATAAAGGTCTTCTGACCATTAACAACATAGCAATCGCCCTTTAATACAGCCCTTGTCTGTAAGTCAGTCAAAGCTGACCCAGCCTCTGGCTCAGTCATTGCAGTTGCTATCATATAATCACCATTAGATACATGAGGAAGATATTTTTGCTTTTGTGCCTCCGTTCCAAGCTGTTCTATAAGTTTTGCTGCTCCCAAATTGCATTCGAAAATCTCACGCCCGACTCGAGTACTTACCCTGCCTGCTTCTTCAGTAGCTATAACCGCTTCCAAGACACCTAGACCTTGACCACCGTACTTTTTCGGAAATGCTATGCCCATCAAACCCAAATTGGCAAGTTTCCTGTGGTATTCACTAGGAATATGCTGACCTTTTTCCTCCCACTCCTTCTCTTTCTCTTTTAACTCCTTCTCCCCAAGGTCATGAACTAACCGCTTTAACATTAACTGCTCTTGACTCAACCGAAAGTCCACCCTCTCCCCTCCTTCGTTAACAGTTCTGCTTGTAGTTAAGCATTTCTAATAAGGCTATTCTTAAAATGCTGTTTCTAACCAAGTCTGATAATACTTATTGGATTAACCCTCATCATATAAACTTTAGCCTTAATGGAGACTTGCTTCTTTCTCCCCAAGAGCTTTGAGCACCCTTTCAGGAGTGAGAGGCAAGTCTCTTATCCTTATCCCGGTAGCATTGTAAAAAGCATTGCCTACCGCTGCGAGCATGGGTAACGACACCATTTCCCCCACCCCTTTGGCTCCATAAGGGCCTTCCTTGTGAGGAGCGGTTGCTATCATGGATTTAATGTTTTCTCTTGTCGGAATATCACCTACCGAAGCCACTTTGTAGTCAGTGAAGCTAGGATTAAGTATTCTGCCGTTATCCCCTACAATTATTTGTTCAAGTATGGCATGGCTAATACCCCATGCTATACCTCCATCTATTTGCTGCTCGCACATCTTGGGGTTTACTGGCTGACCCATGTCAAAACACCCAGCGGCCCGGAGTACCTTCACTTCCCCTGTCTCCACATTAACTGCTATCTCGACACCATGTGCTCCATAGGAATAGAAAGCAACCCATTTCTCTGTTTGTCCAGTCTCGTCTTCAGGTAAAGACTTAACATTAAAGTAGCCTTTTCCCAATATTTCACCTACTTCGGGCACAATACCTGAAGCCGTAATCAAATCACTAATACTAATCGATTTCTGGGGCACCCCTTTAACTTGAACCTTCCCTTCCTTGACCTCCAAATCGTCGGTGTTCACTGCTAACCTTGGTGCCACCAGCTCAAAGAGCTGCCGTTTAGCATCCTGGCATGCCCGACGTAGTGCGTTCCCTACAAAGAAGGTGGACCGGCTTGAGCATGTCAAAGAATCATAGGGAGTTACAGCAGTATCTCCACGCACTACCACAACATTTTCTACAGGAGTTGCGAATTCCTCAGCTGCGATCTGCGCTAGCACGGTATTAATGCCTTGCCCCAGCTCATCTGAACCGTGGCGCACCTCAATCATCCCGTCACCATATATTCTAACGGTAACAAAGCTAGGTAAATCCGCCGTGGTGAACAGATTACCTACAGCAAATCCTTTTCCTCTCCTCCAAAGTGTCCCCTCTACCTCTGGTGATTTACCCTGTTCTAGCCACTCCGTTACCTTATTCATGCACTCCTCTGCACCTATGCTGTGAGTAATCTCACCCAAAGGATGTCGTTCCCCTTCCTTCAACAGGTTCTTCTTCCTTATTTCTACGGGATCAATCCCCAGTTTCTCTGCTATAATATCCATCTGTTGTTCCACGGCCCATATCAATTGTGGGTTTGTGACACCGCGCATAGCACCTGTCACCGGTAGATTAGTATAGATACCATAGCTCTCCATCTCAAAATTTGGTATCCTATATTGCCCCACTGCTCCACGGACACCAGATCTGACTAGAAGCGTAGACATTCCCGAATATGCCCCCGCGTCTAGGAGGGTTGTGAGCTGTCTAGCTATTATGCTGCCATTCTTTTTAACCCCATCTTTAATATAGATAACCTCACCTAAGCTATGAAGGATGTTTACAAAACACTCATCTCTATTAAAGGATAACCTAACAGGCACGCCGCTTCTCAGCGCAAGCAACACGGCAACACTCTCTGGCCATTGGTATATCGCCTCACCAAATGTCCCTCCTATATACGGAACAATTACCCTTACTTTTGAAAGGGGTACGTGATAAATTGATGAAAGCGCACTTCTAGCTGGATGTATACCCTGTCGCTTTTCTCTCACCACTATCTGGCCATTAGCTTCTAGCCAAGCATCAACGATATAACGCTCTAAAGCGGCATGCTGCCACCTGCACACTGTAAACTTATTCTCCACGATCAGGTCAGCTTCCTGAAACCCTCGCTGGACATCTCCTTGGTAACCCTTCCAGCACTCGAATACATTGGGCCTATTATCTGGCATGAGCCGATAGCGAAACGAGAGTGGATTCTTCTGATACCGGGACAGGTTCGGATGAATAATCACAGGGGACTCTACTTTGAAAGCTTCTTCTACATTGAACACTGGGGGCAATTCCTCATAAGCAACATCTATCAGTTCTAAGGCCTCCTCAGCAACCTCCTCACTCTCAGCTACTACCCCAGCTACAGGCTCCCCCACATACCGAACCACATCTCGGGCAATCACATATCGATCCATTATAAATTCTCCCATCAATGGGGCATCTTTACCTGTCACAATCGCCTTTACCCCAGGTAATTTCTGCGCTTTGGAGACATCGATACGCACAATTCTGGCATGCGGATAAGGACTCCTTAGCAGTTTGCCATAGCACATACCAGCCATACTAAAATCAGCACTGTACTTCGCTTGCCCAGTCACCTTCTCAACAGCATCTGGGCGAGGTATGCTCTTTCCTACTACTGAAAGCATAATTATCCTCCTTGTATCTCAAGTTTGGTTAACTTGCTCGACAAGCAGGTTGGCAGAGTAAATAGTGAAGACTCACGGCCTAACTTGAGATATACCTCCCATATCCAGACTCTCCAATAACTCGACCTTCCTCGGCAATGACCTTGCCCCTTAGCATCGTCAACACTGGCCATCCCTTTAGTCGCCATCCTGCCCATGGAGAGAAGTCACTGCCAGAGTAAGGGGGATTTTCAGGAACTATAGCCTCTTTTCCCAGATCAATTATTACTATATCGGCATCAGCACCTACAGTTATCGCCCCCTTGCGTGGAGCTAAACCAAATACCCTTGCTGGGTTATAGCAACAGACCTCAACTACCTTTTCCAAAGAAACTTTCCCCTTGTTTACCCCCTCACTCAACATGACTGGTAGCCAAGTTTCCTCACCAGGAATACCTACAATAGCATCCCACAGGTTAGCTTTCACCTCCCTGGGCACCGCAGCATGGTCAGTTCCAACAACACTAATAATACCAAGTCTTATACCTTCCCAAAGTTTGTCATTGTCTTCGTCTTCGCGAATTGGGGGGTTGACTTTGGATAGAACCTTGTCGACATTATTAGTATTCAGAACTAAATATTGAGGGCATGTTTCGGCTACTATATTTATGCCATCCGCCCTAGCTCTCGCCACTAGGTTAACGCCCTCTCTAATCGTCATATGAACCACATATAAAGGACATCCAGTAATGTCGGCCAAGAAGGCGCATTTCCTCATTGCCTCTTCCTCACAGAAGCGTGGCCTAACATCGTTCCAAGAGGAGGGCTCAATTCTCTCCTCTTGGAACTTTTCTTTTATTCTGAGGAATATCTCAACGTTCTCACAATGAACCCGGGTAAATACCTTATATCCTTGCTTGGCTAGACGACCAACTTCGGCAAAAGTCAAATACACTATTCCATCATCAATCCCCCCAACTCGCCCCTTCCACACCGCCTCGCTTCCTTTATAAGGGAGAAGAAGCTTAAAGCCGTGAATTCCATACTCAGCTGCACGTTGAATCTGTTTTATATTTTCCGTGGTGTAAATACGGGCGCTAAGCGACAGGTCAATATAAGCATATTTTTCATAGGATTTAACAAATTCTTTAGCACTTTCCGAAATATCATCAGCCGGTGCCAGTAAATGAATAGCAGTGGTGCACCCGCCAGCGGCACAAGCCTGGGTTTCAGCCTTGATATTAGCCTCAAGAGGAACTCCTGGGGGGTACTCCAAATGCATATGGGCATCAACCAGCCCTGGGATAGCATAATTTCCCATAGCATCAATGACTCTCTCAGCCGGTGGTAGGTTTTGGTCTCTGGAAATTGCGACAATCTTTCCTTTGTCAACAGCTAATCCAGCATCCAAAACACCACTTGGGCTGACGACCTTACACTTCTTTATTACTGTATCTACACTCAAATTGTCCTCCCACACCTCCTCTTGCTAAATTTGTCGAGCGACAAGGGAACCTTCATAAACTGCCTGCTCTACCCGCCGCGGCTCATTGCAGTCACCTACGGTGTATAGCTCAGCCACCTTGTCCTCTAGCTCTTCCGCTAAGGACCGTACTGATTTAGTACCTAGGGCTAAGACTACAGTATTGCCTTCAATAAGTCGTTTTTCACCGCTCTTCTTGTCGGTAACTATGACCCCCTCCTCAGTAATCTCAGTAATCTCCTTATTGGTCAACATGGTTATATCTCTTCCCTCTAATGCCTCCAGAAGACCTTGGCGATTAAGCGATTCCATATCAGCGGCAATGGTGGGTAACATCTCAACAATGGTCACCTTATTTCCTTGGTCTAGTAGAAATTCACCTATTTCAGTACCAATCATTCCCCCACCGGCAACAACCACCCTCTGATTTTTCAGTTCCACCTTACCACGGAGCGCGTCAATAGCCGTTACCACATTCTTACCCCTAATACCGGGAATGTCGGGAATAGCAGGCTCAGCGCCGGTAGCTGCAATGACCACATCTGGTTTGATGCTTCTTACCAACTCAGTGGTGACCTCAGTGCCCAGTTCTACCTTTACCCTTAATTTCCTGAGCTGAGTTTCCTCATAGTCACGAAACCAAAGCAGCTTTTCCTTGCCGGGCGGTGTAGCGGCAAGTACTAATTGACCACCCATCTGTTTCTCTTTGTCATACAGGGTTACATTATGCCCACGCAAGGCAGCTATTCTGGTTGCTTCCATCCCTGCCGGACCGGCTCCTATAACCATAACCTTCTTGGTTTGGGTCGGCGGCTTTATCTCAGTGAAGTCTCTTCCTCGACCCCAATCAGGATTAATTGCACACCGACATGCCCCGGTAGCAAATACGTGCTGGAGGCATACCAGGCAGGAAAAGCATAGACGAACATCTTCTACCCTTCCCTCAGCAGCCTTCAGTGGCCACTCTGGGTCAGCAAGAAGCGGCCTACCCAGTCCAACAAAGTCAGCATCGCCCTCAGCCAGAACCATTTCACAAAACTCGGGGTGTCTAAGACCACCGCAGGCTATGGTGGGCACATTTACCCCCCGTTTAACTGCTTGCCAGATATAGCGCTTCCATCCTTCCTTGTTGCGCATTATGTCGTTAGACTTGTGTAGATTGTCATAAAAGGCTGCGGATACATTGATGGAGTCAGCACCAGCCTCCACGAACATCCGAGCAATAAGCGGTGAGTCTTCGGTGGTTACTCCACCCTCTTTGAACTCATCAGCGCTGAATCGAACGTCTACCGGAAAATCGGCCCCACATAGCTCTTTTATCCGCCTGACTACTCCCATAGGAAACCTCATTCGATTCTCAAGGCTGCCACCAAACTCATCGGTCCTTATGTTTAGTAATGGGGAGATGAATGAGGTCATCAATGTTCCATGAGCCATGTGCAGGCTTACCCCGTCAATACCGGCTACCTTAGCCCTGAATGCTCCCTGAGCCCACCTTTCTATAAATTCATAAATCTCGCCTGTGGTCAGAGCTCGAGGTGTCGGGAATGCTGCTCCAGGTCGCGTCGCAGCCACAGCTGAGGATGATACCGGCTGGTAGCCCCGAAGAGAGGCGGCACTCTGAGTCCTTCCTGAGTGGCTTAGCTGGAGAAATATTTTAGCTCCCCAGGCATGGACCGCCTCAGCTAACTCGGCAAGCCCAAACTTAAACTTATCCTCAGTCACGGAAAGACCGCCGCCATAAGTGTCAAGGCGTGATGTTGGGAAGGGATAAAATTCGGTTCCTCCGGTTATTATTAGCCCAGCCCCCCCTTTTGCCCTGGCAACATAATGGTCAATGGTCTTCTGGGTAACCTCACCCGCTGCGCCAGCAAAATGAGTCATCATGGGCGACATAACAATGCGATTCCTTATCTTTACCTTTCCAATTTGCCCTTCGCGAAATAGATTTGGAAATTTTGTACCGCTGGCCATTTTACTCCCTCCTAGAATTTCGTTCTCCGAATCGGCACTATGTTAACAGTCGGCCATCAATTTACATTCTTACGTTACCCTCCCTGTCTCTAGTCCACCTATTGGTCAACACCAATACTATGAGCTTTACGGAGAAGGTTACCAAATTCTCTATTGATTAATTCAGATTGGCGACTTGTCCTCCAAGGTAGTAATTGATGCCGGAAACGTAGTTTTTCGAAGTCTAATATCCCACTTATCACTTCCTCATTTTCACCAGCTTCAGCAAATATGTGTGCCGGCCTCGGGTCAAGCGGACCGGCAATAACACTATGACCGGCAAAGGTTTTTGTCCTCTCTTTCCCAACCAGGTTAGCAGTAACAGCGTAGACCATATTTTCGGTGGCTCGACTCCCTGTCTGCTGGACAATAAAGTAGGGTTTCCCTGGCCCTGTCCCACTACCAGCAGTATTTATGATTAATCTTGCTCCCTTGAGGGCTAATATCCTTGCGAGTTCTGGAAAATACCAAAAATCATAGCAGATTAGAACCCCAATGCGACCATAACTAGTTTCCCAAACGGGTATTTTACTCCCTTTGGTAAAGCATAGGCCCTCCGTGAATCTGGGTGGCGGTGCCAGATGCAACTTCCTGTATGTGCCTACTATTCCCTCGGGACCGATAATAACTGAGGAACTATAACAAACGCCAGGGTCACGCTTATCTTGTTCAGGCATCCCAAAAATCACATAAACACCAAGTTCTCTGGTTAAATCTGCCATTCCCCTAGTAGACGGACCTGGTACAGTTTCAGCTAAATCTTTATGCATCGAACAGGGCCCTTGTGATTCACCAACGTCCTCATCACACTCGTAGCCGCTTAACGCCAACTCGGGAAAGACAATAATGTTGTTGCCAGCCTTGACTGCTTCAACCACCATGACTTTCATTTTCTCCAAGTTAGCCTGTTTATCCCCCCACTTGGTTTGGAAATTTACACAAGCCACAGAAACGAATCTCTCATACTCTTTGCCAAACACCATTGTCCTCCCGCTCACCAGGCTTCACACTATCAAATAGAGTAGCTTAAGCAAAACCCTTATACTCGGCAATTAACTAGTGCCTTTTTCCTTTAATGCTTTAAGCACTTTTTCTGCAGTAATGGGTAAATCCTTTATCCTTACCCCTACTGCATTATACACGGCATTGGCAACAGCAGCGTCAATACCGATCATTGCCCCCTCACTGAAACCTTTAGCCCCATAGGGACCGTCTTTGTGCGGGGCTGGAGCTATCTCTAGCTTTATATTGTCTAGGGTAGGCATCTCATTCACTGAAGCCATCCTGTAATCAGTAAAGTTAGGGTTAAGAGGCATCCCCTCCTTCATCATGAATTCCTCGGTTAGAGTAGCACCTATAGCCATTCCTATCCCACCTTCTGCCTGTTGCTCGCACATCTTGGGATTTATTGGCTGCCCCATATCATTGGCAACACCAATCCTTAGTACCTTCACCTGGCCGGTCTCAGTATTAACCGCCACCTCTACCGCCTTCGCCGAGTGGGCATATGAGGTGTTAAGCCTTAGCCCCCTAGCGGCAGCTTCAGGATCAATTTGCCCTGTCTCCAGATTATCTGGAGTATTGACCTGGACATAGGTAGCATTGCCTATTATCTCGCCACCAAGGGTATATGTACCATACCCACCAGGCGTATAGCCAGTGAAAAGCTCGGGAATCCCTAGCCTTTTATCGGGCATCCCCTTTACATAAATCTGACCCCCTCTTGTATCTAATTCATCTGGAGACACCCCTAGTCTGGGGGCTGCCCTCTCAAAAAGTTTCCGTTTGGCATCTTGGCAGGCTAGCTTTACTCCATTTCCGGTTATCAAAGTTGATTGGCTAGAACATGAACCCATGGAGTAAGGGGTGTTCAGCGTATCCTTGGGCTGTATCTTTATCTTATCCACGGAGACACCAAACTCCTCAGCAGCAATCTGAGCCATAACAGTATCGCAGCCCTGACCCACTTCCTCAGCACCGTGGTATAAGGCAATGATACCATCCTCCATTACCTTCAGCTTGCATCCACCGGCGGTGGGGGCCAGGGTATACTTGTTGGCTACGGTGATTCCCTTACCCCGGCGCCATACCCCTTCCTCTGTGGGCTTCTCCTCTAGCTTTATAAATTCTGCCATCTTATTTAAGCACTCCTCCACCCCAATACTGTGGGTTATTTCGCCAGTAGCATTTGCCTCGCCTTCTCGCAGAATGTTCTTTCGCCTTATCTCCACCGGGTCAATGCCTAGTTTCTCCGCCAGCATATCCATATGTTGTTCTATAGCCCATTCCACTTGGGTGCTCCCCAGACCACGGAATCCGCCAGTTGTTGGTCCGTTAATATAGACCCCATAAGAATCCCACTTGAGGTTAGGTACGCGGTAGGTCCCCACCGCACCGAACGCACAATTCCTGGTCACTAAGCCGGTAAAAGCCTCGCTAGGTCCTGATGGTAGAATCGCCGTCATCTCTCTAGCAACAAGAGTGCCGTCCTTCTTTACCCCGTCCTTTATATAGACTACCATCGGGATTCTATTACCGCCACGAAGGAAGACCTCTTCTCGGGTGAAAACATGCTTCACCGGCCTTCTCGTTTTCATCGCCAGCAGGGCAGCAATGGGTTCCTCAAAGACAGCGCCTCGACCAAAACCTCCGCCGGTATAATTCATAGCCAACTTAAGCTTAGACGGCTCCAAACCGAAAACGCGCCTTATTACCGCTCTTGCTGGCTGTAGAAGCTGCCTGCTGGCATATATGGTTAACGACCCATCTTCTTCGGGGACAGCGATGGTGGTCGACAGCTCTAAGGGGCAGTGCTGCACCAAAGCGGTGGTAAACTTATCCTCCATAACCAAGTCAGCTTCCCTAAATCCCTGCCCTACATCCCCCCGCCGAATCGAGTAGTGCATCATGACATTGGGTCGGTCTAGGTCAAATCGGCGGTGACCAAAAGGCCCCTTCTCATAGTTAAAAAGGTCAGGATGAACCACTACTGTGGGGTGGTCGCTCACTGCATCCTCAGGGTCAAAGACTGCGGGGAGCTCTTCATACTTAACAGTAATTAACTCTAAGGCCTCTTCGGCAATATCAAGGCTCTTGGCTGCCACTGCAGCTACTGGGTCACCTACTGCGCACACTACATCTCTAGCCAGAACTGGTTGATCTAGAATTGCCGAGCCAGACTTCTTTTCTGGTGCATCCTTACCGGTGACAACGCAAATTACACCTGCCAACTGCTCTGCTTTACTAGTATCAATACTTATAATTTTTGCATGAGGGTAGGGGCTCCTTAATACCTTCTCGTAAAGCCTCCCCCGGTACTTTCTTAGCAGAGACAACTCAGCACTTCCAGTAACCTTAACCAACGCATCAACTCGGGGTACACTTTTGCCTACTACCGAAAGTTCTGCCATTCTTAACTCACCCCGCTCTTCGTTTTTTTCGCTGCGGCTAAAACCGCCTCCACGATCTTCACATAGCCGGTACACCGGCATAGGTTACCCCGCAACGCCTCTCTTACCTCTTCCTCCGTTGGGTCAGGATTCTCATCAAGTAAATCCTTGGCTGCCATTATCATTCCAGGAGTACAATAACCACATTGAACGGCAAAGTGCTCTATAAAAGCTTCTTGCAGTGGGTGTAACTTCCCATTTTCAGTCAGCCCTTCTATTGTGAGGATTTCCTTTCCCTTGGCTTTAACAGCGAGAAGAAGGCAGCTCTTCACCACTTTGCCATCAACAAGAACTGTGCACGCACCACAGTTGCCTGTATCACAGCCTATTTTTGTCCCAGTTGAATTGAGCTCCTCACGCAATGCCTGAGCTAAGCTCCACCAAGGCTCTACAAATACCTCCTCATCCACACCATTTACCCTTAGCTTTATTAGCTGTTTCATGTAGCCTCCTTTATAGCTCGTCGGGTAAATACCTTTATCATTTCCTTCCTATACCAATCAGAAGCACGAACATCAGTTATGGGACGTGATTCATCCGATGCCACTTGAGCACACTTATCAATTAAAGCATCATCAATCCTCTTCCCTTTAATTATCTCCTCAGCTTGGTGAGCTCTCATCGGTGTTGGTCCTACTGCCCCAAGCACCAGCTTTATATCTTTGCAAACGTTGCTACCTGGCTCCAAGATAACTATTGCTGCTACGCCTACAATTGCTAGGTCAATTGATCCTCTTATGGCATGCTTCAAATATACACCTTTAGTACGAAGCGGCAGCACTGGTACCTGGATCTCTACTAATAGCTCCGCTGTTTTGAGAACGGTGGTGCCCGGACCGGTAAAGAAATCCTCAAGAGGGACTACCCTTTCTCCATCGGGGCCAACAATCCTGGCTTCTGCTGAGAGCCCAATCAAGGCTGGGGCAGTCTCAGCAGAGGGTGCGGCATTACACAAATTGCCTCCGAGAGTGCCCATATTGCGTATTGCAACCGAGCCAAGTTGGCTGGCCGCCTGGGAAATCACTGGATATCTTTGGTTAAGTTCAGCAGACTTTTCAAGAGACCTGATAGTTGTGAGAGCGCCAATCCTCAACCCTTTCTCATCATCATAATTAATGTAATCGAGCCCAGGTATGTTTATAATATCAACAACATAGTCAGGCCTTATAACTTTCTGTCTCATTGGCACCAGCAAATCAGTCCCCCCAGCAATCACCTTAGCCCGACCATTATACTTGGTGAGCAATGACACTGCCTCCTCAATGGTTGCCGGCTCTAAGTATTCAAATCGCATCACTCTCCTCCTTTTCCTTTATTTCCTTTTGGTCCTTAACCACATTTGGGTCGAGCAACCTTAACAGCACTAACTCACTAAGACTTGGGGGCTTAATTTTCTTAAGCTTGGAGTATACCTTTAATTCCCAACCGCAATCATCTCTTATCGTCCTTACTATATCGCTTTGGTCTGACACACCGGGGTTAGCAAAATATCCTGTGAGTATTAGTTCATTACTATCATCAATTTTCTCAAAAATCCCTTTGTTTGATACCACTGTACTTACCTTACCTCCAGAGCAGGTTATATAAGGCAGTTTATTTACAAAGTGCTTTGTCGACTGAGCTGCCACCACTATTACCTCTTTAGCAGCGGTGGCATCATTGGAGCCTCCTGAGCCAACCAAAAAAAAGAAC
>JABUBM010000204.1_pt1 | contig 13920 bp, 13 predicted proteins | sample 7240321 | NCBI WGS metagenome assembly JABUBM01 (sample SAMN07256344, study PRJNA390944) | subsurface metagenome | isolation source: Methane hydrate marine sediment | place: Pacific Ocean: Eastern North Pacific, ODP site 1244 | collected 2002
TAGGCAGGTACGGGATGATATGGGAGTGACAGTCATTGTAGTCGGCCACGATGTTAGGCTAGTTACGGGAATCTCAGACTGGATTACCTGTATTAACTTTGGAGAGAAGATTAGCCAAGGAACCCCAGAGCAAGTACAAAATGACCCAAAGGTGTTGGAGGCTTATCTTGGTAGAGAATAAGGCTAACATTCTAAAGATAGAGGACCTTTCTGTATCCCATGGGGCGGTTAGAGCACTTAGGCATGTTAGTCTGGAAGTAAATGAGGGGGAGATTGTGGCTCTTATTGGGGCTAACGGCGCTGGAAAATCGACCCTACTGGGAGCGGTGCTGGGCATTAACCGTGCCGCTAGCGGCACCGTTCTGTTTATGGGAAAGGATATCACACGGAGACCTACTGATAATATTGTAGCCTCTGGAATATGTCTTATACCAGAGGGACGCGGGATTTTGCCGTTGATGACGGTGTGGGAAAATCTACAATTGGGAGCCTACCACCTTAGGGGTGATATCAACCAGCGGTTAAAGCGGGTGTTTGACCAGTTCCCTGTTTTAGGTGAACGAAGCAAGCAGACGGCGGGAACTCTAAGCGGTGGAGAACAACAAATGTTGTCCATCGCTCGAGCATTGATGTCGTCCCCTAAGCTGCTGATGATGGATGAGCCTTCTCTAGGCCTAGCGCCGGTATTAGTAGCCGAGCTCTTTAATATCATTGTCGACCTAAACAAGGAAGGGTATGCCATATTGTTATCCGAGCAGAATGCACGGAAGGCATTACAATGTGCCCATCGAGGCTATGTTTTTGAAACAGGCAAGATTGTCCTCAGTGGCACCAGCCAAGAGTTAGCCAATGACCCTGGGGTGCGTCAAGCCTATCTGGGCGGCAGTGCCTAGTTTCATTGAAGAAGGATAGATGTGGAAGTCTTTTTAGCTCAACTGATAAACGGTATATCGGTAGGTAGCATCTACGCATTACTGGTTACCGGTTTCAACCTGATGTTCGTGGTGGCGGGAGTGGTGCAGTTTGCCTACCCTCATGTAGTGGTGCTCTCCATGTACGTCGCTTGGTACGTGTTGAGGGCAACAGGGAACAATGTGCCCTTGGCTATTGCCGCTGCCATTGGCTCAGGCATAGGGATAAGCTTAGCCACTGAGCCTATTTTCCGACCGATGACAAAACGCGCCGCCATGATAGCCTCACTTATAGCATCTTTAGGTCTTAGTATGGTAATTACCGATATAATGTCCCACGGATTGAACCTTGGATTGCCCATTGCCTTCCCTGAAAGCTTAACTGGCCGAGTGCCTATCTTTCAGGCTGGTATAGCTACCTTATTTCAGGGACAGTTAGCGACATTTATTGGTTGTATTTGTGCTGTGGTTGGATTCCTTTACCTGCTTTACCGAACTCAATCCGGTAGAGCATTCAGGGCAATGACCCAAAGCCCGTTTGCAGCACGCCTTCTGGGCATTCCAATCGCCAGAACCAGCATTCATAGCTATGTTATAGCTGGCTTGCTGGGAGGTATATCAGCCGTGTTTCTGGCTATGGCCCTGTGCTATGCCTCGCCCGCCCTAGGCAATAGCTTAGGGCTGAAAGTACTTGCGGTGGCGCTGTTTGCCGGCCTAGGCAATTTAAAGGAAGGGCTAATCGCTGGACTAATTATCGGGGTGGTCGAAAGCATGGCGATGGGTTATATCCCTGGAGATTGGTCTGCCGCCGTTATCTTTGGAGTTATTATGATATCCATAATGGTGAGACCGCAAGGAGTGTTCACTAGAGAAGTCTCGCCTTCCGGATAAGGTTTAAGGAGATAGAAGACCTTGCCAGTAATAGTTTATACCTTTCTCGGACTCTCAGCACTGTATATTCTTCTGGGCTGGGGTATTTACCTGGTTTATCGTGTTGGGCAATTGTACAACATGCCTATCTTTTTTATGGGTCTTGGAGCCTACTTTACTGCCATTGCTCTTCGAGATTGGGGTTGGTCCTTTTGGCCGACCCTCTTCGTTGCCGTAGCCATGGGTGGGGTTATTGCCTTTCTCCTTGCCCTTGCCCTTGCCCGCACCTCCCCCTTTGCTATGGCCATAGCTTCTGTAGCCCCTATCATCATATTTTCATCAGTAGTCATAAACAGTGAGTTTCTGGGCGGTGCTGGGGGGCTTTTTGGTATTCCAAGAATGCAACACATGCTGCCCATAATCTTAACAGCTACCTCGCTTGTAGGCTTCTTCATATACCGCCTGGACCACTCTCGGCTGGGGAGAGCTATGGAGGTAATTTTCGTCGACCCAAATGTAGCCGCTACCCAGGGCGCCACCAGATACAAGATAAGCATATTCCTCCAAACCGCAGCCGGGGCAATAGGTGCCCTGGCTGGAGTTTTCTTTGCCTCGTTTATGGGAAGCCTTACACCTGATACCTTCAGTTTTCTCTTACTACTCAACATATATTGCTTCCTCTTTGTTGGCGGGCACACAACCATGTGGGGAGTAGTCATTTTCACACCAATTCTGTGGGGGCTACTCCTAGCTCTTCCTGGTGAAATAGCCAGTTGGACGAAGATTATCTATGGGGTATTGCTTGTAACTATGATGATCCTGCGACCGGAGGGTGTGATAACCAAGCAGATGCTACGAAGCATCAGGGTCAATAGCCAGGCCCTGCTCGGGCGAATAAGAAGGCTCCGCAAATCAGGCATTGGGTGAAAGGAGGTGATGCCTATGAGAGAAGGTATTTAAGGACTTTTTGGGTAGAAAAAATTGTTAAGGAGGAAACAATGAAGAGAATTTTTGTACCGTTAATGACTGTAGCAGTGGTGGTTAGTATAATCTTTGCCGGGTGTGTTCCAACACCAGCACCACCGCCAGTGACACCACCGCCAGTGACACCACCGCCAGTGACACCACCAGTAGAGCCACCAGTAGAGCCACCAGTAGAGGAAGAGGAATGGGCATGGGTAGTGGTGGATGAGTGGAAAATACCTGTTCTCAGCTCGGTTACTGGAGGTTTCGCATTTATTGGTGAGGATATCAACCGGTGCTATACATGGTCACAAGAGCAAATAAACGCTGCTGGCGGCATTGCCGGGAAGCCTCTAGTCTTTGAGTTTCATGATGATGAGTGTGACCCTGGCAGAGGAGCCGCTGAAATAAGCAAGGTAGTTGGTTGGGCGCTGACGACTCTCGGACCGTTCTGCAGTCCCGCCTGTGGGGGGGCTGGTCCCATAGGTATAGATGCCGGTCTGTATATGCTGTGGGACAGTACCGGTGTGGATATATGCAAGGAATTTCAACCATGGGTTTTAAGTACACAACCTGAGAGTGACACAGTATGGCCAGCTGGCGTTAGAGCTTGGCTTAAACAGAACCCAGATATAACGAAGGTATGCCCAATCTACACCTCCGAGGGTCCAGTGTATAAAGGGATGGTCGAGTCGGCAATGAAAGGGGTCGAACAGGCAGGGCTTGAAGTAACCGACTATATTGCCTTTTCCGAAGAGATAGTGGACTTTGGACCCCCAGCGGTAAAGGCGCTAGCCACAGGGGCCAACGGCTTTTATATCTGTGGAAACCCACCTGCAGTAGCTCCAGTATTTATGGAGATGAGGAAACGCGGCATGGATGATAACACAAAGTATTGCATGAGCGACCACCAGGATACTCCTGGCTGGTGGGAAATAGCTGAAGGCAACATGGAAGGTTTCTACTGTGTCGATCCTTACAATACCGAGTCTAAGAACCCTCGGTGGCAAGCGTTTTGTGAGTGGAAGAAGGAAGGCTGGGATCTGGAGGGATATGGTTGGAACATCGGTATGGTTGACGAAGTTTTTATGATCAAGGCTTGCTTTGAGGAGTGCAAGATAACTGGCGACCCGGCAAAGCTAAAGGAAGAACGCATATTGATAAGGGATTGGTTTAACAATGTAGACGACTTTCCGGGTGTAACGGGACCGTTTGACATCGTGGATGGCATTATAATCTGCGACCCTTATCTCCGCCAATCAGATGACTACAAGTTTCATACTCTAGGACAATGTGACCTGGAGGGTAATCTGCTACCTGCCCCTGATTAAGATGCCTCACACTAGTGACTTGGTATAGTCATGAGGAATAAAGGGGGCTCATCTCACTTGTTAATTATAAGAGAGGTGAGCCCACTTTATAGGAGATTGAGTGGAAGTCTCACCGGGTTTTTTAGAGCAAGGGGAAGACTACAAAAGAAGGGAGGTAATGTGTCATTAATCATTTGGACGAGAGCACACCGTTGACAGTTTAAATTTTACCATGTTATAAGCAAATTGTAGGAACATACAGCCGCGAGGAGGAGACATGAAAGAGATGGCACCAAGAGAAAGAGTTTATGCGGCAGTTAACTTTACGGAGCCTGATCAGGTCCCAATATGTTTCGGCGGAACAGGAGACGCAACCATTACCGAGTGCCCGCCGAATGGTCGAGTATGCTCACAGCTGTATGAATACCTGGGCTTAAAGGATGCTGAGCCAATTCCGGTAATGGATGCGTTTAATATAGTCACCAGTCTTGATGAGCGAGTAGTGTGCAGATTGCACTCTGATATGGTCCCAGTAGGTCCCAACATACCACCGGCAGTCGTTGAATCTGATGGTACCAAAACCTGGCCCTTTTTCTTTGGTATGAGAATAAAGAAGGTAGGCTACTATGATGAGCCCTTTGAGTGGCCAATGAGGCATATGACGACGAAGAAGGATATAGATGAGTATCCCTGGCTAGACACCTCTATCAATATTATGGAAGGGGTGGTTGAGAGGGCTAGGTATCTTCATGAAGAGACTGATTACTTTGTGGCTGGTGATAGCCTTTTTGGACTCTTCCCACTCAATGGATACGGCTTTCTTACTGGATTTGACAAGTGGCTGACAGATATGAAGATACGCCCTAAGTTCTACCATCAATTGGCTGAAAAATTCCTGGAAATAAGTATAGCTATTAGCGATCAGTTTTACGCAGGTGTTGGCAAATATGTAGATGCGGCAGTGATTTATGACGACCTGGGGACCCAGCTAGGACCTCTAATGTCGTATGATGACTATCTGGAATTCTATAAGCCCTATACGGCTGAGATTATCAAGAATATCAGGAAACGCCTGCGTCCAGAGGCAAAGATTATTTTACATAGCTGTGGGTCAGTTTATTATGCTATACCAGACCTTATAGAGATTGGAGTGGACATCCTGAATCCCGTTCAGCCTCTGGCGCGCAACATGGAGCCATGGCGTTTGAAAAAGGATTTTGGTGGCAAAATAGCTTTCCTTGGTGGCTTTGACATACAAAGGTTACTGCCTCTTGGAACCATAGAAGAGATTAGAGAAGGGGCGAAGAAACTGATTCAAGAGTATGCTCTTGGTGGTGGATTCATCTTTGCGATGTCCCATAACATTGAACCTGACTCCCCGCCGGAGAATATCGTTGCTGCCTTTGATGCGGCATATGAATATGGTAGATACCCAATTCCCAAGCCCACTGGGCAAAGCTTTGTCGATTTTATTAGAGGACTAAACCTATCGGGAAGGGAATTGGGCTGCAGAGCCACTACTTGACCGCCCACATATAACTCGCAAGAAATACTAAAAGAAGGAGTAGGTGGTGGAAATAGTGAAGCAAATTGTCGACAAAGCTGAGGTTGAAAGTTTAAATTTTACTATGTTATAAGCAAATTGTAAGAACATACAGGCGTGAAGGAGGAGACATGAGAGAGATGACACCAAGGGAAAGAGTTTATGCAGCGGCTAACTTTACGGAGCCTGATCGAGTGCCAATATGTTTCGGCGCCACATTTGAAACAGGCATACTCGAGTGCCCGCCAGACGGTCGGATATGCTCACAGCTATATGAATACCTAGGCTTAAAGGACGCTCAACCAGTTGAAATAGCAGATTCGCTTAGTGTAGCCGTCAACCCTGATGAGCGAGTACTGCACAGATTGCACTCTGACATGCGCCAAGTAGCTCCCAATATACCACGGGCAGTCATTGAACCTGATGGCACCAAAACTTGGCCGTGGTTTTGTGGTGCGAGAATAAAGAAGGTCGGCTACTACGATGAGTTCTTTGAGTTCCCAATGAGGTATATGACGACGAAGAGAGATATAGATGAGTATCCATGGCCAGATCCCACTGTCAATATTATGGAGGGGGTGGTCGAGAGAGCCAGGTATCTTCATGAAGAGACCGATTATTTTGTCGTTGGTGAAAGTTTTTCGGCAGCATTCCCATTCTGCGCATATGCCCTTCTTACGGGAATAGACAAGTGGTTGACAGATATGAAGATACGCCCTAAGTTCTACCATCAGCTAGCTGAAAGACTCTTGGAACTGGGTTTAGCCTTTAGTGACCAATTTTACGGAGGTGTTGGCAAATATCTAGATGGAGCAATGATTTATGACGATGTGGGGGCCCAGTTGGGAGGTCTAATGTCGCACGATGATTATGTGGAATTCTACAACCTCTATACGGCTGAGATTATCAAGAATATCAGAAAATACATACGTCCGGAGGCAAAGATTATTAGACATAGCTGTGGGTCAGTTTATTATGCTATACCAGATTTTATAGAGATTGGAGTGAATATCCTGAATCCCGTTCAGCCTCTGGCACGCAACATGGAGCCCTGGCGTTTGAAAAGGGATTTTGGTGGCAAAATAGCTTTTCTCGGTGGCTTTGACATACAAAGGTTATTGCCTCTTGGAACTGTGGAAGAGATTAGAGAAGGGGTAAGAAAGTTGATTCAAGAGTATGCTCCCGGTGGTGGGTACATCTTCGCGATGTCCCATATGATTGAGCCAGACTCCCCACCTGAGAATATCGTCGCTGCGTTTGATGCAGCGTATGAATATGGCAAATACCCAGTTTCTAAGCCTACTGGGCAAAGCTATGTCGATTTTATTAGGGGGATGGACCTAGAGAAACGGGAATTAAGCCGTAGGCTCGTTACTTGACCACCGTCATACCGTAAAACTCCCGGCAAGAAAACACTAAGAAGAAGGAGTAGAACAGTGGAAATAGTAAAACAGATTGTCGACAGAGTTATTGAAGGCAACATCGCTGAGGTTGAAAGTTTAACCAAAGAAGCCGTCGAACAGAAAGAGGATGCACAGAAGATAATGGACGAAGGTTTTATACCTGCATTAGAGGTGGTGGGTGAAAAGTATACAACTGGTGAGTTCTTTCTGCCTGAAATGCTCATGGCTGGAATGGCAGTAACAGCAGGTCTGGAAATATTGAGACCTCTGCTTACTAAATCCGGTGTTAAGCCTAAAGGGACAATAGTAGCCGGTACTGTGGTGGGAGATATGCACGATATCGGCAAGAATATCGTGTGCATGATGATGGAGGGGGCTAGATTTAAGGTGATAGATCTGGGAACAGATGTATCGGCTGAGAAGTTCATCAATGCCGCCAAGGCAAATAGAGCAGACATCATAGCCTTATCCGCTCTCCTTAGTACGACTAGGGCAGGTATGGGAGGCATAATTCAGGATATACGCGCTTCCGAGCTTAACTATAAGATAAAGGTAATGGTAGGAGGAGCCCCAGTGACACAGGATTTTGCGGACGCCATCGGAGCTGATGGGTATGCACCTGATGCTGGCTTGGCGGTGAAGAAAGCGAAAGAGCTTTTGGGAGTTGATTAGTTTTGGGTTAGGAACGCGTAGAAGCTGATGGGATACAGTGCATTGTTTACCCCTCTTGACCTGTAGTCCAGGAGGATATCATGGCGAGGACAGAGTAGAGCTTCTGATAGAAGGTAAAACTAATCAAGTATCATAGAAAGTATTAAATGCATCGAAGGAAAGAATGAAAGCAGCAAGACTAAAAGGGCCTGGACATATTGCTCTTGAAGAAATACCTGTTCCCGAAATTTCAGATAGCGAGATGCTTATAATCCACTTATGGCCATATTGGACGATGACATAGCTGGCATGATAGGACGTTTCATAGAGGGCGTTAAGGTAAATGACGAGACGTTGGCCCTAGACTTGATAGAGGAGGTTGGCCCCGTCCCTGGTTACTATTTGAATAAAGAGCACACAAGAAAATGGTGGAGGAGTGAGTCGTTTGTACCGAAGGCCTGTGACAGGTTCACCTACCCTGAGTGGATAGAGGCTGGGAAGAAGAGTGCCTTAGATTATGCTAAAGAACGAATGAAGGAGATACTAGTTACCCATAAGCCAATCCCTTTGACTGCAAGACAGGAAGAGGACGTAGAGAGGATACTGGAAGAGGCGAGGAAATATTACAAGGAGAAGGGCCTGATATCAGATGCCGAAATGGCAGAGTATAAGAAAGCTATGGGCGGCATAAATGCGTAAGAAAAAGTTGTGTTAATTCGTATCAGTGTACTACCTCGTTGTATTCCATCGTACCTAGCGTAGAATTATAAGATTAAGATGTTAGTTAATGTGACCAATATTAATAAAGTCTAAATGAGGGAGGCAAGAAAAATGGGTAGACTAGATGATAAGGTAGCAATCATAACCGGGGCTGGCTCCGGAATGGGACGCGCGGCGGCGATTCTCTTCGCTAAAGAGGGGGCGAAAGTGGTCGTTGCTGACTGGGTTACAGAGGGTGGTGAAGAGACGGTTAAGAAGATTAAGCAGGTTGGTGGTGAGGCTATATTTATTAAGACCGATGTTTCTAAGACAGAGGATATTAAGAAAATGATCAAGACAACCGTTGATACCTATGGGAGATTGGATGTTCTCTATAATAACGCTGGTATTGCCGGTGAGTTGGGCCCGATAACAGATTGTACAGAGGGTAATTGGGATAAAGTCCAAGCCATTAATCTTAGAGGTCTCTGGCTTGCAATGAAGTATGCTATCCCCGAACTGCTCAAGACGGGGGGAGGAGCAATTATCAATACCGCTTCCATAGCTGCAGATAGAGGTATGCCCAATGCGCCTGCCTATACGGCTTCTAAGGGGGGGGTAGTCTCACTATCGAGAGCAGCGGCTATAGAATGGGCTAGCAAGAACATTCGGGTTAACTGTATCAACCCTGGGCGTATTACTACGCCGATGGTGTTGGCTATGGGTCCAGAGATCAATAAGATTTTTTTGTCAGCAATACCTCAGGGTAGGTTTGGTGAACCCGAAGAAGTTGCTCAGGTAGCCTTGTTTTTGGCTTCTGACGAATCTTCTCATATAACTGGCGAGACGCTGGCTGTTGATGGAGGCATGGAAGCTGATAGCCACGTAACTGGTTGAGCATGTAGCTTTACCGCTGGTCGATAAGTTTGTAAAGGAGTATGGGACTTTTATTTGCGCACAGATGCATCGGCAGTTTTTCGGACGTATCTATTGCGGCACAGATCCAGAGGAGATGAAGAAATTTGAAGAGGCAGGAAACGTCAGAAAAGCTGATGATGTTGTCTGTAAGGCAGCATCCCGGGTAATAGAAATTCTTCATGAAAATAATGCTATTGAACTATAGTTCGGCTATTTTGTTGGCTCAGCATGTAAAGGAAGACGTGGTAGAAAGCAGGTGCAAGCAACCGAGTTAAGCCTGAAGACTTTGCCCGAGTACGAGGAGAAGTAAGTTAGGAGGGAAATAATGATGACTGATATTCAGCATATCGAGATAGACGAAGAGAAATGCTCCCATTGTGTGAAATGTATGCTGGTATGCTCCGCCCAACATGAAGGCTTATTTAATCCACGATTAGCCCGGCTAAAAGTAGAAGAGGATTATATTAAAGGCAGGTTACCTAATACATATTGCCGACAATGCCCGTCTCCAGCACCATGTGAGGAAGTCTGCCCTACCGAAGCTATTTCGAGAAATCCTGAAACTAGAGCTCTAGTAATTGACGAGGAGGAATGCACTGCATGTAACGCATGTGTTGACGCCTGCCCCTATAATCCTGGTGTTATTTGGCTGCACCCAACTAGGCGAGTGGCAATAAAGTGTGATTTATGTGATGGCGACCCTCAATGTGTTAAATACTGCCCTAGAGAAGCCATTACACTCAAAAAAGTAATCCTCAAGGAGGTAGCTTAAAATGACTAAAGAAATGTTCGGCTATGCAGGCAGATCAATACTAGTAGATCTAACTACCAGAAAGATAATGGAGATAGATACGCCGGAAGACTCGATTAACAACTATTTAGGTGGCTATGGTTACGGTGTTTCTATCCTGTGGGAAGAGCTGAAACCCCATACTGACCCACTTGGTCCAGATAACATATTAATTTTTGCTACCGGTCCATTAACTGGAACCTTGGCTGACACCTCGGGGAGAGCCTTTTTAGTGTTTAAATCTCCGTTAACTGGAACTATTGGTCCTGACGGAACCCCATTAAGTGCCACTATCGGAGCTAGCTCAGCAGGGGGACACTTTGCCTCCGAGCTTAAATACGCTGGGTATGATTATCTAGCCATTAAAGGGTGGTCGGAGAAGCCAGTGTACTTGTGGATAGATGACGACACTATCGGAATTAGAGATGCTAGCGATATGTGGGGCTATACCACACTGGCAACTGATTCTGCTCTAAAAGAGAAAATTGGCGATAATTCGATAGCTACCGCCTGCATTGGGCCGGCAGGGGAGAAGTTGACCAGAATTTCTTCAGTGATGCTAGACATTCATTGTGCCTTTGGCCGGGGAGGTTCTGGTGCTGTAGCTGGTTCAAAAAACCTGAAAGCAATTGCTGTTCGTGGAACTAAGGGCTTAAGGGTAAAAGATATGGAGCGGTTAAAGAAAGCCCACGACCAGCAAATAAAGGAAGCTAAAGAGCGAGACCCAGAAGGCTGGGATAGTCTTCGAAAGTACGGGACAAGCTTCTGGATGGATTTGGTAAATGATGCTCAATTTCAAGCTTGCTTTAACTTTAAGCGTGCCTACTGGGACAAAGCCAAAGGTTTATATCAAGCAGCTTATACCGAGAAGCTAGGGGTAAGGCCCTGGTCTAAGTTTAATTGCAGTTTTGCCTGTTGTCATTATGGATGGGTGCGCAGTGGTCCATATGCCGGGGTTCGAGGCTCTCAGCCAGAATACGAAAGTGCCTCAGCCTTTGGCACCAAATGTGGAATTGATGATCTAGGGGCCGTAATGAAGGCTAACGAGCTGGTTACCTTGTATGGACTGGATGTCATTTCTACCGGACAGTGTGTTGCCTCAGCCATGGAGTGGTATGAGGAAGGAATAATAACTAAAGAAGACACCGGTGGGCTTGAACTTAAGTTTGGTAATGCTGAGGCAATGGTTGCCGTGGTAGAGAAAATAGGTAAGCGAGAAGGATTGGGAGACCTGCTGGCTGAGGGGAGCTGGAGAGCAGCTCAAAAGATTGGCAAAGGTGCCGAAAAGTATGTGATGACGATTAAAAAGCAGGAAATCTCTGCCGAAGATATGAGGGGAAGTAAGAGTATGGCTACCACCTTTATGACTAATGAGCGGGGAGCCCATCATATGGAACCTTACTCCTTAAGCCTAGATGCCGGGGGGTATAATGCCCCGTTCCTGGGCATAGACGAGCCACTCGACGCCTTGGAAGATAGCAATAAAGGCTGGGTATATGCCTTTAAGAAATATGCCCACTTAGCCAACCTGCTAGGCATATGTGCCTTCCATCTGATAGACCTTCAGGTATCCCCGGGTACCATGGCTGAGCTATTTTCAGCAGCTACGGGAATAGAAAAGACTGATGATGACCTAATGTCAGCCACTGATAGATTTATAGTCTTGGAAAGGGCGTTCAATGCCAGAGAGGGTTTCCGAAGGATAGATGATGAAACTATACCCGATAGGTTCACTAAAGAACCATACCCTGAAGAGTATGCCCATGGGCAGGTGGTAAAGACAAAACCAAACTTGGATTCATATTATCAAGCAGCCGGCCTTGACCTTAAAACAGGAATCCCAACCGAATCCAAATTTAAGCAGGTTGGTTTAGCTAAAGTTGCCGATAAATTGAAGGCTGAGGGCGTACCGGTCTCACCGTAACTGGGGAAACAGTCATTCCTAGTGTCAAGCCTTTAAATAGGCTATCAATCTTATGAAAGGAGGATGTAGGGAATAAGTGAGGCATATGTAAAGCTAGCTTTTCCGAAATTTCAGAAAGGAGTGGTAGAATGAAAGTCAAAATCATAGGCATTGCAGGTAGTCTCAGAAAAGGCAACACCGATATTCTGGTTAATGAATGCCTAAAAGCAGCTAGAGAGCTCAAGGACGTTGAGACGGAGTTTATCCGCCTTATTGACTACAAGATAGATGGCGGGTGTGTTGCTTGCTACAAATGTTTTAAGTCAGCCGACCCTCTTGAGAAGCTCTGCCAGGCTTACAAGGATGACCTGAATAAGATTTTAGATAAGATGTTGACTGCCGATGGTTTCATCTTCGGATGCCCGGTATACTGGGGGTCTCTGACCTGGAAGATGAAGGAGTTTATAGATAGAACACATCCCATTTTTGCTGCCAATCGGGCACTAAGGAATAAAACTGCTGGGGCAGTAACCGTCGCTCTTGCACGGAATGGTGGTCAACACTATGTAATAGATATCCTCCACCGGTTCATTATGTTCCACGATATGATACCCATAGGGACAAGTGTAGTTTGGCCGGCTGAAGGCTGTGCTTCTCCTTGGGGCGCTGAGGGAGTGCAGGGTTGGCCACAGGCTATCGGCAGCACTAAGCCAGAATCTCTAACCGCAGTAAAACAGGATGTACTGGCTCTGGCAGCGGCGAGAAATTTGGGTAAACGCGTAGCTGAAATGGCCAAGGTCATCAAGGCTGGCTTTACTCTGGTCAATCCAGAAAATGGGGAAACAGAGTGGCCATATGGCAAGCTTTCCGAGGCAGACTTAGAAAGAGCCGGCGATATCCATTATGCGTATAGAAAATAAGCATAATAGAGGAGGTTAAACAAAATGGCAGAATTCCGCGACGTGCGAGGAGCAGACCAGTTCCAGTATAGGGATAGGATTTTAGCAGCTAAGAAACGCTGGGATGAGTACTCAGACACGGAGAAGGAACTCCTCAGAAGTGTAGTTTTTACCTTGGTTGAGGACTTTTTGCTGTGGTGGGATACCCTAAAAGCGATTGAAAAGAAGTTTAATATAGATGTATGGGGCATAGCCAGAGAGGAGCGCTGGAAACACAGTTTTGACCATGGACAAAGACTGGCTAAAAAGTTTCATGGGCATGGTACAAGGGATGTCTATGATGCCTGGAATTCGACATTTGAGGCATTAACTGACCCTATATGGATTGAGTGCAATGATAGGTGCTTCCATAAGTGGAACCGTAATTGTCCCTGTTTTGAGGCGTTTAAAGAGCTGGGGAGAACCGATGATGAAATAAAGGAATTGGCTCCCTTATTCTGTCTCGCCGACCTCGCTATTATGAGTGGGGTTAACCCAGAACTCGAAGTTTTCCCCCAGACACGCCTACTTATGGCTGGTGATGACCATTGCACTTACCATTGGGAGGATAACAGAGCTGAAAAGATTCAGTAATTGAAAGTTTAAGAATTTCATCGTGCAGTTAGTTGATATGGCAAATCCGGGACTACATAGTAATAAAGGAGAACGGGAAATATGGCACAAACAAGCCCAGCTAAAGTTAAGGTTAAAGCGGTCACAGGGGTGGGTCTGGTAGTTAAGGACGTGCAGAAGACGGTGGAGAACTACTGGAATATCTTAGGCATTGGCCCATGGGATATTTATCCATGGGAGTCTCCTCTGGTTTATGAGCGCAGACATCATGGTAGGCGAGTCTGGGCCAGAGAGAAGCTAGCCCTAGCCCAAGTAGGAGAGGTGCAGTTAGGTTTGATGGAACCAATTGAGGGTGACTCTATCTATCAAGATTGGCTGATGGAGCACGGGGAAGGCCTCCACCACCTAAACTTTCTGGTTGATAATGTTGAGGATGTGGATAGGACTG
>JABUBM010000205.1_pt1 | contig 13904 bp, 15 predicted proteins | sample 7240321 | NCBI WGS metagenome assembly JABUBM01 (sample SAMN07256344, study PRJNA390944) | subsurface metagenome | isolation source: Methane hydrate marine sediment | place: Pacific Ocean: Eastern North Pacific, ODP site 1244 | collected 2002
CCGTGCGGGAGGGGGGCAGTAATTCTGAAACAAACTTCCGGCTGAGGTTAGCGATACAGAGAGCCCGGGATAATAATATGCCGCTAGATAATATAGAAAGAGCAATTAAGCGGGGCAGCGGTCAGACAGAGGCAGCTAACCTAGTAGAGATGGTTCTTGAGGGCTACGGAGCCAGCGGGGTGGCTATTCTGGTGCAAGCTCTGAGTGATAATCGTAATCGAACTCTGCAAGATGTAAGGAATATATTCTTCCGCCACGGTGGCAGTCTGGGAGAAAGTGGTTGTGTCGCCTGGCTTTTTGACTCCCGAGGCTTGATTACGGTGGAGACCAAAGAATTAGATGCTGATGAATTAGCCCTACAGGCTATTGACGCTGGTGCTGAGGATGTTAAGGTAGAGAATAAATATATAGAAATTTATACCAAGCCTGAGGAGCTTGAGATGGTCAGGACAGCACTAGAGCAGAAAAATCTATCTATAGCCTCGGCTGAGCTATCTATGGTGCCCAAAACTATGGTTGAGCTTGAGGAAAAGGCAGCGCTACAAATGCTGAAGCTGCTGGACAAATTGGAGGAGCTGGATGAGGTGCAGCATGTGTCCAGCAATGCTGACTTTCCTAACTCTATTCTGGAGAGGTATCAGTTACGAGTTTAGTAATGAAAATTTTGGGCATTGACCCCGGCACAGTTACTATGGGTTACGGAGTAATAGAGAGCAGGGAGGATGAAATAGGCATGGTTGATTATGGAGCCCTGAACTGCCCAGCGCGCTCCCCAATTGGGGAGCGTTTAAGTTATTTGTATAGTGGGCTTTTAGAGATTATGTCACGCCATCAGCCCGATGTGGTGGCTATTGAGCAACCTTTTATGGCTAAGAATGTGAAGTCGGCACTGGCAGTAGGTAAGGCTCAGGCAGTGGCTATTCTGGCAGCAGCTAATAAGGGAATCCCAACCTATGAATATACCCCAGCCCAGATAAAGCAAAGGGTGGCTGATTATGGGGCTAGCACCAAGGAGCAGATTCAGGAAATGGTCAGGCTTCAGCTTGGGTTATCCCAGGTGCCTCAGCCAAACGATGCTGCTGATGCCCTAGCCGTGGCTATCTGTCACCTGCGTGAGACGTACCTGGATAGCTTGCTGGCTAGGCAGGAGTAACCAGAGGAAATGATAGCTGGTCTTCATGGAAAACTAGAATCGGTGGGTAGTGATTGGGCAATTATTGATGTTGGCGGCATAGGCTTCCAGGTATATATGCCTACCTCTACCTTAAGCTCAATGGGTGCTATTGGCGAGGAGGTTAAGCTATATACTCACCTTCATCTCAGGGAGGATAATGCTGCCCTTTATGGCTTCGCCTCAACTGATGAGCTGGGACTGTTTCAAAGCCTGATTGGCGTATCGGGATTAGGTCCCAAGCTGGCACTAGCCATGCTTTCAGCTATGAATGTGGAGAAACTAACTATGGCGATTGCTACTGGCAGTACCGACCTGCTAACTGTGGTTCCAGGGATAGGCAAGAAGATGGCTGAACGCCTTATTCTGGAGCTTAAAGAGAAAATAGGTGCTGGCTGGATAACAACCCCGGCGGCTCAATTAGCTCAGGAAAACACCGATGTATTAGCCGCCCTGACCTCCCTCGGCTATTCTGTCGCCGAAGCCAACCGAGCCGTAGCCACCCTCCCCCCGTCTTCAGACCTGAGCCTAGAAGAAAGGGTTAAGCAGGCACTGCAGTATTTTGGAGGTACAAGATGACTAGAAAAATTATTTGCGATATGATTGAGATTAAAGGTTCACTAACTCGGCATGAAATAGTGCAAAGGGTTATCAATATATTTATAAGCACAGAGTACCAGCAGAGAGGCAAAGGAGTACAATTTTGGTATCCTGTGGAGCAATTACCTAGTAAAGCACAACTTTTACTTGAAAGCACTCAACTTTTTATCTTAAGACCAGGTGGATTGCGAAAATGGAATTTCGACTTTAAAGTAAATGTAACACCAGAACTAGGGCTTGGAAAAGGAACACACGGAGAAATTGCTTTAGACATAAGGAGTAAAAAGCACGAAAATCCACAAAAACTCGGTGAATTGTTAGAGGCTATTAACGAAATATTTACCCGTTCGGAAAACGATATTGACCAAGTTTTGGTAAAATACCCCGATTTGCAGACATCATTTCAAACAGGTGCAAAAGTTGAAGTCCTTTTGAAGGTGTTGAAGTGGATGTTTATTATGGAAGACATCGTTTATTGGAATTATTACGGGCGCGCATTTTTATACAATTTTCTAGTATATGTGGTCAACGAGGAGAATGAAGATAGATTTAAGGAAACTATGGAAAAAGCAAAAAATCCCGATCAATTAAAGAGTTTTATGAAGAAATTTGGTATAATATGGATACCTTGTGAGGATTAAATATCATGGGTATTGAAAAATTTCTAAATAAAGTGTTTCCAAAAGACGTGTTTGACCTACTCACAGAATTACCAAGTGGAAGTGTTGATATGGTTTATGGAGATCCTGATTATAATGTCGGCGTGAAATACGGTGATAAATCTTATACAAAAACTTTTGATGAGTATGTCGAGTGGTACATTGAGTTGGCAAGAGAGTCTCTGAGAGTCCTAAAGGACACAGGAAATATGTTCTTAATAAATTATCCAAAGCAAAACGCCTATTTAAGGGTAAAATACTTAGACGAAGCGTGCAATGAAGTTTCCGATTATACCTGGGTATATAACACAAATGTGGGGCACACTCCCAAACGCTTTACAACAGCCCACAGAAGTATTTTGCATTGTCGAAAGACAAGCAACAACAAATTTTACAAAGATAACGTAGCTGTTTCTTACCAGAATCCAACGGATAGACGGATTTTAAGAAACTTGGCAAACGGATCAACGGGGAGAATGCCTTATGACTGGTTTTATTTCAACTTGGTCAAAAATGTAAGTAAGGAAAAAACGCTTCATGCTTGCCAGATTCCCCAAAAACTTTCTGAACTGCTGATAAAGAGTTGCACCATGCCAAGTGATGTCGTCCTAATTCTCTTTGGCGGAAGTGGTTCTGAAATAGAAGTATGCAAAGTGCTTAATAGGCAATATATTTCTGCTGAAGTTGATGAGAAATACTATAACATGATTCTCGATAGATTAAGCAAGGGTCGGATTGAAGAAAAATATAAGCTAAGATTAAGTCGTTACGAGAGAAGGAATGTAGAAGCTCAACTCAGCCTTCTTGAAGAAAGAGAAAAATACTTAACAAGCTAGTAATGAACTGGCTTTTTGACCCATTAGCTATGCCACCCTTTGAGATAGTCTCCGATTTTAGACTCATTGGTGACCAGCTAATAACCCCCTCAAATACATAGTTGGCATCTCCCCCTCCCACCTGAGCATACTGAGCTTAAAGCCTTACCACATGAAATAAAGAGGGTTTGACGCCTGTATTTTAAGTCTTTATACTAAATTGGCTTGGAGGGGTGTCCGAGTGGTTTAAGGAGACGGTCTTGAAAACCGTTCTCGCCTTTGGCGAGCGTGGGTTCGAATCCCACCCCCTCCGCCACTATCTTATCAGTAACCCTATCCCCTTTATCCCCTCTCCGAGTCGAGTCTGCGACTTCCCCTTATTAAGGGGAAGGGGAAATGGTTTTATAAGAGAGGATTTTTACCCCACAAAAACTACGTTTTTGCGGGGACCCCATCTAATTCGCCTCTCTTTGACTCTCTTCCTCGCCTAATGAGGTTCAACCGAGACGCTATTTAACATAGCCAAACCCAGGGGGTTTAGATTATACCCCTTGATATACGGCTTAATCAGAATATAGTTTTCCCCAAACCATAAGGGTAGACAGGCGGCATCGTTAATAAGCCTCTGCTCAGCCTGTTGATATAATGCCAGGCTCAGGTTGCTATCTGTCTCTATGCCTGCCATCTCCAATAGGGCATCTATCTCAGGGTTGCTATAGTCGCCATGGTTATTATCGGTATCACTATGAAACAAAACCTCCAAAAAGTCCTGTGGGTGCGGATAGTCGGCAATCCAGCCTATATAGAACATCTCATCCTTCTCCTGCTTAAGGTGATAAAGGAACCGTTGTGGTTCTAGCTGCCTTATCTTTACCTCTACTCCGAGGTTCTGTCGCCACTGGTGAACAATAGCTTCCAGTTCTGCTGAAATCAATCCTCCCCATCCGGTGGTGGTAATGGTGATAGGTGGCAACTCAGATACATCACCATACTTGGAGGCACTAATTAACTCCTTCGCCCTATTTACATCATAATCCAGCCCTGATAAATCCTTATTGAAACCGGGCATGCCTGGCGGTAAGATGCCATCCGCCCGCTGCACCATATCCCTAAATACCAGAGAAACTAGTTTATCCTTATCAATAGCCTGAGAGAAGGCACGGCGAATATTAACATCATCAAACGGAGGTTTACTACAGTTAAAGCCAATATAGAAAAAGCTTAGTTCAGGGACTATCACCAGTTCCCGGTAAAAGGGACCTGACTCATCGGTAACCTTATCAATATAACTCCGATAGACACTGGTGACATCAATTTTGCCGGTTTCATACATATTCATCGGCATCCCACCCCACAATTGAAAAACAACAAAATCAACCTTAGCCAACTCCCCATAGTAAAGCTCATTCTTCTCTAAAACAAGCAAGCTATTTTTGTCCCACTGCCTAAGCTTGAACGGACCGGTGCCGTTTGGTTCTCGCCACCACTTCCCTCCTGATTCCACATTAGCTTTGTCCACGACAAAGGCGGTGGGATAGGTCAGCTTGGATAAGAAATAAGACTTGGGGGCATCTATAGTTACCTGAAGGGTATAATCATCAATAACCCTGATTCCACTAATCTCCCTAGTTTCACCAGCTAATACTTCCTTCACCCCGACAATATCATCCAAGTAGGTAGCTGCGGTTAGAGAGCGGGTATCAGGGTCGCAGGCTCTCTGCCAGGAATACTTAAAATCCTCAGCCCTAACCGCCTTGCCATTATGAAAGCTCACATCCTGTCGTAAGTAAAAGGTATAAGTCCTACCATCATCACTAACCCGCCATCTCTGGGCTATATCAGGCACTGGCTCAAGGTTATCATCAAGGCGAACCAAGCCACCAAATAGCTGCATTATATAGCTATGGGAGGTCATTTCACCGGAAACAGCCGGGTCAAGGGTCAATGGGTCGGTGCCATATAGATTAAGAACTCCTTCGGTAGGTGGCACTTCTCCTTGCCCAGGCTGGCAACTAATTAGCCGCAAGGGGAATACCAGCAGACTGCATACCAATACTACCGAAAGAATTATATATACGACTTTTTTCATCATTTAGCCCGACTATCAAGGGAAAATTGAAGGGGCGCTAGCCCTCTTATTTCATCCTCCCCTTCCCCTTTGAAGGGGAAGGGGATACAGGGGATAGGGTAGATAAACCATCTCAAAACAGCCCTTCCCTTTTCAGGCTCAGGGATTCTTTATCGGTGATAATGATGTGGTCTAATACATCTATGCCCATAATTTCTCCTGCCTGGGCTAATCTTTTGGTTAACTTTATGTCATCTTCTGAAGCCTCAGGGTCGCCTGAGGGGTGATTATGGACAAAAATGGCAGTTGCACAATACACCAAGTGGCTTCCCTTTTAGGCTTTATGCCACCCACACATTGTAACCCAAATGACCTTGAGCCGCAAAGAGGTATGTGGATACAATAGCTAAAAGGTGCGGCAAAGTACTGTTTACCTTCGTAGCTAATCTCTCACAATAGATGAATCTCTGTGTGTGCGGAATGTAGTTACAACTTTGGAGTGGTGGTGAGTGACCAGATTAAATCCCGCCTCCGGCACAATCATGTGTAGCGAGCTAGACTAGCCGTCTATCGCGGCTACTTGGGTGCCTCTTGTCCGCTTTCCGCACCCTTAAGATTTCAGTCTAACTTGTATGTTTTACACCGGCTGGTGGAGCTATTCAGTTAACTTGTCTCTAAGCGCCTTCGCCTTGCTGGCTCTCTCCTCAGCTTCCTCAATAACCTGCTGTGCCCTCTGCTTTGCTTCAGCGATAACCTTGTCTGATTCTTCAATCACACCCTTAACCTTATTCGTGGCTTCGTTAATAATTTGCCCTGCCCTTTGTTTGGCATCAGCAATAATCCCAGCCGCTTCCCATTCTGACCTCCGCTTCGCCTCAGCTACAACCTTGGCTAGCTCCTCCTCCCCCTTTTTTCTCCCCCTCTCTATAGCTTCGCTAGTAATCTGTTCCGCCTTTTGTTTGGCTTCAGTGATAATTCTATCCGACTTCTCTTCAGCCTCCTTCCTCGCTACCTCTCTAGCACTTTTGATAATCAGTGCCGCTTCCTGCTGTACTTTCTCTCTAGCCTCTTTGATGTCTCGTTCCGCCTTCTGCTTTAACTCAGTGATAACCCTAGCCGAGTCTTGCGCTTCCCTTCTCGCTCCCTCTGTCACCTTACTGGCTACTGTCTCCGCTTCCTTCCTTGAGTCAGCTATAATCTTATCTGCCTCCTCTTCTGCCGCTTGCCTCACTTTGGCAATAATCTTTGCCGATTCCTCTTTAGCTTTCTCAATGATACGCTCCGCCTCCTGCTGCTTCTTCTCTTCGGCCTCCTTCTTCGCTCTCTCCTCAGCCTCTCTAGTAATTTGCGCAGCTAGTTCATTTGACTTGGCAATAATTGCAGCTGATTCCTCCTCAGCTTTTCTTTTGGCTTGCTCTTTGAATTCTACTGCTACTTGTTCGGCTTTTTGCCTCGACTCGGACATATACCTTGCCGATGCCTGCTCACCGTCCCTCCTCGCTTTTTGTATAATCTGCTCTACTTCCCCGTGAGCTCCAGCGATAATAGAGGCTGATTCGCGCTCAGCCTCTTTCCTTATCTGTTCCGCTTCCTCCCTAGCCCTAGCGATAATATTAGCTGATTCCAGCTCAGCCTCTTTTCTTATTCTCTCCCCCTCCTCCTCAATAACCTGAGTGAGCCTTTGCTTGTATTCATCAATAATCCTAGCTGCCTCCTCAACTCCCTGTCTAACCTTATTACTCACCTCGCCCATCTAACTCACCTCCTTTGATTTTGTGTCTTCCCTTACCATTTCGCCCACTTTAAGCCTCTGCCCATTTCTAAGTTTGGTAGCTCTTGGGGAATTATCTACTTGGTATCATTTTTATACACCTAAAAAGAACTCCTGTCAATCTTTAACCAGACCAAACCCTCTGGCATCGGGGAGTGGGGATTTCAGACAAACTTCCACTCTATACATTAAAAATCCCCCCACGCCAAGCTAAATAGTATTAGCAGAAATCTTCAAAATAACCCCTCCCGTTTCAGGCTCAGGAATTCCTTATCACAGATAATAATATGGTCTAATACATCTACGCCCATAATTTCTCCTGCCTGGGCTAATCTTTTGGTTAACTTTATGTCATCTTCTGAAGCCTCAGGGTCGCCTGAGGGGTGATTATGGACAAACATTACCAAGACACAATATAACACAGTCGTTCCCCTTCTGCATACCGATTAGTTCTAGAGTTTGATTGAAAGGGGGTTACTATGCCACGAAAACTAACCAGCTACGAGCAAGAGACTATCATAAACTTTAACAGGGCTGAGGACATAGCCCATATCTTCACCTATGAAAAGACTTGGCAGAAGCACCTAGAAGGAAGGCTAGGCTTGAAGCCAGTAATGGACAATGGCTTTGGTGGTAAGGAATATGAGTTGCCTAAAAGCAGAATAAAGCCACCAAGAGCACCTAGAAAATTATCCGCTTCGGCCAAGAAAAAACTGGCCGAGAGGTTGCACGGAAACCGTGTTTTAAGCGCCCAAAACCTAGCTCCTGTGGGGAAATAAGCGAGAGTAATGTGGAACCCATACATTTCTACTCAGGAAGTAAAAGGGAGAGGGAAATAGGGGGGAATTTGATAAATGGACGTGAAGCAGTCAGAAAAGAAACAACATGTAGAATTCCAAAGGAAGATTAAACTCAGGAAGGGGCTAATCGAAAAGGCCGGCAAATTAACAGGAGCATACTACGTGCCCTTTATTGGAGACGGAGATATTGCCTGCGAACTCTATCAGGGCAATAAGATATATGGAGCCGACATCGACCCGGAGAGGGTAGAGGCGGCTAAGTCCCGACTGAAAGATGCCGAGATAATAACTGCCGATTGTGATAAATTTCCCTTCAAAGGACAGGAGGCAGTATATTCACTGGCAGACTTTGATTCCTACTCCTATCCCTACGATTCCTTTCGCAGCTTCTGGGAAGAGGCTAAATTTGGCTCTCAGTGCGTCATATTCTTCACCGACGGCCAGAAACAGGCTATTATGCGTGCTGGCAGCTACCGCACACCAGACGGCAAGAAAATAAAAGCAAAAACAGTATCGGAACGCCGGAAGGTTTATAATTTCTATTTTAACAAGGTCATAGTCCCTTGGTTTGAGGAATATATCAAGCCGTGGAAGGTAGTTGTAATCACTAAATATCTACGTGGTGGCTCGATGTGCTATTGGGGGGCGATAATAGCCCGGGAAGACAAATCAATTCAAGTCAAAAAAGTTAAAGGGAAGTCAGGTAAAGCCGGGGAAGTCCATCGCAACAAATTCGACAGCATTAAAAAGGATGAATACTTAGGATTATTAAGGCAGGGACATACCAGGGGGCTGGCAGCATCACTTGTAGGCATCCATCGGGCGACGGTAAGCACTCACATGAAAAAGGACACGGGGTTTGCCGAGGCAGTTTCTGAAGCCGAAAGTGATGCAATTGGAAAGGTGGAGAACGCCCTATTTGAAGCTGCAATGAGTGGGAATGTCACGGCGATCCAAGTTTATCTATATAACCGTAATCCTGAAAGATGGGCGGATAGAAGAAGCGTCCGCTTGGCCGGGGAAGGCGGCGGACCAATAGAGGTGAAGGAAATTGATGCCAAATCAAAACTCATTAGCATTATCGCTGGCATATCTACCAGAATCAGAGAGATTGAAAGCCCTCAACTCACTGACGGAAAAGGAAGCTGAGGCTCTTTTACACGACTGGGAATTCTGGGCTCGGCCAAAGCAACTGCCGCCAGACTGGGATTGGTATATCTGGTTATTGCTCAGTGGGCGAGGTGGAGGCAAAACTCGCACTGGCGCCGAATTAACTATCAAGTGGGCAAAGGAGAGATATAGCCCGATAGCACTGGTAGGGCAGACCAAAGCTGATGTCAGGGACACGATGGTGGAAGTCGGGGAGTCTGCTATCCTCAATATCTGTCCTCCCTGGTTCAGACCAGAATATGAGCCTTCTAAGCGCCGGCTGACATTCCCTAATGGAGTGCTGGCCATAATCTACTCAGGGGATGAGCCAGACCAGCTAAGAGGACCGCAGCACGCTAAAGCATGGGTGGATGAACTCAGCAAATTCAAGTATCCACAGGAAACATGGAATAACCTGATGTTTGGCTTGCGGATGGGCGAAAATCCCCAGGCTGTAGTCACTACCACACCCCGGCCAATCCCAATTATCAAGGCGCTGGTAAACGATTTCAAGACAGCAGTTACGAGAGGGCACACACTGGAAAATAGGGATAACCTGGCGCCGGACTTCTTGAATTATATCCTTAGCCGATATGAGGGAACGAGGCTAGGTCGGCAAGAGCTAGCCGGGGAGATACTAGACGATAACCCTGAAGCATTATGGCAGCGAGACCGAATAGACGAACTCAGGGTAAAGCAGCACCCAGACTTAATCAGGGTAGTGGTAGCGATAGACCCACAAGCCACCAATAACCCGGAGTCAGCCGAGACGGGCATCATCGTAGCTGGAACAGCAGTTGTTAGTGGTTTGCTACATGGCTACATACTTGCCGACCTGACTATTAAGGGCACGCCCGACCAGTGGGCGACTGCTGCGGTAACAGGATATTACAGGGCAGGAGCTGACAGGATAATAGGCGAGGTCAATAATGGCGGAGATATGGTGGAGCATACTATTAGGACTGTTGACCGCAATGTAGCTTTTAGTGAAGTCCATGCTAGTCGTGGTAAATATACCAGAGCAGAGCCGGTATCAGCATTGTATGAGCAGGGTAGAATTCACCATGTAGGCTTCTTTCCTGACCTTGAAGACCAACTCTGTGAATGGGTACCGGGTGATAAGAGTCCAGACAGGCTTGATGCACTGGTGTGGGCAATAACTGAACTCATGTTGGGCGAGGAAGAGCAGGAGGTCATCGTTATTTATGATGCAATGGCAGAAGTAAGGGAGTTGGATTTGTCATGAAAGAGTTTGGACTAACAGGACTGGAACTATAGAAGCAGAATCACTATGCTGGAATCAAGATAAGGGTGGAATGCAGGGCTGGCGAGGGTAAACTTCATACCTTCACTTCAAGAGCTTGCCCAGGCCACGACCCGTAACCTATACTGCGCTGGGTTGTAAGCTGACCAGCGTATCTACTAAACTCGTATTCTTCGGGACTACATATTGTTTTTGAAGAATGCTTACGTTTAGGTAGCCTGTTGGATTTGAAATCCACTCCCTACCCGACTTCTCGTACATAAACAAGTTTTCTCCATCAGTAGTTAAAATGTGTTTGACATTAGTTAATTTTAGATTTTGCACATAGCTCTTCGGTTGTTCTAATACATCACTCAGACCACTTCCTAAACCTTTTGCCTCAAGTACCATGACACAATTCTCTGAGTTAGTCGGTGTTTTTTTAAAAAAGGCCATATCTACTTTATTCCATTCAACTGCAATCTGTTGGTGAGACCATCCCAAACCAAGAAAAAGCGGTAATATTATATGAGAAACGACTTCATTCTCGGATGGACTACGACCACCTCTTTCATACCAAGCACAAAGCCTTTCCGCCTGTTGTAGAGCTATAAGTATATCACCAATATTCTTGTTACTGATTCCTGCCCGAAATAATTCAACTCCCAGCTCTTCATCTGAATATTTTGAGGAATCGATATTGGGCAGTTCCTTTAGAGGGCGTTCAAAATAGGCATCGTCAATATCTCTAACTATGTTGACAATATGTAGTTCATGTACTTGAGTAAATGTTGGCTTTTGCTTAGCACTTTGGTAAACAAAGGCCAAATCACCTAATTCATAATTTTCTGCCCATATCACTCTCCTGCAATGACATAAGTCCCAGCTGTACACACATTTAAAGTTTTCATCGAACGAGTATTGATGTTCGTCTTCCTGAGGAATCTGACCTATACCGATGACATCGTGAGCAAAACGCATTAAGACTCGGTCACCTGGTTTAGGGCCATAAGCAAACCTGTGTACTTGTCTGTTAGATGAATTCGGTTCACCGATTGCATAGTTATTTAACATGGCATTACCTAGGTTACTTGGCCCCATAATCATGATATCGTGGTCGAAAAAAAGTTCCCTGTAGTCACGTCCTGGTTCCCCCGTTGCAATTTGCCACACATTCATCTAGCACCTCTCCTAAGCAGTATTTAGCTTGTTAATGTAGCTACACCATTGGCAGTTCGGCGAGTGTTCGGGAGCCTCAGGCGATTCAAGGACATCCAGTACTTCATCTATGAACTTCAGGAAGCTCTGCTCGTCCTTTTCTACCTCTATCCAGACGATTTCAGCTCCATAATTAAGCCGGTCTATATTCTGTTGGTTAATGCTATCTGGGTAGAAGTATAACAGCCCTAATTTTGTTACCGGTGATAAGGCTAACTTACCCGGTGCAGGATGCTCTAGGGCATAAGCATAAGCATGTAGCTGACGGCTATACATATTAGCAGAGTCTTTGCTAGGATTACTGGTTTTGAAATCAATGACACCATATGACCCGTCATCAAAGCTAAGCACGATGTCAAACCTCCCATTGATGTAACAGGTAGCTTTGTGGTTCGGCAAATGGATTGCTTCCGACCTTACGTACTTTTCACCTAGACTAACAATCCCAGAAGGAAGAGCAACATGCAATTCATGAGTTGGCTTACCATCATAGTGATTCTTCAATAGGCTAGCTATTTTGCTAAAGATAGATGGCAAGGGCATTGATGGTTGAGCTATGCCCCTAACTACTTTTAGGTAGAAACACCTCTTACAGCCTTCATAGGAGAAGGTGAGGTCTGATGGGCTTAGTTTATAGTTCATTCTGTAATTAATCGATTCGTCTTAAAATCTAGCCAAAACTTGGCCAACTTCGCTTATGTCACAAATAATAACTTTCCCTTGGTCAGCATAGAAAGTAACACTATCTGCTGTACTAGATAGTGCTTTACTAGGAGCGCATATTATTACCCTATGAACCGGCAATTCCCTAAGATATCTAATCTTGGTCAGTGTAATTGGTGATGCCATAACTTCGATTGCTATCTTCATTCCGCCTTTTTTAACAAGTATGTCAGGTCTATATTTCCGAATACCTAAACGGGGTTGAAGCCTTACTGAATAGCCAAGTTCTTCGGCCTCTTCAATAATGTCCTGTATCAATTCCCGACCCAAATAATTGAATCTCATTGACCACCTCGCGATGAGAGTAATGTACCTATAAACCCTACCAACCACTGTATCAAAAGAGCTATGATTGCACCAAGAACAACCCAACCAAAATTAGTAAGATATCTTCGCCAACGCTCTCCTCTCACTAGCTTATCAAGTGTACCTATCTTGCTTTCAGGTGAAAGTAATTCGAAGGTCACATTTTTTTGTAAGTTAGTCACAAGAAGATTATGAAAAGCACAAAATGCTACTAAATAGTCAGCATACGACTTGCCAAATATTGTACATTCCCAATCATCCATAAGAGAAATACACGAGCCGGAGGCATTTATACTTAGTTTTTCTCTATTTGGTATCATTCCGCCCCACAATGTCTTTAATCTGCTATGCGCAACTGTCTCGTAGTGACCGAGTATACTTGCTTTAATTTCATCACTTAGCACTAGCTCACCAGTTACTCCGAATCTCAATTCTATCGTTTTCATTTCCTTTGATAACTTAATTATATTCCGATAATTCAACTCAAACAAGACTAAATGTGAGAATCCTCTTAACAGTTGTGTCAAAATTGTTAAGCCACACACGAAAACAATAGGGGAGCCTGTCGAACCTCATGATTGCCTCTAAACAGTTGCATACATCTGTTAAGTAAATGGTCACCTTATCAATATAGCACCAAACAATATATAGGCTCGTAATCCGAAGGCCGTTGGTTCGAATTCAGCCCCCGCTACCATTGAAATAGAAAGGGGGAATTGCCGTAACTTCACCCTCTTCATAGAGGTTTCAACCAAATTGCCAGTCTAAGAACTTAGACCGAATATCCTTAACGGAATAGAGGCAACCGCTACTACTTCTGAGACAATAATCCAATGCTAATTGTTATTTTTGAGTATTAATGTGAATATTCTAATAATATTAATAATAAATATTAGAGAAAATGTTGTTATCCTCCCAACGGTATTTGCAATTTCTTGGGTTATTGGTGATGAAACATAATGGAGGTATAAGACACCAACCGATGCATATAAAATTGTACTAACCAGATGACTAATGACGCTACCTCTTACGTCACTACATTGTTTATTACTATCAAAACGTAAGACTATATGCCAACCCATGACCACGAAGTGCCAAGTAGCAAGAGTAAATATATAAAAGTAAAAACTATTTTTATCCCAGGCTAGAAAAGAGAACTGGATTAGAACAAACATCAGTGGAAAAACAAAAAGTGTGTCAATTAAGAATCTGAAGGGATTTCGCTGATATTTATTTTTCTCTATAAGTTTTCTATAGAATAGCCAGTCCGAAATTACAAAAAAATAAGCAGAAAAAAAGCCGGAAAGAATCCACTTGTCTTGACAGGTTAAATGAGGTGATTCTGCTAATTGAAAGTGTTTTGCTGCAATGACAAAGCCGG
>JABUBM010000206.1_pt1 | contig 13887 bp, 12 predicted proteins | sample 7240321 | NCBI WGS metagenome assembly JABUBM01 (sample SAMN07256344, study PRJNA390944) | subsurface metagenome | isolation source: Methane hydrate marine sediment | place: Pacific Ocean: Eastern North Pacific, ODP site 1244 | collected 2002
GGAGATAAGAATTTGGGACCTTTTGAAGGTGAGCTTACGGGACTATTGTACTATTTACAGTGTCGAGAGAGGAAGGTGTATAATTTCTGAAGTAAGGGAAGTAAGTAACAGTTCGAGTTCATAACGAGAAGCGCTGACATAGAATAGAAACGACAGATACTGAAGCTATAGGCATAAGAATTGGGCAGCAGAAAGTCGTCGTCTGAATATTATACCTCTGGCACAAAGTCGTTTGGTGTGAAAGAGGCGAAGCTGACATGGCAGTTCATCAATCCGGTCTACGATTATTGGTGAAGCTGAAACAAGTTAAGGCAAGAATTGCCCTACACCGGCGCCAAGTGGTGCCCCAGGGGCACTCGCTGGTACAACGTCTGACGAAGCGGCCCGCACCAATGGTTGACGCACGTTTGCTGGCGATGCTTGAAGCCAAAGGGGTGCCACTGCACGAAATCAGCGTTGAGGTATTGGGGTTAGGTAGTCGGCGATCCAGAAAGCTAAGCGCTGCCGGCATTAGAAATATGCAACAACTCAGCAATTGTAGCGAGAGCGATCTCCTTAATGTTCCGCGCTTCGGGGTTTTTACCGTTGGGCAGATTAAGGCAAAGCTGAACTCGTATCTGACAGCGACCCTGCACGGAAGTGTGCCCTGTAAATACCCTTGATACAATCTAAGGCAAAGGCTACACTTAGACTGGCGCTAAGACTTTTGGTTTCCTCTCAATTCTCCCAATGGTGATAATTCCTTGCTCCCGGCATTTATGCCGATCGATGGGTCCAATGTCCCCCAATCCCTCGGTGATACCTTTGACACAAGTCCACCATATGAGCATAGCTGTTTTGCCGAGGCGCCAGCAATGTGTATCACACTTAGACAGCTAGACTTAGTTTGGTGGTCCCTTGTGTGTATAGAATGAAACAATTGACAGTGAAGCTGATAATCCACTATGAAAGCCACTAGGTCAGGGGTAACAAAACGCTATATTGTTAGGTTCAGTTGAATCTTGGTTGATTTAGGCATCTATTTTCTCATCTTCACAGAATTTCACTATAGCCATTTCCCTGTCTTCGGATTCCCCATTCTGAGGCCTTTTGCTCTAATCCTGTCAACTATTTCTTTGTTAGTTTTCTTTAACTCTTCATTAGCTTCTGCAAAATTAGTGATACCCCTAGGTTCGGATTTAAAATCCTCTGACTCTTGCCAATCCCAACATTGTTTCGCTTCAGAAGGGTAAAGAGTGGCCAGCCCTTGAACCACCAAATTCGCATATTTCCCTAGAGTAAGCATCTGAGCAAAACTTGTTGGTACTGATGGGTCTGCAAATATCTCTTTCATCCTTACAAACCTTTTGCTGCCATCTCTAAGAGGATGAGCTAGCAATAGATTCCTAACTCTGCTTAGTCCTTTGTCCCATTCCCTTATACGGCTTATTGCTGGTTCAAGAGTTTCAAGTGTAATCCGTAATCTTTCGTCTTTAGTAGCAGTTGCTATCTTTTCTAGTCGCTTATATTCTTCCATAAAAGTTGATACCAACAACAAGGCATGAAAACAAATAGTCATCTTCAAATCATCATCCATCCCTGCGAAATCTCTTCTCCCATCAAAATCTGTGGGGTTGCCTAATGCATCTGGAGGATAAATTGCCCATCGGATTTGATTATTCATTAGACTCAGTATTAGAAACGATTCAAAAAAAGGCGTGAATCTAGAATCGCATTTAGTAGATTTAATCATGATAACCCACCTTCATAATCCCTCAAATTAGCTTTTGTTTTTGTGTATAGGGCGGAATTGCACGAATGTCAGAATTGTTGCCTAGCACCCCAGTTGCACAAAACACTATTTCGTTACCTTGTGAATGTGGTGACTAGTCTCACAGGCCCTTGATCCTTAAGGCTGTCATAGCACTTGATATTTCTTTCTCTTGCGTCTCTATGATTGAGAGGAGTTCCTCGGGTGTTCGAGTGTCTTCCTCCACCTTGCGATTGGGGTTAACCGCTTTTAGGTCATAATCCTTAGCTTGGATCTTTTCTATCGGCACACTCCATGAGTGCTCACTTGCAGCTCGTTCTGGGAGTAGATTGAAGAATTCCTCAAAGTGCTCTATCGTGAGTTGTTGTTTCTTGGTTACATGTATGTCGGAAAGGTCATAGTACCAGACTTCTTTTGTCGGCTCCCCCTTGGTAAAGAACAAGAGGTTGGTTTTGCTCGCAGCACCAGCATTTATAAATACACCAGCAGGAAGGCTGACAATACACCACAGGTTGCACTCATTGAGGAGCTTACGTTTTGTCTGTACAAAGGCATTTTCCGTAGTCCGAAAGAGAGTCCCTTCATCCATCACTATCCCACACCGTCCACCTGGTTTGAGGCTGTCAATAACGTGCTGCAGGAAGAGTACTTGTGTTGCCCTGGTCTTATAAGCAAAGTGCGTCTGGGCGTCTTTGCCTTCTTTGCCGCCAAAAGGTGGATTAGTCAGTACTACATCAAATAGCGCAGGGGCACTAGCAAAAAGTCCACCATAAACCTCTTGCCCGGTAAGAGTGTTCCCATGCCAGATGTGTGGCTCGTCAATACCGTGTAGCATCAAGTTAGCAAGCACGATGGGATAAACAAGGTCTTCTTTCTCACGGCCGTAAAATGTATTGTTCTTGAGAATCTCAATGTCCTCTGCCTTCTCGGCTTGAGTGTTCATATGTGAGTAGGCCTGAGCTAAAAAGCCACCTGTGCCACAACAGGGGTCGTAAACTGTTTGACCAACCTCTGGATTTACTATCTGCACCATCACCTTAATGATTTGTCTCGGTGTGAAGAACTGGCCGCCATCATTGTTCTTCTCCCCCATCTTCTGGAGTAAGCCCTCATACACTTGCGAGAGAGGGAACATATGGGTTTCATCCATATTTTCAGTTGTCAGCTCATGTACCCTGTCTAGAATGTCAAGGAGATTACGTTCAGTGTCAATTCGCGTCTTTTCCGTGTAAGAAAAAGCTTGGCTGATGACCTTCTGTCGCGTGGTAGCTCCCGGGTGGTCTCTAAGCGTGCGTAGATTCGGAATGAGGTCACCGTCAACAAAACTCATAAAACCGCCGAAAGCCCCCATCTGCAATTCCAACCTCTTGTGTCCTTCCGGCGCTGCCCAGTCTTGCCAGCGGTAGGGATAATCAAGAGATGGCCTGAAATTAGCACCTACAGCTCGCGCCCTTTCTACTTCTGCCTCTTCCTTCTCATCTAGGATACGTAGGAAGAGCATCCAGCTAAGTTCAGGAACGTATTGTAGAGCACCAGCACAGTTGGAGCGGCGCATGATGTCACAAATGCTCTTGACATAGGCATTCAGGCTCTGAGGGGTTGTGATTCTCCGATTCTTACTTTTAGCCACTTAATAACCTCCTCACAGTTCTCCGGAAAAGGCGTTCCTTAGTATTGCTTGTGGTAATGCCTTAATGACATCAAGCTGCTTTTCAATAGACGCTTTGAGCTTCTCAGCGCTGGCTATCCTTTCTTTGAGTTCAGCAGCAATCTGGTGTTGGGTAGCGAGTTGGGGGAGAGGAATCGCGATGGATGCAAATGCGGTTTTATTGACTATCTTCAGAGTTGTCGAAGCTGAAAGTCTTTCCAAGGTACTTTGTATTGTACGGCAGCAAAAATATACATATTCACTATTCACTTCAAACTTGGGAATTAGGGAATTAATCTGTTGATTGGTTGCAAGTTCGCGACCAGCAATGGCTATCTTGCCCAGGTTACCGATACATGAAACCATTACTGTACCGCGCGGTAGAATGCGAGCTTGGCTCGCTCCCAGAACCGATAGATGTTCGCCTGCGTCTTTAACATACATTTCTTTGTCTAGGTCTTCTGGTTTGACCCAGGGCAGATAATCCCCGTAGTTCTCGGGGTTATTCTTAGAAGGTGTGTTCCCCGTTACAACCTCACATATCTCCCCCAGCCTCCTTCTCTCCCACTTCTTTGCTGCATCACTTTCAAATACCTGACGGAGGTAGGCTGAGGGCAGGGCTTTGGCAGCCTCCAGTTGGTCTTCACAAGCAGTGCGGGCACACTCTACGTCCTTCATTAACTCCCGCACCTTAGCCGCGATACGTTTTTGCTCCGGGAGGGGAGGGAGGAGTACAGGTACAAGCGAAGCTTTGTCTTGATTAAGCTTCATGCGAGTGGTACCTGAAACAAATTGCATTATATCAGGACGAATCGCCAGAGCGAAGTAAAGCCAGTCAACATTAATCAACTCCTTTTTAGCTCTCAGGACATGGGCATGGTTATTGACCCAGCATCTACCACTTACCCTATAAGCGATAGGTTTCTCGACTGAGCCAAAGAACCCCCCGTCCTCTGCGAGCAAAACCAACTCTTCATCAAATAGATAGTCATCAATCCAGCCGACTTGGCCGTTAGCTCCATAGTATGGATAAAGTTCTGATTGCTTCTTTCCTACAATTCTTCTTTGCCTGTCTACGTCATTTACTGGAATCCTCAAGTTGTCCAAGAACTCGCACACCTCCCCCAGCCTTACCCACTGCCAACCCTGTGGCAATGGCTTTGCTTCACTCAGTGTGACAGCGCTTTCATTCATAAGGCAAACAGCCTCTTCTTGGTTTCATGGATGATGTCTTTGGGTTCCCCCAGCACCTTGAGGGCTTCAAGGCCTCCTGCCTTCCTGACCTCAGGAGCGCTCAAAACGTAAGGGTTCTCCAGCTCCTCGGTGCCGCCCTTGGCAAATTGCTGGGCAAGAGCTATTAAGGTATCTCCGGTTTGAGGAGGTAAACTCTGAAACCAGTCAGCATGCTTATAACGCAATGCTTCAACACGTTCCTGACGAGTCTTTGGAGCTGTTCCGTATGCAATTTGGATTAGGACATCATAAATGTCGTATTCTTTCCATTGCATTATCTCACGGAGCAGACGCACGCCCCGACCATCGTCAAGAAGCTTGTCTATTAGTGCCTTTCGTTCGGACGGCTCTACCCAAATGCTACGGAACTCATCAAAGGTTTTGACCTCTTCTACAAGGCTAGTCGCCAGAAGTTCACGGTATTCTTCAATGGTTACCATGTTTAACTTGCCTTCTTTTTGAGTGATAATATACATTCCAGCAGGATTAACGCGGACATCAAACCCTTCCACCCGAATGACTTTTTCTCTTCTTTCTGCTTCAGGTTCTTTAGGCTCTCTGGTAGGAGTCGGTCTAGTCACGAATCCCTCGCCCAGAAGACGCGTGGCGTTAGTGTAATCATATACACGGAACATTAATTTGTTAGTGGGTGGGTGAAGCCTGGTTCCCCTGCCCATCATCTGGTGGAAAGCAATAGGGGAACGGACGTATTTAAAAAAGACCACATTACGCACACAGGGAACATCGACACCTGTGGTGATAAGCTCTACAGTGGTAGCTATAAAGTGGCTCCGCATAGAGCCGCGCAAATCGGCAATGTACTGACTTCCGCCCACAACAGCAGTGCACTTAAAGGCATACGGGTCAAGCCGTTGCTCACCATTCTTTGCGCACCAATCAGCGTAGAGATTATTCATTTCGGCAGCAACGGCATCAGCATGGGTATCCCGCGTACAAAAGATAATCGTCTTTTGAAGTGGGTCACCAGTTTGGAGAAGCATATCAAATAGGTCGCAGCACATCATTCTGACCCTGTCGGGCAGCTGGATAATGTCTTCGTAAGAGGGGGCTTCATAGCGACTCCGAGCCTCAGTAGATGTAAGTGGCTTACCCGTGATGGCATCCCTTGCTCCGAGACGTTCAATATCTTCGCGAGTTACTCCAGTCAGGTCAAGACTTATTTCTCGCCGAATAACCTCGCAGGCAGCAATATAGCCGTCCTCAATCCCTTGCGACATATCATATTCGTAAACTGGCTCACCGAAGTATTCAAGATTATTCGCCGTAATCTCTTCATCTTCGCTGCGTTCCTCTTTTGTACCTCCTTCAAAAGACCGGGGAGTTGCAGTTAGTCCTATCTGTATCGCTTCTGGATTCCGGCGAAGGACGCTACTCCATTTCCCCCAGGCACTACGGTGGCATTCGTCAATGACAATGTGGCTGAAGTAGTCCTCAGGGTAATTCTCAGTGAGGAAAAGAGCATCCTCTTCGTCAGTGCTAACATTAAGAGTTTGGTATGTGGCGATGAGGATTCGGGCATTCTTCTGAGGATTGGTGCTGCTGACGCCAGCAACATCCGCACCGAACACGTTTTGGAAATGATTGAGTCCCTGTGAACGTAGTTCATCTCGGTCACAGACAAATAGAGCCCGTCGAAGCTGACCAGCATCGGCAATCTTTTTCAAAAGATGTACCGCGATGAACGTTTTCCCAGTCCCAGTAGCCAGGAAAAGCAGGATTCGTTTTTCGCCTCTAATTATTCTTTCTAAGGCGGCACGAATGGCAGCATCCTGATAATAGCGCCTGCTTGCCTCACCACCGGGATACGGCACTAACAGTGATTTTGCGGTTTCTGTTTCTAATGAGAAGCCGCTTCCTTCTTCATACCGCATGCGCAATTCTTCAGGACCTGGGAACTCCTTCAAAGGAGATGGCCCAGTGGTTTTTCCTGTGAGGTGGTCATATTCGACGAACAGATAGCCATTAGACGAATATACGAAAGGAACATGATTCAAGCGGGCATATTTTTTGGCTTGTTCCAGCCCCTTGTCTGGTGATTCGTCGTCTCGCTTAGCCTCCAGCAACGCAACAGCGACAGGTTGGCTGCTGAGGTTCACTCGAATACGCAGCAGATAATCTGTCCGACCAAGCTGCCTGCGTTTTGGCTTGCCATCAACAATATCTATCCCTTGGCCTGTCTCCTCACGCCGGATGAGATCTTCTTTCCAACCTCGGGAATGGAGAGCCGGGTCAATAAGCTTTGCCCTTGTATCAGCCTCACTTAGGGGCATATTTCACTCTTTCCTAAGAGCTTCCTCATTTCAAGACATCTCTAAATCCATTATACAACAACCGCCGCTTAAAGGGCATACACTTTGAGAACTAGTCTTTGACTCAGCGTCAACACCCTGGAAGAAACACAACTGTAAAAGTGTCTGATTCGTCAGGGTATCCAACAGTCCGTCAGATTGTGCAACGTCTTTCAGCGTCACTACTCAGGATTGGCAGTCCACTGGTTGTATCCAGTTTAGTCTTATGCTGTTTAGTATTGTAAAATATAGTCGTATATGGTATAACATTAATGATATGCCAACTGTTAAAGAACTAAGGTTAGCAAAATTACTGAGCCAAGCTAGATTAGCTAAACTATCTGGTGTGAGTAGAACTACGATAGTTGCAATCGAAAACGATCAGCATAAACCACAACTTCTTACCATACACAAATTGGCTAAGGTGCTGGAGGTAGACCCAAAGAAGATTGAGTTGGGAAATGGATAAATTAACAAAGGAAAGGCGAAGCTGGAACATGTCGAGAATTCTGTCTAAGAATACGAAGCCGGAGCTCATTGTTCGCTCCCTGCTTCATGGAATGGGATACAGATTTCGATTGCATGTAAAAAAATTACCAGGTAATCCTGATATTGTCCTGCCAAAATACCGGACTATAATCTTCGTTCATGGGTGTTTCTGGCATCAACATCCAGAATGCAAATTCGCATATACCCCGAAAAGTAGGCAAGAATTTTGGGGCGAGAAGCTCAAAAGAAACGTTATGCAGCACGAGAGAATTGCCAAGGACTTAGATGAGCTGGGTTGGCAGGTTATTGTTGTGTGGGAATGTGAAATTGCGAACGTACCTGCTCTCAAAGAAAGGCTGGTTTCGTCCTTGAATGAATCAATATGCGTTGGTTGATTTTTCAGACAAAGGTGTGATGGAATTGGACCAATACTTACAAGTTGTATCAAAGTTAAACGATGATGAGCTTGTGCTTCTTCGAGCGAAGATAGATGCGGAGTTTGCAAAAAGAGGCATTCAGTTTAATGTGGGTGTACTGGGCGAAAGACTTTCAATAGCATTTTTTAACTCTACACCGGGCTTGCCAAACTTGCTTCAAGCTCCTACTGGAGCCAAAAATGTTGATGCATTGTCGAGGGACGGAGATCGTTATTCTATAAAGGCATTTATGAAAGCAAAAAAAACCGGCACAATTTATCCGGACGTTGAGGATCCCGACAAGCGGCTGTTTGAATATGTAGTCGTAGTACGTTTGGATAAGGATTACCAAATGAATGCCATTTATCGATATTCTTGGGAGGACTTTGTTAAGGTAAGAGCTTGGGATAAAAGGATGAATGCGTGGTATATACCTTTAAGCAAAAGGAATCTGAATTTGGCAGAGCCCGTATTTCAAAAATAGTTTATACTTATCAGTTAGAAAGCAATGGCAATAAGGACATTAGATTTATTTCACGGAGCGGGTGGAAGCAGCCTAGGGGCAAAAATGGCTGGCGCTGAAATTATTGCTGCCATTGATTACTGGGAAGTTGCATCCCAGTGCTATAGCCGGAATTTCCCTGAAGCATTGTCAATAAAAGCTGATATCAGACATGTTTCACCAAAAGGCCTTCACAAACTTATCGGAGAAATCGACCTCTTGGTTGCATCTCCGGAGTGCACTAGTCATAGTTGCGCCAGGGGTGCTCGTGACCATAGTGAAGAAAGCGAATTGACAGCTTTTCAGGTGATAAGGTTTGCCAGAGAGTTCAGGCCAAAATGGATGGTCATTGAAAACGTAGTTCAGATGAAGTCGTGGAGCAGGCATCCGGAACTTTTGGAGGAGCTCTGGGGATTGGGTTATTATGTCAGGGAAGAAAAGCTGAATTCTCAGGAATTTGCAGTGCCACAAACAAGAAGGAGATTATTCCTCATGTGTTCACTGCTAGGGAATGTAAATTATACTCACCCGTCTATCAAAGAAATCAAGGCAGCAAGTTCAATTATCGATTTCAATGGTCACTATCGTTTTACACCGTTATTTTCTCCTAAAAGAGCAAAAGCGACAATTGAACGTGCCGAACGGGCAATTTCTACATTAGGAAGCAAGATGTCTTTTTTAATTGTTTACTACAGTACTGATGGGAGTGGCGGATGGCAGCCACTAGATCGACCTCTGAGAACCATTACGACACTTGATCGATTTGCATATGTCAGACCTTCAGCAACAGGACATGTGATGAGGATGCTTCAGCCAGAAGAATTGAAACTTGCTATGGGGTTCCCGAATGGTTACAAATTGGAGTCTGGCACCAGGAGAGATAAAATTAAATTAGTGGGTAATGCCGTCTGTCCACCAGTCATGAAGTATGTTATTAGATCGCTAGTCTCGCAACATTAATCATAACAGTAACAAGGATTTGGTTACGGAACAAATGAGTAACAAGAATCGTTCAGACAATCTGCCTTTTAGGCCCAGAGCACGGATGCTGCTTCTTCTTGGAGATCAACTCATCCGTGATCCAGGGATTGCTGTATTCGAACTTGTGAAGAATGCTTATGACGCTGATTCGCCTAATGTCACGGTTACAATGTCTCAAATAGCAGATAATGACAATGGAAGAATTGTTGTCGAGGATTCAGGAACAGGCATGGACTATAAAACGGTGACGGGAGTATGGCTGGAACCGGGTACAGACTTCCGTGTCCAACAAAGAGAATCAGGTCAAAGGACCCAGAAATATCATCGCTTGCCACTTGGTGAGAAAGGTGTTGGCCGTTTTGCTGCTCACAAACTGGGGGATCACATCCGGCTTATTACGCGCAAGAGGAAACATCCCGAAATTGTCGTGAGAATCGACTGGACTGACTATGAAGAACACAAGTATTTAGAGGAGATTCCAGTTAAGATCCGGGAACGAACACCACAAGTCTTTACAGGCAGGAGGACCGGTACGAGGATAGAAATTACTAGGCTTCGAAACGTGTGGAACAGAGGTATGGTTCGTGAACTGGCACGCTCAATAAATTCTATCTGCTCCCCCTTCGACAAGATGGGGGAAATCAATAAGGGGATAGAAAATGAGCAGAGAAATATGAACGAGTTCAGAGCACAACTGCTCCTACCGGAAAACTCAGAGTGGCTGGAGGGTATCACGACAGTAGACCAAGTACTGGAATATGCTCTCTTCAAGGCACACTGCGATATTGCTGAAAATAAACTTACATATGACTATACATTCACTCCGTATAAAGCTATGGATAAAGTGGAGCCCCGGAAAGCCAGCAATGAGAACATACCCATCAAACCAGAACACGATATCAACCTTGAGCTTATTAAGCACCATATTGGCCCTATTCACCTTGATCTATATATTTATGATCGAGAGACAAAAATTCTTGCACTTGGAGTTACGGACAAAAAGGGGTTAAAAGAGTATCTAAACGAAAATGGAGGAATAAGAGTTTATCGGGAAGGAATTCGTGTTTATGACTACGGAGAGCCAGGAAACGACTGGTTAAATCTGGGAGCATTGCGAGTAAATATTCCAGCTGGGCGGATAAGCAACAACATAGTGATTGGGGCAGTTTCATTAAAGTTTGATAAAAGCATTACCTTTGATCCAGGAAAAAACCTGGGATTAATAGAAAAGACGAATCGAGAGGGCTTTGTTGATAATCCGTCTTTTCGTGCTTTTCGTCACGCAGTCGGATATGCCATCCAACAAATTACGAATGAAAGAAATATAGACAAGCTTCGTGTTCGGAACGCATATAGCAGTAAAAAATTGAAGGAGCCAGTCCTAGAGGACCTGACAGACCTGCGAGAACTTGTAGAGAAAAAGAAACTCACAGAAGAACTAGGACCATATCTGGACAGAATCGAGAAGGATTTTATTACTGTCCGCGACCATTTTCTAACCAGTGCGAGTGCAGGCTTAAGCCTTTCTACAGTGATTCACGAAGTAGAAAAAGGAGTTGCAGAACTCGGAAAAGCAGTCAAAGAGGAACAAGCTAGTCCACGTATCATAAGTTTAGCCAAGCATCTTGCAGATCTAGTGGAAGGTTTTGGCAGTTTAATAAGAAGGTCGGGGACCAGCCGGGAAAAAGCCAGTGCTCTGATCTCCCAGGCAACGTTCAATACCGAGCTGAGACTAAAGCTGCACAACATAGAACTTGCGGTTAATAAGCAGCAAGGCGACTTTGAAGTAAAGTGCAGTCGCCGTCTGACGGTTTCAACCCTGATGAATCTAATAGATAACTCAATATGGTGGCTGGATAATAAGTGGGGTGAATTAAAAAACAGGAAACGCATATATATCGGCACGTCGAAAGAGTTCAAAGGCGGGCCAGCCATTGTTGTTGCAGATAACGGACCAGGTTTCCTGGATCTGCCTGAATATCTGATTGAGCCATTCATAAGTCGCAAACCAGACGGCATGGGATTAGGACTGCACATTGCGGATCAAGTCATGAGAGTGCAAGGCGGAAGACTGGAGTTCCCTGAAACTGGAGATGTGTCAGTGCCGAAAGGCTTTGATGGTGCAGTAGTTGCTCTTGTATTTGGAGGTGGAGAACAATGATGGGTCTGACAGGTGCCCGAGTAGTAGTTATTGATGATGACGAGAGTGATGCCCTCCCAATCTTGAAAGCTTTTGCAAAGAAGGGCATTCCATGTGCTTTTTTTAATGGCAAGATTGAGGATCTTCCTGAAGAGAGTAACCGTTTTTCCGGTGTGAGATTAGCAATTCTCGATATGGATTTGGTTGGGGGTAGCGTGTCTGATAAATCAAAAGCCACAACGCTCGTGTCACGCATTGAAAAACTGTTGAGTCCTGAAAACGGACCGTATGCGGTGCTTGTCTGGACTGAGCATCCGGAACTTGTAGATTTGTTCGAGGCTTATATATTTTCTCAAACAAGCATACCCAAGCCTATTGTTATAGTTATGCTTACCAAGGCTCAATGTAAAGATAAAAGTGGCGAATTTGATACCAAGATCGTTTCGGAAAAATTAGGTGAGGCACTGAGTCAGTTCAGCCCTTTACAGTTTCTGCAAGCTTGGGAAGAGAAGAGTTTTAAAGCAGCTACAGAAGTTACCAATATACTGTCTAAATTCGTTCCTGAAGAAAGTGATCCTAAGAAATGGCGCAGTGACTGGAAATCTCAGCTGTTAAATCTGATGTATACCATGGCTAAGGAAGCCACTGGTGAACATCTTGAGAGGGACTCAGTTTTGAGCGGCCTTTATAATTCACTGAATCCGCTGCATTCAGATAGAATGGAAAGTCATATCGGTGAGTTGTCCCTTTCACTTTCAGGCAGTTCAGACGAAATCCTAAAGCATTCCGAAGATTGTGGAATAGAGCAGAAAGCTAAGATAAACACAATGTTACACTTGGCCTTTGAGGACAGCGGGAGATATTCTGCCGGGAATATATACAAATTCGAATCAAAAAAAGAACCGGGTTGGGTGCCCAGTTGTGATCAACTGTTAGAGAATTTACTGCGTAACCCTGAAAGCAGTGATGAGCTCTTAAAAGTCTCCTGCCCTGTTGTTATTGAAGTAAATGCAATATGCGACCATGCTCAAAAAAATATCCGCATAGCTCGCTTTATTGGGGGGTTACTTATACCAGCAAGTGACATAAAAAAAATAAAGTCTGGTGGATTCATTTGGGAGTTTGGACCTGTGTTACTAAACGCGCCAGATTTATCAGGCCGGTATTACTTTTTCTTCAGCGCACGACATCTGGTAACCCTTTCTCTCGAGGAAGCAAGCAAGATGCAAGCCTTTGCCCGCCTGCGTATCCAAGCCCTGACTGCTCTGCAGGCGTGGTTTGCTCAGCATGCAGCAAGGCCCGGGCTGATTTTGCTTAGAGAGTGAATTCAAGGAAAAGGTCCCGTCTATCGTCCAGTACCGCCCACTCTAGGTAGAAAAGGTTCTCTTTAGTGCCTTTAACAGGCTATTATCAGCTAGTGAATAATCAATTTAACCAAGTATTATCGAAAGTCATAGATTTATTAGGCAGGTAGTGCAATTGGATGGAATGGCTAAGATTTTTCAAAAGATGCATTGCAAAGGTTGTTCAGAAAGACTACCTCATCCTCAGGATTGGAAGTTTACAAGAGAATGGCATCGTAATAGACTTAAAAATTTACCGGAGGGGTTAAGGAAGATACTTGAAAATATATATCGCGGAAGCATTTAGCGGGGAGGCTAATAATGTTTAACCCTTTAGCTTGGGGAATATTATTTTTCTCCTTTTGGCTATCGCTAAGAACAATTGGGGAAATAGGTGCAGTACAACAAGGTTTTGCGTGGTTTTTCCTAGGACTAGCCGGAATGCTATGGCTATCAATTGCCATTCCGCCTTTAGGTAAATCCCTGGCAAATCCAAATAGAACTAAATTATTAGTTCCTATTATTTTCTTCGTATCAATGTTTGCATATATGATTAATTTACTTAACAGCATAAAGTATATTGAAGGCCCAACTCTCCAGATAGCAATGATATTCGGATTTCTATGGATAGTTGCATATCTTGTAGTGCTTATAAGAAATGTTGAAAGAAATGTAGGTATAAGCATTTCATTGTCCTTAATAGGATTAGCTGTTTATTATTTTTCTAGGCCACCAACTGCTGAACCTCTGTTATCAGCAATAATCCTATTAGCACTGGGAATAGTGCTGCTAGTAACAACCATCAAAAAACCAGCAATATATCAAAGATTCCCTTTCTGATTAATACCTGCGCGGATTTTTTGACGGTCAAATCCGCAATAGCGACGCAATTGCTCATAGAAATGAGGGGTGTAGCTTTATAGCGTCACCACTACACAGGATTATCCAACAATTCATCGAATTGTTGGTTAAGCACTGAGAAGGCCGGCGTGATATGTGAGCAGGAAGGCTATTCTGCGTCTACAAGTTCAGGTAGTCCAGCTTAGTCCAACCGGCTTCCAGTTTCCGTCCAAGCT
>JABUBM010000207.1_pt1 | contig 13880 bp, 12 predicted proteins | sample 7240321 | NCBI WGS metagenome assembly JABUBM01 (sample SAMN07256344, study PRJNA390944) | subsurface metagenome | isolation source: Methane hydrate marine sediment | place: Pacific Ocean: Eastern North Pacific, ODP site 1244 | collected 2002
TAAAATGTGACAAACTACATTCAGTGTTTACAGGGAGATAAGTATGGCGAAAGTTACGAGTTACAAAGAAGGGGGAGCTAAGCATTGAATGAATCGCATGTTTTTGACCCGAAACACGTTGCTGTTTTAGAGTCAGAGGACCGGAAGACTTGGCAGAATCCCGAAGAAATCTTGGAGTTAATAGATCTCAATCCTGACTATGTTGCGGTTGACTTGGGTTGTGGAAGCGGTTTCTTTACAGTTCCGCTTTCTCGCAAGGTAAAGAAAGTTTATGGTATCGACGTTCAAAAAGAGATGTTAGCGTTTCTAGAACAAAAGATTCAACGACAGAAAATAGGAAACATCGAACCTTTGTTGTCAGTAAAAGACAAGATTCCTCTCGAAAACGAAAGTGTAGACCTACTGATAACTATAAACACGCTTCACGAAATCCCTAACAAAAAAAGATTGTCGCAGAGATACGAAGGGTACTCAGACCAAAGGGACAGGCAGTGATAGTTGATTTCAAGAAAGAAGACACCGGTTTTGGACCGCCAGTAACGATTAGGGTTTCACAAGACCAATCAAGACATCTCTTTGAAGAAAAAGGTCTAATTGCCTTAACGTCACATGAACTCCAGTGTCATTATCTGATAGTTTTTCGGAGAGTATAGGTGTGCTGATTCGGAGGGAGTGCGTTGATGCTTTTGTATCCGCGCTCCTTGGCAGAGCCCGCTTTGAGACGTGGCTTTTTCCTGTGAACGAGATTAGTTTACGGTTTCACCAGTGTTTTTTGTTTATCTATGGTGAGATTAGTGTCCTAAAAGAGCGCCATTTCGGGCTTCTATTTTGAGGGCGGTGCTTTGTGTGGTGCCTGAGGTAGGCAAAACTAGCCACTTTTACTTGCTTTTGAGGGTATTTTTGGATGCTTTGGTGATGTTGGTGGATAATGTATTACTGCGTCAAAATTGCTTCACTAGCGCTAACTGTGGCTCTGAGGAGGTGTGTAAACGCATTTTTTGTGCTTAGACAGAACGGGAGGATTGCGCATTTTGCGTCTCTATACTCTTTGGAAACAGTAACTTTTTTTTGTTTGTCCAATAGCCCAGATTTTTAACAGTTCTTGCCAACTGTCAGTCTTAAATAGTTGAAGCATTATACAGTCCGCTGAGCGGTAAACAAAGATGGATGATCTGACTTTACCCGAAGTTGAAACCGTAAGAAAGAGAATAAACGCAGCACCAAAAGAAGAGACAAAGTTCTGTTTGATGGCAGCCTATCTGTTTTGTGCACGGGCATCAGAGATAATTGGAGCAACAAACCGTTACGACATAGCACACAATCAAACTGTAGCTCGCGGCCCAACCGGACAGGACGTTAAACTTGAAACCTTTGAACTTGGAGATATCAAAACAGAAGCTGCAATTTTCACAGTTAGAACCGCGAAGCGTGACGGAAAAATAAGAAAGATTGCGCTGCCTCTTGAAAAAACGTTTGAACCATGGACGGAACCGCTTTACAATTATTACCTTGAGCATGGAAACGACAAAGTCTTCCCTTTCACTAGACAGAAGGCTTGGGAGTACGCAAATGAGACTTTTTCGGGTCTAAGTTATCCTATAGACAAGTATAACCAGTATGATCCTGAGGACCCAAAACCTAAACCAGTTAAGGCGCACAATAAACCGTTTAGAACTCATGCTCTGCGTCACTTACGAGCTACAGAATTAATCGAGACTTTCGGCTTCACAGGTTTTGATCTTTCCGTTTATGGCGGCTGGACCCTGCGCAGCATGATTGGTGTTGGTTCAGCTCTGTCCAGGTATGCTCACTTGAATTGGCGAAAATACTTCCCAAAATTACTGAAGAAAAGGTTTTAATCTATTCAAAGAAATCGCATTTTAGGTATCATTTTCTGGCATTCGTGTTTTACCCGAGTTTCTACGCAGCAAAAGCATCAATATTAATCAGAGAAAAAGCTAAAATAAGCATTTTATTGTTAAAACAACGTTAAGCTAACAGTTTCGTCAAACTGTTAATTCTTGGAGTTTTCAAATAGAACAAGCCCATAACAACCGCAATTCAAACTAAATAATATCTTGATCTGATTATGCTGTGCATTGCACATAGCCTTCTAAGAGAGCCGAAGCGTGTTCCAGAGCCAACAATAAACACTCATGTTTTTTACGCAAAAAGGGTAGGGTATGAACGTAAAAGATGTGAGGTTTCAACATCCTCTGAGTAAGTTCAAAGTCAGAATGTTCAAAACAGCTTTTATGAAGGCTTGCGGAGGCTTCTCTGCCATAGTTTGGATACATTTTCATCAACGAGTTTCAACAATTCTCCGCATTTTTCATATTACATCAAAGTATTAACTGAAATAATCAGCAAGGACAGTTCATTAAATGATTGTACCACAACGCTTTCAAAGGCTAAATATAATTAAATCTGAACAACATGTAATAAAGGGAAACGGAAGTGAGACAGCTTCGGTCTTTCCATGATTTTATATCCAAACGGGGCGACAGACGATGAAAGAGAACGTTATTGTGGCTTCGCGTTTATGCAGGCAATTTGAAATCGACGACGTTATTGTTGAAGCTGTAAAGAACCTAGAGCTCACTGTTCAAGAGGGTGAATTTATTTCAATCTATGGACCTTCGGGTGCAGGAAAGACAACCCTCCTTAATCTGATGGGAGCATTGGATAAACCAACAAGCGGAAAAATTGTTATCTTCGACCATGACCTCGGAAAGTATGATGAGAACTTTTTAGCGACATTCCGCTTAGCATATATCGGCTTTGTTTTTCAATCATACAACCTAATCTCAACTCTAACTGCAAGCGAGAACATCGCTTTTGTTGTGGAGTTAGCAGGTTGGTCAAGAGAACGAATCAAAGACCGCTCGGAAACCCTGCTCAATTTGGTCGGTTTGGAGCATCGAGCCAACCACTTTCCCGCTCAACTCAGCGGAGGTGAACGCCAGAGAGTAGCCTTTGCCCGAGCATTAGCTAATGATCCTCCTCTTCTTCTCGTAGATGAGCCTACAGGAAACTTGGACACCGAAACAGGCCTAGAGATTGTTAACATCCTTAAGAAAATTAAGGATGAAGGAAAAACCGTTATCGTAGCGACGCATGACGAAAAACTGTTGAAGCTTGCAAGCCGTTCCTTATGCCTTAAGGACGGGAGGCTCATCAATAGATGAGTGAGATTTCCTTTCCAATCAAAGATTTGACAAGAAGAAAAACCCAAACAGCATTAACTGTTCTCGGTTTAACAATATCTATAGCTGCAACACTTTTTCTTGTTATTTTCGGAGGCAATTTAGGCTTTGAAATCACTTCCCTCGCCAGAGGCGGACGATTAACAAGCGGATTCTATAACATATTCTTTCAATTTATCCTCATTGTCAGCATTCTAAACATTCTAACAGCCCCAATCATAACCTCCTTTCTTGTTCATCTGATGATGTCGGAACGTATGCGAGACATTGGAGTGATGAAGGCATCCGGATGTTTAAGCGGCTCCATTTTTGGATATTTTGTCACAGAACTTTCTTTGATTGTCTTCCTCAGTTCAATAGTTGGAATGATCATTGGAGTTACAACCTATTACTTTTCCACAATTTTTTTGAACATAATAGGCTTCTCTATTTCGCAAACACTCAACATAGGGGCAATTCTTGTTGTCTCCATTGTCATAATCATCTTTTCTCACATCATCGGAGCGTTACCCATACGTAAAGCAGCCAAAGCGAAGCCAACAGAAGCCATGTCCCCCATTTACAAGCTCGGAACAACCGCTGGGCTGGGAAGAAAAATCCCTTTGAGGCTCGGTTTCACGTTCAAAGTAGCGTATCGAAATCTGGTTCGCAGAAAATCTGTAACTCTTCAGGCCATAATCTGTCTTACTGTGGTTTTGACCTTGACAACAGTAACGATTGCTGGAGGAATGATTGCCGATCAGACTACCACAAGTTATGTTGAACGAGCCATAGGTAAAGACGTAATTATTGTAGGTCATCCAACCATCACGGAACGTTATGTTAACCTTCTTTCCCAGTTTTTTGAAGCCAAAGATATGGATCAAATAGATTACCTCAATTCAGAGTTCATAATTTCGGAATCTTTAGTACAAAAATTGGATAATATTCAGGGGGTACACACAGTTGATCCTCGGTTAATATTGGAGAATTCTGTGCGAGAAATCCGCGGAATTATTCTTGATCCCGTTGAAGGAACCAAGCCTGTATTCATAGGTAGCGATCGAGTTGAAGACGTGTTGATTTTGGGTGTAGAACCTGAAAACGTCGTTAACGAATGGTTGATTTTTGGAAGAAATCTGGAGGAAGATGATCAAATGTCCACAATGATCGGAGATTCGCTGGCTGTAAACATGTTTGATAACGCTTTCAACCAATCAATCAAGCTTTTTGACGAAAGTTCACCACCCTTTTTTGATATAGTTGGAGTTTGCGTCGACCCTCTCAACAATGGAAAAGTTGTGTACATGCCCCTAGACGAGTTATCCACAGAACTTGGACAAGACGGATATAATCTTCTTTTTCTCAAGATCGACCCAACAGAAAAATCGCAAGCTATCTCCAAAATAGAAAACGAAATATCAGGAGAGAAATGGAACATTGTGGAACTGGGCCAGATTCTGGATAAACATGTAACTTTTCTGAATAACATCTGGTCTAGGGTTATGTTTCTGCCTTTCTTCTCTTTGGCAACAGCTGCAATTTCTCTTCTTAGCTATCTGATGCTCTCTATTTCAGGGCAGCAGCATGAATTTGGGATCATGAGAGCATTGGGCGCCAAACCAAAAAGTATAATGAAAATCGTTTTTTCTCAGGCTTTAATAATCATTTTAGTTAGTGGAGCAATCGGAATTTCTGTTGGCTTATTCATCACTTTCGTGTTTTTAATTCCTGACCCCGTTATTTCTCAATATACTCTCATTTCTGTGTCGCTATTGCTAATTGTTATTTTAGGGCTTCTCTGCGCGTCTAGTTTGTATCCAGCTCTGAAAGCGGTAAAGAAAACGGTTGTTGAAGCTATTTCTGCAGTCTAGTCGAATAGAAGCAAAACTAATTAGTTATAAAAGCGTAATTATTAACTGTCATCAGGGGGCGTTAGAATTGCCTGAAAATGTTGTAGGACTCATTGTTTGTTATCGAACTGGTCCAAAAATCAGGACCCCAAAGAATGTATCCTCAAGTTTCCTAACGTCAAATCACTTAACGCAGCAGCTCAGCTTATATGCAGAAAGGTCACTTGGCCAGTTGAAGAACACAAAATCAAAGGAAAAATCGTGGCCTTACATGGAAAAAATGGTCTAGTAAGGAGCCGCTTCAGAAAGGGAATACCAGAAAAAGCGTTATTGACTGCTGTTGAGGTAATCGGATAGCTTGGGTCCTAAAGTCGCTTGTAAATGCGTTAATTCCGTTATGTGGCCTTGGAATTCATTCAAGAAGTTTTGAAGTTGTAAAATAGGAACAACTGGCACGTTGTTGTAGAATTTTGCGGGACCGGGAAACAGTGACAGAATCACTGGAAAAAGAGTTGCTCGTTTCCATCCATCTAATCCTATTTTTCTTTGTAGAGACTGGAGATTCTTTGCCATGACTTCTGTTCGTTGAGTCTGTAATTCAACAATCTTTTTTATTGCTGAATTTCCCCAACCACGCCGCCAACGTTTGCAATCTACGCAAACAACAAGTGGTTCACTATACGCTAGGAGATCAATCTCCCATCTTCTTCCTGATGCTTTGAATCTGAAGTTGCGTTTAACTGCGAAGTTGTTGGTTTCAAAGGCTGTTGCTGCAAAATTTTCAAATTCTTTCCATTCAAGAACTTTGCAGACTCTTTCAATGTCCGTTCCATGGTTGATGGCGTGAATGGCAAGCTTGACGCGTTGGTTCGATGATACTTCGATTATCCCATTTTTACATTCGATAAGCCCGATTTCACGAAGACCCCTCAAAACATTGTTGGCAACTTGAACAGGAACGTTGGCTTCTCGGGCAATAACTTCTTTTGCAGCGGGACCACTGTTTGTATGTTTGAGTATAGCGATCAGGACATCTGTTTTGGCGGTCATTTGTTTGTTTGTTCCAAAAAATGTTTTAGATAAACAAATTTTCTTCTGGAGGACGCATCATCTTAGTTGCGTTCGCGGTTTCAGATTTTGGGTAAGGATATCCTCTGATTATGGCTACGGGGATGGCTTCGTTTGTTTGTCCGATGACCAGTTCAGCGGCTGAGGCTAACTCGTCTGCGATGGCGGTTCTTTTGATTCTAATTGTGTACCCGAAAAGGTCTTTTTCGCCTCTTCGATCTCGTAGTGGCTCGAATCCGGAAGTGCCTAAAGCTATGTTGATTTCACCATGACGAAGTGGGCGCCCATGCGTGTCCGATACAATGACCGCCACATCTTTTCCAGAACTTTTCAGCACATTTTTTCGTATTGTTCGGGCTGACTGGTCAGCGTCTTCAGGCAAAAGCGCTACAACAGTATTTCCGGGAACGTTAGACTGATCAATTCCCGAGTTAGCGCAAATTAATCCTTGTTTGGTTTCGGTGATGAGTTTTCCGTTACTCATGCGTACGATGCTTTTGGATTCTCTGAGAATAACTTCGACGAGTCTTGGGTCTTTGCGTGTTGTTTTAGCGATGGTTTTGGCGAATTCTGAAGGGGTTACTGTTTCGAGGTTTACTACGTTTCCTTCAGCTCTAGAAACTACGACGTGAGTGACTACTATGACATCACCGTTTTGGATGGAAGTTTCCTGTTTTTCAGCGGCTTGGCAAATCAACAAAGCTAAATCGTCGCCTTCTTTTATGACAGGCAAGCCGGTTAGTGGGAATATCTCGATTTTATTCAATGGCAGTGCCTCTTTTACTGGATTCAATATTGACTGTTTAATATTCTTCGCCTCTTGACACATGTATCCGTTGCAGATAAATGCTTATTCTGTAACTTCACAACTGTGTTTTTTACACTTTTAACATGAAAAATATGTGAAGAGAGATTTAATGGCTTAAGGTTACTTTCTAAATATATACGTAAAAGTTAAAAATTGAGGGCTGTTTTTCGCTAAAAGATATTTTTATGTTAAGACTCACCATCAGAACCGACATCAAATATAAAATAAACAGTTATTTCAGAAGAGAATCAGCTTTCTTTAGATCCTGAGGCGTATTGGCATTAAAAAAGGTCAAAAGCCTAGGTTCCAGTTGCTCCAAAACCATGGTTGAAACATAACGTGCTCCCCTCAAATTATCAATCATAGCTCGCATTTTCATTTTTCCCTGCGCTAAAGCCGTCTTTGCTGCTATTAAAGCTGATTTTGTGTGATAAACTGCTTGAAGAGGCTCGATGTATCCACTCGGCCATCTAGGAATAACGGCACTCTTGTTAGTGCACATGTCTAACAGAAACTGAACTATCTGAATTGAAACTAAGGGAGCATCGCATGGCAGAAGCAGCGAATATTCGCCCTTAGCATTTTCAAATCCTGTTATGGCTCCAACAAGAGGGCTCTGAGACTCGTCTTTGTCAATAACCAGATTTGCTTTGTTTTCTAAAATAGGTTCAAACGTCTTTTTCTGATCTTCAGAGCTAACTACTAGTAGAACCTCATCAACTACTTCGGATACGCGGTCAATTACATGGATTACAATGGGCTTATCCGCCAAAACGACTAATCCCTTATCGTTGCCAAACCTTCTGGAGAAGCCTCCAGCAAGAATTACCGCTGATCTCTGCAATTCAATCAAGGACAAGAAATAAACACTTAACATATTATTGTTTTCCTCCATTCAGAATTACGCCAGATTATTTCGTATGACTTCGTTCGCGTCATCACCTTTCTCACACCTAAGTTAAGGAGAAAAACTGAGGAAACAGATAACTTATAACCCAGAAATGTTAAATTGAGCCTTCAACACATACAGGATTTGTACTATAAATCTAAATATTGTTTGATTTCGTTCAATTTCGCAACAAACAACAAAAGAAAAAATTGATTTTGGATACGCCGACTCAAAGATGTGATGAACAGGTGCCAAAACAGAAAAGAGTTGTTACCAAGAAAGATCGAAGACAGGTTTTCAAAGAAAAATGTTAACCAGAAACTAGTTTTTTGTGCCATTTAACGCTGAATGTGGACCTCAAATCACATTTTTTGGGAAGCAGAATGTACCATTACTCGGTAGTTATGTGGTTCACATGTTAGATTTTGGTGGATGTTGGATGTTTTGGCGGCATTATCTAACTTTTAGTGTGTTAATTGTCAAAAAATAGAGTGTGCCCGAATGTTTTTTTGTTTTATTATCCTAGCTTTTTTTGGTTGCTTGACAGTAAATTAGACCCATATATAAGCTTCGAAGGTAATCGTAAATTTTTAACATAAATGAGCGTTTTTGACAGCGTAATTGAAGAAAAGGCGGTCTGTTGAGTAAAACGGTTGCAGGATGAACTGTTTTTCATTAGTAAATAATGTGGGCTGGAGTGGCTTTTTGAAAAAGCTGATTTTCAACATATAACTATTATTAGTCTCCTAATAGAACATGTGCCTTTAGTTGGAGACTGAAAAGGGTACGTGCGTTAGGTTATTAACACTAACCCGAACGTTTCTGGAGTACCTTTCATCGGAAAAGGTATAGGCATACTCGCATTCTCTAAAGTCTGCTTCAGATTTCATCGATGATCACTTTTTTCATACATGATTTACCGTTAAATCACGGTTACTAAAACACTATTCGCTCTGGATATGTGTAAATGTTCATTCGTTTGCCTCTGACAAAACCAATCAAAGTTATTTTTGTTAAATTTGCTGTTTCTAATCCAGAACTGATGGCTGCGGACAGAGAAGCGATAATGGGAATTTTTATGCGTGCTGCTTTCAAGACTATGTCTCCGGTGAGTCGCCCGCTTAAGGCAAGAAAAAGTTTTGTGAAATCCATGTTTTTTGTTGCCCCGGCACCGATAACTTTGTCGACGGCGTTGTGGCGTCCCACATCTTCGGCTAAAGCCACTACTTTTCCGTCTGTTGAGTATAGTGCGGCTACGTGAACGCCGCCTGTTTTTCGGAATTTTTCGGCAATAAAGTTTAGTTGTTTCACGGACTCGGAAAGAATATTTGCGGGTATGGTTAATGTCATGTCCATTTTGGGGAGGCTTTTGATGACTTCGGAGAGGGGACGATAGTCTGGGGAGCCGCAGGCGGAGACTATGAGACGTGCGAAGCGTTGTGATGATGAGATTCGTTGTTCAGCGTCAATTTCTGGTTTGAGTTTTAGTAAGCATTTTCCGTCTTTTTTTAGGTGTAATTCGTCTATTTCGTTTGTTGATTGTAGGAGTCCTTCGGAGAGAAGATGTCCTACAACCATTTCTTTTAGTTGGTCGGGTGAGCAGAGGATTGTTCCGTAGTGATGTTTGTTGAGGAAAATGTGGATTGGAGTATCTTCTGCTACGTAGTCTGTTCGTTGCTCTACTGTTTGGTCTGTAATGTTTATTCGGGAAAGTTGGATCTCCCGCATGCCTTTTTTTCTCCTAAGCCTTGAGTTCAGAGAGGATGTAGCTGATGATTTCGTCGGCGATGACGGTTTTTGTGACTGACTGTAGTCCTCTCCATCCTGGTTGACTGTTAATTTCTATAATTACTGGTCCTTCTGGTCCTTCCATTATGTCTACACCTGTAACCTTGCAGCCTATGATCTTAGTTGCTTTAACTGCAAGACTTTCCAGTTCCGTGGGCAGATTTAAGGATACGGGTTTTGCTCCGAGGCTCACGTTGCTTTTCCAGTTTTTTGCTATTCTGCGCATAGATGCTACGACTCTGTCGCCTATGACGAAGGCGCGGATGTCCGAGTTTTTGTGGGGTATGAATTCTTGGATGTATAGGACGCCGTGGTGGAATGTTATGGTTCTGAAGACTCTTGCGGCGATGTCTGGGTCGGTGATTCTGGTGGCGCCTACTCCTCTTGAGCCAAATACGGGTTTCAGTATGACGTCTTCGCCTAGTTCGTGGAAGCATTTGAGTGCTTCGTCGTGGCTTTCTGTGACGGCTGTGCGGGGAACGGGTATGTTGTGTTCTTGGAAGAGGGTTAGTGAACAGTATTTGTCTACTGATCGTTCGATGGCTAGGGGCGGATTGATGATTAGTAGTCCTGATCGTTCTAGTTTGTGGAGAAGGTTCATTCTGAAGATGATTTCTTCGAGGGAGCCTCGTCCAATTGGGCGTGTAATCAGGGCATCTAGGTCTTTTAGAATGTCTATTTTGTTTACTGAAGCTTCAGGAGTGTAGTTTATGCGTCCGATGATTTGGCGATAACTAAAACAGATGGGGGTTACGTTTTTTTTGTCCAAAGCTTTCCGCAGTTGTGTGGAGCACCACCCGTTTCCATCTCGGGTCATAATTCCAATTTTCAAGCGTTATCCCTTCATGCATCAAACATTATTCTGACAGATTAAAGTAATGCCTCACAAAATCTTTTCTGCGCCAGAAAGTCGCCGTGCTTTTTTGGTTGTGCAAATATGTTCTTTCTTGGTTTTTCCAGAAAAAGCTAGTTTTCAACATAGCACTGTTATTAGTCTCCTAATATGATGATTGCCTTTAAGTTAGAACTTGTGAATGCACTGCAGAAGCTGTTTTGGCGTTTTCAGTTTCTGTGAGATGTCTAGTTGCAGGTATGCTGCAAACTTGTTGTTGTATGGCGGAGTTTTGGTTGAAAATAGGGTTAAAACGGTTCCTTGGTGTATGCTTTTGTATCCGTCGGGGCAAGATTGGTGACTTCTAATCAATGCTTTGACGTTGAGCATACGTAGAAACTTGCGTGTAACATCTGAGCCAAACAGTCTGCCGGCTCCTCTAGGCGATGCAACTGTTCCTTTCAGTTTCGCATATGGATCGTTCCATAAGATTTCTTCGAGGTGCCGCTTTTGTGGATGATTTTTGTGCGCGTATGCGATGTCGTCTATTGTGGTGGCTTGGCTTGGGGCACCTCCGTGAAGTAAAACAATGCTGTCTTTGATGATTACAGCGGTGTACAGGTGATTAAAGAGTTCACGGAGTTCTGAGTAAGCTTCTGAGCCTTTTTTGCCGAATTTGTTTTCTAGATGAACTGGCAGGTCGTGGGGCGAAGCAAGCAGGTCAGGGGGTCCTTCATGGTTTCCTCTCATTAAGATGACACGTTCAGGAAACATTTGCTTAAGCTTCAATACGACATAGTAGACTTCAGGAGAGTGGACGCCGCGGTCTCCGTAATCTCCAAGAAAAATCAACAAAACATCTCTGCCCTTCTTCATCTTGCCCAGAAAATCGCTCTCTTCCAGTATATACATGAGGCTTTTTAGGTCCCCATGCAAATCCCCCACCACAATCGCCTCCCCAACAGGTGGCGCTTCAACAAGCCTACCAGTTATCTTTAGAGCTCCAACCATCTCGTCTTCAGTAGCCAATCGCCTGCTGACCTGTCTGATGAGCCCAAGAAACTCTTCAACATTTGATTTGGTTGCCAATTCAGCTAAAACTGAAGGCGAATTGACGTGAGAGGTCATGTTGCGCACCCGTTTTCAGCTACACAGTAGAAGAGGGGGAGTCAACCTAAATATTAGGCGGTTACGTTGCGTATGCCATTACATAATGAAGGGAATCACAACAACCATCAGTAGAACAGAAACCAAAGTAGCCGTCACAGCATAAGTTATTCGAGAGATCGTTTTCTCGCTTACTCTTCGACCCAGAATGCTCTTCAACGAAATGTTGAACATTCGTCCTCCATCCAGAGGATAAATCGGCAAAGCATTAAACACTGCAACATTAACGTTGACAAACCACAACCAGAAGAAAAGGTTTGCATAAACATGCCAGTTTGACCCTAAAGCTTGATGCGTGTAGAACGGAATCAAGGAATCGGAGAAAGGCACTAGACCAGGAGCCAAAGACGGCGGAACCATGTATATGACAACCGTTTCGAGACTCAAAGTCTTATAGAGTACTAATCGTTCCTCAGTCATTAGATCACCCAAGGTTACCCCCATTACTGCCCGTCCCTCAGACTCGGTTAATTTCACAGATGTGGAATAGCGATCTTCCCAGTTTTCTCCCCTAGCCACAGTCACCTGAACAACATCGCCCGGATTTTTATTCGCAAATGATGCGTTCAAAGGCTCATAACTGTCAATCGTCACGTTATCCACTGAAACAAAAACATCCTCAGGCAACAACCCTGCTGCCTCAGCAGGCATACCATCAGTAACATCATAGATGTATACACCATCAATTGCCGGAGTCAACCCGTTAACAATGAGGAGAACAGCAAGAATACACACTATTGCTACAACAACATTTCCTCCGACTCCAGCAGCCATAACCCTCAAAGAATCCTTAGATTTTGCTTTCGCAAGCTGCTCCTCATCAACATCCACAAAGGCGCCAATAGGAATAACGAGAAAGAAAAGGAGACCACTCGACTTAACGTTCAATCCACGATTTCTTGCTACGATTCCGTGTGCTCCTTCATGAACCACAATTGCACAAACTATTGCCAGCCACCCATAGAATATTGGCAGAAATGGGTTAATGCCGGGTAAAAGCAGATATGCTGCAGGACCCAATTCGCGGGTCATATCTCTTGCAGCCGGAGTCCATAACAAAGTAAATAGACTGTTGCAAATCAGGTACAGTCCAATGCCAGCTACAACAGGCACAATAATGAGGGCAACCCAAGAAATCAAGCGTGAAGCACGAAGGGACCCAAGTCTGTCAAAAACTCCACTAAACATCTTTGTCCTAACAGTCAGCATAGGAAAACTGAACTCGATTCTACCCGGCTCAGCTTCTTCTGCTTTAACTTCTTGGTCAGTCAACGAATCCACCAAATACTCAGCCCATTAATGTATACTATCCCTATAAATCATCTGACATTTTCGTTACTCACACAAGTTCAGTGCTTCATCTTTTGCGCTAACCTTTTCTGAACAGCATCGCTTTCCAACTCTCTTAATGCATTGGAGGCTATCCAGCGGGAGGCTTTGGAATCGATTTGCTGAATCTCTCCGGCGATTTTTATGGCAGCCTTGTTCAGGTTGCGGTTTCTTTTTCCGATGTTCCTCAGTGCCCAGTTTACGGCTTTCTTCACGAAGTTTCGGTCATCAACGGCTTCACGTTTTATCACTGGAAGAAAATCAATGAACTTTTCGTCTGGAGCTTCTTTGTCGTGCACCGCTAAGCAGGACAACAGTGCGAAAGCAGCTCTTTTGACGAATACTTCCTCTCTTTTGGACCAGTCAAGAATTTTTTTCCAAACAAGAGGATGCTTATTGAAGAGGTTATTGCATACCTGATCACACACATCCCAAGAATTAAAGTCCTTTACCCACTCTTCCATTTGTTCTTCTGTCAGTTTTTCAGGCTCGCCAATCATCGAGGCTAAAATCAATGCATCAGAGACTCCGGTCTTCCACAGTTCAAGTGCTAGGTCATGGTTTTTTCCTATTTCATTGGCTACTTTTCGGAGTTCTGGTATGGATACTCCTAACCTTTTTTCGACCACTATCCCATATCTAGCCATTCCTGCTAACTGATCAGGCTTAGCCTTAACTTTTAGCCTCTTCAAAACCTCATCTGCAGAAATCATGAACACATTCTCTCTTCTAAGTAGTAAATATGGACTATATTTCTGTTGGGAGCTTGTAAGGAAAATAACAAAAAGTAACTCGACCATCATTGGCTACTGGCGGGTCTGGATTAGATCTCGGCTGGCGTTATGTCCCGGATTACGCGCAACCGTTTGTGCACTTCTGTTTAATGAACGCTTTTTTTCTATTTCTGTGTACCTTGAATAATGGGAGAAAACTTTTTGTCAGCTCTTTTCTCTTTGAAAGC
>JABUBM010000208.1_pt1 | contig 13838 bp, 13 predicted proteins | sample 7240321 | NCBI WGS metagenome assembly JABUBM01 (sample SAMN07256344, study PRJNA390944) | subsurface metagenome | isolation source: Methane hydrate marine sediment | place: Pacific Ocean: Eastern North Pacific, ODP site 1244 | collected 2002
TTAATTTTTTTTGCGTATTTACCTCTATTGGAAATAGATTAATTTTTAGGATTTTAATGTTTGTTTTCCAAAAAAGTTTATTAAACTTTGATTACATATACTTCATTGGTGAGCCAAATGGCTACAGCATTCATCTTGATAAATAGCGAAATTGGAGAAGAAAAAAGCGTATTAGATCAACTTATGTCCTTACCAAATGTAAAAGAAGCCCATGTTGTCTATGGTGTCTACGATTTGATAGCTAAAATTGAAGCTGAAACAATGGATCTTCTGAAGAAGATTGTTACAGACAATCTACGCGCACTAGAGAACGTACGAAGCACTATGACAATGATTTGTGTAGAAAAATAAATACAAATTTCTTTTACATTTTCTTTTCTTTTTATTGATCTGAGATTTTATTAATGTATTAGTTGAATTTATCGGAAAATAGCAAATAACAAGAAAAAGTTTTTGGACAAATTTTAAATAAAAGTTGACATTTTTTTACTATCATGATTTATGAATTCATGTTTATTATTCTGGGTTATTTTATGGGATCAATTCCAGTTGGGCTCATATTAGGATGGATTAAAGGCATTGATATACGAAAACATGGTTCCGGAAACATAGGTGCAGCTAATGCTTTTCGTATTTTAGGTAAGAAACTAGGAATAACTACGATGGTTCTCGATATGGTGAAGGGAGCAATTGCTGTTTTAGCTGCTCGGTTTTATTTGTGGTTTGGTAATTATGATGGTTTTGGTACATCTCCCAGTGACTGGTATCATCTTGATCCAGGTTTTCTCTTGGCTTGTGTTGCTATAATGGCTGTTTTAGGTCATAGTTTTCCTGTTTGGTTAAAGTTCAAAGGAGGCAAATCAGCTAGTGTTGCTGCTGGAGTGATATTCGGTATTAATCCAATAGCTTTTGTTATTCTTTATGGTGTTTGGATTCTAGCACTTGTTAAAACTCGTTATACATCTTTATCAAATTTAATTAGTGCACTCACCGCACCACCCTTGTATTGGTTTTTCGCAGGTGAGAAGTTCTTCCATAACCAAAGTTGGTGGGCAGCAATCGTTGGTATTATATTGGTACTTTTTGTTACTTGGAGACATAAAGAAAATATTAAACGATTATTCGCAGGAACTGAGAGAAAACTAGGCCAAAAAGAGAAAAGTGAAGACACAAAAGAAGTTAGTGCAACTGAGTAATTATCTTTTCTTTTTTCTAAAAAGATGTAACTATTTCTTCAAATATTGTTGTGAAACTTCTGAATAAAGGAGAATGTAACATAGAAAGCGTATCTCTATTCTTAAAACAAGGATTCTTAATTAAAGCGCATTTGGATTCAAAATTTGCTGTATTTAATCCTGAAACAAAAGAACAATTTTTGATAGTAAAAAAATATTGAGTAAAAGCGAAATCCTTAATTATAGAAATGAATGGTAGAAAGTGAAAAGACTTTGAAGACAAATCAAACTAAAAACGGCGAGGTAGTCTAGCTTGGTATGATTCTGGGTTTGGGATTTATTTCATAAAGAAATAGGCAAAACACTCAGGGATCGAGGGTTCGAATCCCTCCTTCGCCACCAATATTTTGATTAATGGAATCTTCTTATTTATGAACTAGACTCCTTTTTCTTTGTTCTAAAATGTTTTTACTTTTTTATCCTATTATATTAAGTGCAACTTCAGAACAACTAATTAATTTCAACGTTAATAACGGATTTTTCATCTGTAAATTGGTAAACTTATTCTTGAATTATTAGGTATTCTGGAAAATGTACAACCTTATAACCTATTGATTTCCATTAAAAAGTAACAATGACTTACTGTGCACCTTTGTAAAACGTTATTTCTATCTTGCTAGCATTTTAAAAAGCTTTAAGATATGTGTAATCTTTGTTGTTTCATCACTCTCCTATTACATTGAAAGGCTCTTAAATCTTAAATTCAGTGGGGTTTCAATCAATGCCTATTCTCGTTGAATACAAACGTGGGCTTAAAATATGTCGTACAACAGATAATCTAATTTTTCTAGCTGATCCCATCTCCGCAAAAGGTGCTCGTGGGTCTCAATCTGTTTTCATTACTCATGCACATACTGATCATTCTATGGCTTTTCCAAATTCTGGAACTAAGATCTATTCAAGTAAATTAACAAATGATATCTACCATGCTCTTACCGGTAAAATCTCCAAAAATGTTCAATTTCTAGACATTAATAAAACTGAAAAAATTAAAGGCGTAGATGTTCAACTTCTTCCTGCTGGTCATCTTCTTGGAGCCTCTCAAACTCTTTTCTATTTCGATGAGAAAACAATATTGTATACTGGCGATATTAGTACAGATAAAATGATTACTGTCCCACAAGCTACAGTTCCAGAGGGTGATATTGATACTTTAATTATTGAATCAACATATGGTACCCCCAATATCTTCTTTGAGCCTAGATCTACCATTAAATTTTCCCTCTTAAAATGGGTAATGGACAATCTTCAAAAAAAGCGTGTTCCCGTTATCAATATTGGCTATTCTGGTCCAGCTCAAGAAATAATTGCTTTTCTTAATGAAATGCTTTCAGTTGATATCTATTGTAATGCTAGAGTAAGTAAAGTAAATGAAATTTACAAACGAGAAGGTGTTTCCATTAATTGGTACGATTACGATCAACTAGGTGAGGAACCCTTCAGACCAGAAAATAGTATTGTCTTGCTTCCTAGAAGTGCAAAAAAACCCCCTTCATTCTTAGAAGAGCATCGGATAGCAAGAGGGATTTTAACTGGACAAGCAGCAAGATTTGCATACTCTAATTTTCAACAATCGTTTCCATTTTCAATGCATGCAAATTTTAGAGAACTTCTTGAATTAGTAGAGAAAGTCAATCCAAAGACGGTTTATACAATTTATGGTTATGACTCAGAACTAGCTGCTGTGATTAGAAACAAATTAAAAATTCCTTCTCGACCCCTTAAGGCAATAGGGAAAACAACACTGGAAGAATTTTTCTAATTTTTAAAATATTGAATTACTTGTTTTGAAAATAGAAAATTAGAGAGTAAGGTCAAAATTAAAGAAGATACTCATCTTCAGTGTCCACTTTTTCTGTAGCTTTTTCAATGACTCTAATTGATTCTCCCGATAATGTTACTGGAATCTGTAAATCCATAGCAAGAAGCTCTACTGTTACCTCTTCTTTTCCTATGTTAATATCTATAATTCTTGCTCTTGACCCTTTGAATGGTCCAGTAATAACTTCGACAATATCATTGATGTCTACTCCTTCAATGACTGGTCTGGGTATTAGAAAATTCTCTAGTTGATCAATCGGAATTTCTTCTGCTCTTGTTGATCGCGGACGTTTACGGATATGTCTCACACCTTCAACTAAGAGTTCAACATGGTCTATTGATTCTGCTTCAACAAAAATATACCCCTTAAGACCTCCTGGTAATAGTATAGAATATATACCTAGATGAGGTCGGTTATCAGCTCTTCGAGCTAGTTGTTCACTCATACTTTGCTCTTGGCCGATTGTGGTTCGTAGTGCATAAATTGGCATGCAATTCACTTCTTTTCGGAGTTTTGCTAAATTATTAACTGATTGCACTCATGAGTGTTGAGAATAGCAAATGTAGTACAAACCCTACTGCACCAATTATCAAAATACCTATCAGACTCATTTTGGTAGTGATTGATATTTCCTTTCTCGTAGGTCTCTTTGCATGACGAAGCAAACGCCTACTACTAATAATGAAATTGCAGGTTTTTACTACGAATTTACTCATTGATATACCTCATTCATGAAATTCAATGGTGACTTGTTTGATTAATTAATAAAGTTTAGGGAAAATCATTCTTCTGCTTTGGCAAGAACATCTTTATACTCGCCTTTGTCTATTTCTTTTTGAACTTCTCGTGGATCTTTATCTTCACAGGTAACCCCCATACAAACCATAGTTCCTAGAACTTCTTTACACGCTGCACCTAGTGTTGCAGCAGTTAAATCCGGCCATTTGGCTTTAGTGGCATTTATCAGTTGTTCAAATGTTATATTGCCAACTATATTTGTATTGGGTTCTCCAGAAGCTTTGGAAAGTCCAGCTTCTTTTAATACTAGAGCAGAAGCAGGCGGAATGCCAATTTCAAGATCGAAATTACGAGTCTTCTTATTTACTGTAATTTTTACAGGAACTTTCATTCCTGTATATGCTTTAGTTTTAGCGTTGATTTCATCAACAACTTGTTTAATGTTAACTCCAAGTGGACCTAGTGATGGACCCATTGCTCCACCTGGTGATGCTTTGCCACCTTCGACTAGAAGATCAACAGTTACTAAATCAGCTGACATAGGTTTCCCCTCAATGTAATAAGCTTAAACTCTATTCAGAAGCAAAAGAAACGTTACTTAAAGGTAGCGATGTTTAACAAAAGCAAAGCATCCGTTTAGTGGTTATAATTGAGCTTAATTAAATTGGGAACACGTGTGTTTTATGTCACATTTCTTACCTCAATAGCAGTTTTTATTCATTCTACACACTTATAATAATTACATAATTATTCAATTCATACTGCCTTTTTATGAACATATTTTGTTCTAGCACCCTTTTTTTAAACAAAATATGTTTGATACACTTACAAGAAAACCTTTATAATAAAAAGCAGAACTTTCAATTCGTAGCATTTTGGAGTATTAACAATGAGTTCTACTAATAAACCTATGGATTTACTTAACCAATCGCGCGAAAAAAGAGTTCTTATTAGATTAAGAGGAAATAGAAGAATGAGAGGAATTCTCAAGAGCTATGATATACATTTGAACTTAACATTGACAGATGCCGAAGAAATTGGTGATGAAGGAAGTAATAAACTTGGTGAGGTCATTGTCCGTGGAGACAATGTAATAATGGTAAGTCCTCCACCCCAATAATTAATAAGAAGGTTGGATAGTATGACAAAAGGAACCCCTAGTTTTGGAAAACACAATAAAGGATCTCCCCACATAATCTGCAGACGTTGTGGAAACCGATCGTTTCATCGAAGACATAAACAATGTGCTTCTTGTGGTTTTGGTAAAACAACTACAATTAGAAATTATGCCTGGAACAAAAATTAGGAAACTTCACAATTTCCTTATTTTGGGCCGGTAGATCAGCTGGAAGATCGCTTGCTTGGCATGCAAGAGGCCTCGGGTTCAAGTCCCGACCGGTCCACCACTTCCCATATTTATATCAAATGTTTTTTCTTCTAATTTTGTTGGTTTTCAGAGAAAATATTTTAAAGAAGTACTGGAGGGTTTTACTATTCGCGCACCTTAAATAGATTTTTATATTATAGTTGAAGTAAGTTTTTTATGGAAAAGTCGTACGATGAGAACCTTGCTCGACTAATGTCAGAAGCTCGTGACCTGTTGAAAAGTGCGAATTTTACCGAGTCTGCCATGAAATATCTTGAAGCAGCAAAGAAGCAAGATGATGCTAGAGGCATTGAACATGCAAAGGATCTTTATATGGAAGCAATCAGAGGTTTCATTCACGCATCTGAGGATTATAAAGATAAAAAACAATTCAGAAAGAGCTCTGAAAATCTTTTTTATGTTGCTCAAATTTACAAGCAACTAAATGCAAAAGATGATTGGGTAGCAGCTACAAAAGCAATAGTGGAGGATTTAATTAACGCTGCTCAAGAATATTTGCTTTGGAGTGATTACAATAAAGCAGTAGTACTTATTTCATCAGCATGTTTTTTCCTCTTTTCAATTGAAGATTTTACAACTGCAGAACAACTCTATTCGCAATATATAAGTCAGATTCAAAATGATCCTGGTTTTACGTCAGCTCAACAAATTCTCTATGCCGCAGGACATGCTATTAAAGCGGTAAAAGAGATTGATACTCAAGCTCTTATCAACGCTCAACAGTTAGTGGGTAATCAACTCAAACCTGGATTAAACCAAATTATGGGGGATCTATTTTTCCCAGCAATAGACAGTGCTGTAGACACAGTGGTAAAAAAATTCCGCTCAAAAATTAAGTTGCCTAAAATTGTTCCTGAGTTGAAAATATCCAAAGATTTAGTTATAGGTAACCCCACACCTCTAGTAATAATTGTTGAAAATGAAGGTAAAGGAAACGCATTCAATATTCAATTACAACTGAATTTACCAGAGGAAATTGAACTTTTGGATGGTGTGAAAAATTTTATTATTGAAGATTTACCTGCACAGCAAAGTAGTGATAATAAACTTCTCATAAGATGTCTTTCAGCCACTGGGGAATCAATTCATGAAATCAGTGCTACTATTATATATTATGATCAATTACAAACCAAGCAAACCATGATGATTGGGCCATATGAGTTAACATTCCGGGAGAAAAGCCTTGTAAACGAGCTTGAAAAATCCATAACAGAGCTAACAACACTGAGTGATGAGCATTATCAAAAACTTGTACAAACTACAATTCTACCAGAAGAAGTTTGTGAAGAAATTTATGCGATTGTTCCTATAATTCTTAAAAAATCAGAAGAGGAGATAAAATCCGAAAATTTCGGCATTGTACAAGCAAATATTGAAATTATCAAGACCATTCACCAGATTGCAGATAACTTAATGAAAGAAGCGTTCGTTAATTCTATTAAAGAAACTCAAAACCAGAAGATTGAGGAAAAAGTCCAAGAAGCAATGACAACTTTAAAAGAAGAATTGGAACAATCATATGAAGAACGTTCTGAGCTAGTGAAACAAGAATTACTACTCCAAAAAGAAACTGAAATTGCGAATATACAAGAACAATTGCGTAAACAGAAAGATGCAGAATTAGAAGAATTAATGGCTAAGCTCAATAAAGAACATGCAAAGGAGCTTGAAGAGGCTAGACAAGAAATAAGAAAAGAAATGGAAAAGGAGCTAGAAGAATATAATCTAAGATTCGACAATGAAAAGAAACAAGCCCTAGAAGAACAAGAAGCTCTATTACGTGATGAATTCCAAAAACAACTCTCTGATGCACAAAATCATAAATGATATTGTACAATACTTCTAGTCTATACTCATTCTTTTTTTTATTACTATTTCTTTTTTGATTGTGTTTATTTGAACTATATCACCTGTTTTTATTTCACTAAAAATGTTGCTCTCTGGTTTGTCTACTAAAGGAATGTCTGCTAGAATCGCTCCCGCAATAACTATTGTTTCTGCCGTTTCGACAATTAAACCAAGGGGCGCAACACCGTTTACTTGTAAACCATATATTACGTAAGAACCAACTGTAGATCCTCTACTTTCGGGAAACACAAAAATCTTGTTAGCAATGCTTTTTCCATATAGTGGATTTGATTTATCTAGAATTTTTCCTGTTTCAGGATCAACATCACCATAAAACGAAATAGGAAATTGTGAAACAATAGCCTGTCCTTCTTTTTTTCCTTCAACAATTGGTCTAATAGTAATTGACTTCATTCTGTCACGTTCCTTAGAATATGATGGAGTGATCTAAATGTTACTTTAGTTTGTTTGCTGTTAGAGAGATATTTCGATGCTTTTGCTGAGTTAGTGAGAATATGTTTGTATTTTGTTCTAACTATTGGTGATACTACCATACATGTGTCTGTGAAAATTTCGATTCCTTTCTTTTCCAGACAACGTTGAATAGGTTTGAATTTTTTGCTATTAGATACTTTTTGTGATGTAAAAACCCAAAATTTGAGGTTTTTCTTTAATACCTTGTCTTTAAGAGAGCTATGAATAATCACCAATTCTGTTAAACTTGCATGAGGACATCCTATTACAACTATATCAAAATTGGTGTCTTTTTGAGTGAAACAATCATAGACACTTTGTTTTTCAGATTCAGAAAAAATGATTTTTTCCTTAATATTATCCAAACTAATAATCTCACTCTCTGGAGACAAGTTTTTTGCATGAAACAATGTCACACTTCCAGATGCTGCAATTGCTGATGAAAGCATTTTTGCTTCATTAATAGATAATTGGGACAATCCAGTAATGAAGGGCGTTTCACCGTGGAAGTTTTTACCATACCAGTATCCTAAAGCAGAGAAATCTGCTAATGTGTCCAGATTTGTTTCAACATTAACCTTTATTGTAGGCTGTCTTTTTTCAGTCAAATGAAAACCATACTCAGCTGTAAAACCTGTTAGAGCAGCAGCTAGCGCAGAAGGACCTCCTTCTCTGTTTGTTCTAGCACCAAAGAAACTATTTGCCATCACTACAGCTGATGATTCACTCCAAGCAAGATGTTCCCCATAATTCGGTTGATAACCAATCAAATATGGTGTGCAAGTCAACGTTGACTCTACTCCCATTTCCTCGTATTTTTGAATTATTTGAAATTGTTTTTCAGCAAACCTCTCAGTGATTCCCATTTTCTCCCAATTTTTTCTGTCCATTCCTGCAGGGTTTAACCAACTTGGAACTTTGACTTTGACGTTCTCCTTTGAGAATAGATTAAAAAATGAAAAAATAGCTTCACCCACTGTAAAATAAGAAACACCTGCGATTTGAGCACTTTTTATGGGTATTAGTTTCTTCGCTTCATTGATTTCTCCAAGTTTAACGATGAGTTTCATATTTTTTGAGATGACCTCTCCCATATCACCTTCCAGCATCTTTTCTTGTTTTTTTGTTAGAAACATCTATCTCACAATTCTTTATTATTAATCATTATTTCAGTATTTGCAATCATCTTTAAGGGGGCATTCTATACATTTTGGTTTTGTTTTTAAACAGATATTCTTCGCATGTCGAACAATCAATGCATGATATTCGTTAAACATCTGAGATTTATTTTGTAAATTACCCATAAATAATCTTTGGAGATCAGCATAGGATTCACCTTCATAAATTCCTAATCTTCTAAAGATACGGGAAGTATATGCGTCTACAACAAAAACTGGTTCATTAAATCTGTAAAGAAGAATAGAATCTGCAGTTTCTGGACCTACACCATTTACTTCAAGAAGCTCGTTACGAGAAGGATGTGGTTTTATAGCTAGAAGCCTCATTAAATTTTGTAATCTTTTTGCTTTTATATTATAGTATCCTGTTGAACGAATAAGTTGTTCCAGCTCCTTCACTGAGATATTCTTCAAACAATCAATAGATAAGCAATTAACAACTCTGAGTTTTTCAAGAGCTTTCTCAACATTTTTCCAGTTTGTTTGTTGAACTAAAACTGCACCAACAACAATTTCTAAGCCTTCTCCTGGCCACCAATATTGTTTTCCGTAAAACTCAAATAATTTTCTGTATATTCTACTAAACTTCTCTTTCATACCGTAAGGCTCCCAGAAAATTCAAATGGTTACATATATTAAGCTTTTGTTTTCCAAATCTTAAAACTTAAATCAACAAGAGACATACAATAAACAGGGATAGTATTGAGTGCAAAAGATACAATGGAAGAATTCATGACAGTTGATTGCCCAGCTTGTAATAGTATTAATACAAAAGTAACGCAAAAAATTATGGATATTCCTCATTTCCCTAATATGTGGCTGTTTAATTTGATTTGTCATGATTGCAAATACAAGTATACTGATTTCATAAATCTAAATATCAAAGAACCTACTCGATTCACATATCATGCAGAAAATTCTGATGATTATTCAACAAAAATTATCAGAGCTTCCAACGGCACTATACGTTTTCCTAAAATTAGTGCAATGATTGAACCTGGTCCTAACGCTGTTAGTTTTATAAGTAATATTGAAGGCGTTCTTAGAGATATTCAAGAAAAAGCACGTTTTTTATTAAATGATGCAGTAACTGAAGAAGAAAAGCAGAGGATATTAGACTTTGATAGTATGATTGATGAATACATCTTTAAAGGTCTACCAATCGATGTAATTGTAGAAGATCCTTTTGGCAATTCTACAATTGTACCTTTTAATCCAAATAAGCTTGAAACCGAAAAACTATCTTCAGAAGAATCTGAAAGACTTAAAACTAGTTTTCGTAAATTCTAAGTATAAAAGAGGAATGAGAATATTGCTTTCTTTCTATACCGACTTCCACATTCACAGCCCATATAGTAGAGCAACTTCAAAAGCGATGTTACTTCCTAATCTAGTCGAAAGTAGTAAAAGAGCAGGTTTAAAGATTTTAGGAACAGGGGATATTTTAGATTCTCGTTGGCGAAAATATCTGAAAAACCACCTTGTAGAAGAAGATGAGGGTGTTTATACATACAAAAAGGATGATAATCTGTTTTTTGTTCCTACTGGTGAAGTTGAAGATAATGAAGGGATACACCATTTGTTGCTTCTACCCAGTATTAGTTCTGGTGAAGATTTAGCTTCTGAATTAGAGAAATATATGGAAAAGACAATAAAACAATATGGTGGTCGACCCATTATTCCACTAAAAGGAAACGAATTAGTAGAAATTGTTCATAGGTATAATGGTCTTATTGGCCCAGCACATGCGTTTACACCATTTAAATCCATATTTCGCTCGAATAGATATAGAAAATTAAGTGGGAGTTATTTAAACCAAAGCACAAAAATTGATTTTATAGAACTAGGTTTGTCTGCAAATAGTAATATGGCTGATTGTATCAAAGAATTATGGAAATATACATTTTTAACAAACTCGGATAGCCACTCTCCCCATCCTTCAAAAATTGGTAGAGAATGCAATTTAATAAATTTAAACACAATAACTTTTGATGAAATAAGGTTTGCCATAAAGAATATTAAGGGGAGAAAAATAGAAAAAAATATAGGTTTAGATCCTAGATTAGGTAAATACTATAGTTCATTTTGTTTCAAATGTAGAAGAAGAGTAAAATTTGTAGAAAATATAAAAGCACCACATGATGAGAAAAACATCTATTTTGAAAAAACTGAAGAGCATATTATAATTAAGTCTGTCATTGAAAAGAATGCTCGCTGTCCAGTGTGCAGAGGTCTAATTAAATCAGGTGTGAATAATAGAATAAAATCACTAGCAACCACAAAAGAGCGAAATAAGCAACGAGTTGAATACATCAATATTGTACCCTTGGTAGAAATAATTGCAACCATACTTGGAATTAAAGGAACAAATACTAAAACAGTATTGAAGGAATACAATAATTTAACCTCAAATGTTGATAATGAAATTACGATTTTAACAACAACTCCAATTGAAACAATAAAAAAAGAAAACAAAGTAGTTGGAGAAATAATAGACAAAATGAGAACGAATCAACTAGAAATAAATGCGGGAGGAGGAGGAATTTACGGTAAATTACTATTACCTTAAGATTGATTGTTTTTATTTCAGAGTTATTTTTACATCTACGGCTGAGATACCTTTACCTTCCTCATAAACAAAGAAGGGATTAATATCCATTTCATCTATGTCTTGTCGAAAGTCTTCTGCAAGGTGAGAAATTTTTACTAAAGTATCTAGAACAGCATCTATGTCTGATGGTGCTTCCCCTCTGACACCTTTCAATAGTATGTATGTTTTCGTTTGTTGTAGGACTTTTCTTGCTCCTTCAAAAGTTATTGGGGCAAGACCGAAAGCAGCATCTTTCATGAAATTCGTGTAAATACCTCCAAGACCTATCATTACCATTGGACCAAACTGCGGATCTTGTAACACACCAGTAATTAGTTCTCTCCCCAAAGGTACCATATACTGTACTTCTACAAGTTCTTTGGCATCAGGATAGTGTTTCTTAGTGTTTTCCATGATTTCCTCAAAAGCTTTTCTAGCTTCATCTTTACTCTTAATCATGAGTTTAACTCCACCAATATCGCTTTTGTGCAATATTCCTTCACCCGTAATTTTAATAACTGTTGGAAACCCAACTTCTTCTGCGAATTCAGCTGCTTCATCTGCAGAGTGGGCAAGTTTTGTTGGAGGGACATTAATGCCATAAGCTTTAACAACATTTTTAGCCTCAGTTCCTAATAATGTTGTTCTACCCTCTTTTTTTACATTGTCAAAAATTTGTCTAACTTTTTCTCTATTAGCATCAACGTCTTTAATTTCTTCTTCAATTGGTCTATTTTTTATCGATGAATAATGAGCAAGGGCCCCCATAGCTTCTACACCTCTCTCTGGTAACGGAAAGCAAGGGATTCTGTGTCTTTTTAGATAGTGTATTGGAGGTCCTAACTCTTCCCCACCAATGAAAATGGCAATAATGGGCTTTTCAGGGTATTTATCATGTAATTCAACTATTTTTTCTGCTGTTTCTTGCCCTTCTGTCATTGCTTGAGGTGTTAGGATTACGATTACACCATCAATATTTTCCTCTTTAAATGCGATTTCTATGATTTTCTCATAATCCTCAGCTTGAGCAGTTCCAAGCGCATCTATGGGATTGCCAAAACTTGATGCTGCGGGTAGGAATTCGCGAAGTTTATTCTCAAGATTTTCTGATATTGTGACCAACTCTAATCCTGCTTTTTCAGCAGCATCAGTTGCAAGAATGCCAGGTCCACCTGCATTAGTAATAATAACAAATCGATTACCTTGTGGTATGGGCATACAGCTGAAAACAAAAGCCATATCAAAAAGCTCTTGTGCTGAATCTGCGCGGATTACTCCACATTTTTCAAAAGCTACATTATAAGAAGTATCAGCACCAGCCATACTTCCTGTATGGCTTGAAGCTGCTTTTGCACCAGCTTTTGATCTGCCTGATTTAAGAACTAAAACTGGTTTCTTGCGAGTAACTTTCTTACAAACCTCAATAAATTTTTCGCCTCTGTTAATGCTCTCTAAATAAGCTAAAATTGCGTATGTGTGGTCATCATCAGCTAATGCATCAATAAAATCAGTTTCATCGAGATCTGCTTTATTACCAATTGAAATAAAACTTGAAAATCCTATCCCTTCAGCTCTACTCCAATCCAAAATTCCAGTTAATAATGCACCACTTTGTGATAAAAAAGCTATGTTGCCTTTGATTGGGGTTTGATCAGCGAAACTAGCGTTAATTGGTGTAATTGTATCAATGATTCCTAAAATATTAGGGCCAACTATTCGTATATTATATTTTCTAGCTATGTCAACGATTTGACGTTCCATTTTTGCTCCTTCAGAACCTGTTTCTTTAAATCCAGCAGTAATGACAGCAACGTAAGGTATGCCTTTTTTTCCTATTTCTTCTATTAATGATGGAATGAATCTTGCGGGAATACAAACAACTGCAAGATCAACCTGGTCGGGGATTTCACTAATTGTAGTGTAACACTTAATACCTAGTAACTCAAAACCGTATTTTTCAGCTTTTGGATTAACTGCAAAAAGTTTTCCCTTGAATCCACAATCCTTCATATTTCTTAAAGCGGCATAACCGACTTTTTTTTCGTTGGAACTGGCTCCAATAATTGCTACACTACTCGGACGAAGAAGCTTGTCTAGCTTAGTTAACATATCTTTCTATCCCTAATTCCAGCGAATAGATTGTAAATTTTAAGTTTGTCGATGTAGAGATAGATGGGTTGAAGAGGAAATACTATCCCAAATAGAAGAAAAATTAAAACTAATACAATCGTGCTTTACTCCAGCCAGTAGACACTTATGTAAAATTGAATAGACTGTGAATATCTCATCTTATAGCGCCTTTACTTGTACATAAAACCTCTGCTTAGTCTTTTAGTTTCGACAGCTATAAATAGTTTCTATGTCTATAAGGAGATAACAACAATAAAGATGATTTTATGAGTAAAGAAGAATTTGAACCAATTGACGCTCCGAAAAAAAAATGGAGTTTCTAGCTTATCGGAACAGGATTTTTTATTGTTTATTTCATTGGATTAATGTTTCTACTCGAAGCAACGCTTAAACCTCGTGAAAGCGTGGTTGGAGCCGTTATTGCCTATCTGCTAGG
>JABUBM010000209.1_pt1 | contig 13826 bp, 21 predicted proteins | sample 7240321 | NCBI WGS metagenome assembly JABUBM01 (sample SAMN07256344, study PRJNA390944) | subsurface metagenome | isolation source: Methane hydrate marine sediment | place: Pacific Ocean: Eastern North Pacific, ODP site 1244 | collected 2002
AAAGGGGGGGTAAAAATGACCGAACTAGAAGGGCTTATCCGCTACTGGGAAGCCGTCCAAAAACAATTCCTCTACCTGCTAGAGCCATCAGCTCTAGTCCATATCCAAAACACGGTCAAATACCTAAAACAGCTATTAGAAGAGGAGCAAGATGCCAAGACTGACTAAAGATGACTGGAAGGCTTGGGATGAAGAAAAGAAGCGGTTTGCCAAGCGGGAGACAGAGGGTTTTGCTGCCGACCTCAAAGCCCTGGAGCAGCACATCGCCAAGCTGCGGGAAGTGGGTCCGAAAGACAAGGCGGGTTGGCTTCACAGCACTGCCCTGACTTACCTCAACCAGCTTCAAATGAAGCTGGACAGCATTAAAAGCTATGTCGCCGGGGCACACGCCTAAAAGGAGAGCAGATTTTGATAGTTAGTATCCCGATGTTGCCTAGCCGTTTTCTATCCCCTAATTATCACGGGGACGGGAGCAGGCGAGCTAAAGCAGCCAGGGAGTTAAGGGAAGCGGCCGGCTATTGCGCCTTAGTGGAGCGGAAAAGATGGCTGGATTACCACGAAAAGGCAGAGCTATCAATTACCCTTGTTGTTCGTGATGCTTGCTATTATAAAGACCCTGACGACGCCCTGGCTTCTCTTAAGCCAGCCATTGATGGCTGTGTTGATGCTGGGGTTATCACCGGTGATAACGACGAACATTTGAGCTACCGGCTGCCCATTATGTATGAGGTAAATAAGAAAAAAGCACCGATGACGATACTAGATTTTAAGGAAGTGTGATGATGGGTAATATGCCAGGGCTGGACAAAAAGGGTTTAACCGAGCGGGAGAAAAGGCTTCTCAATGCCCTGGTGATGGCAGCGCCAAAGTTAGATGTTATCTTCCCGCAGATTGGGCTGCCCGATGAAGAGAAGGGTGCCTGTGCCACCTACTCCCGAATATTAGCTCAGGTATTAGGCGACTTTGGCATTCAGGCTGAGGTGAGACCGGTCCTTATAATCACGGCCAACAGGGCGGGCATTGATTATAGGGCTGGTAAAATAAGCCAAGAGGAGGCACTAAAACGGGGAGGCAGACTCCAGTATTGGGGTGATATAAGGGAGGGTCCAGAGTATCAGCACGCCGTCTGCTATATTCCCGAGTGGGATGTCGTCGTTGATTTGGCGATGACCCGCCGGGCATCGGGGTTAGTGCCCTCTCATCCCTACTGGATAGAGGATAGGAAGTTTCCTTGGTGGCTCCAGCGGTTTGAGTTTATGACTTATCCCCTTACATATAGAGCCTACGAGACTATGCCAGATAGGGTAAGGAGAGCTAAGGAGCTAATCAGGGACATAGTGAGGAAGTTTATATCTACCTCTTACCAAACTCTTACCAGTTTACTCTAGCTGGTCAAGCATATCGTCAATTCTATCTCTGACTTCTTGCCTTTCCTGCTCAGCCTTCGCTTCTTCGGCTTCCCAGGCGTCCTTGTCTCTCAAGTCCTCAATGGCAGAGCTGACTATCCTCTCCAGCTCGTCCGGTGGCAAAGCGTCCAGCTCTACCGCCTCGCTGCCGAAGCTCTGAGCAAACTTTTCATACCTGGGGTCGCTTTTCTTAGCTGGCATTGGTGGCAAGCCAAGAGTGCTAACCTGGTCGCTGGTGAGGGCTATCTTGGTTAGCTCAAATTGGATTAGACTACCATACCTGGTAAGCCTGTCCTCAAGGTCTCTCACCATATCCTCACCTGAAGGGTCAAAGTCGGTGAGCTGGAGCACCTTGACTGGTTTCATAAGACGCTTGATGTCCTGAGCTGCCTCATACACACTGGTAAAGCTAGAGTATCCTCTGGCTGCGTAAACTTTCACTCGGTATCGGCTGGCGATTTCGTTTACCGGTGTAAACAATGCGTCTTTCTCAAGCCAGATTATCGGCATTACTTGCTGGGTAGTCCACATTGGCCGGGTGTAGTCATCCGGTGATTCCCTGAGCTGGTCAAGTTTATCGTCAATAAACTCATCGGGGCTGAGATAGCCATAGTCGCCATTGGTGTGGGTTCTTACCCGGTCCTGAAACGCCAGGGGGTCAATGGTAGCTTCTTCCCTGGCGACTACTGTGGCCCGGCTCAGGCTCTTATAGGTGGTCTCGGTGTTGGCTATGAGCAGAGCTGCCACCAACCGGTAGAAAATCTGTCTCAGGGTGGGCCGGTAGCTGAAACTGTCCAGTAGTTCCTTTACCTTTGGGATGATTATTCCTTTCCAGTCTATTCTTGGCGTTGTCTCCTCCTTTTTATAAACTTACCTACACTATACTACTTTGTGGATAAGTCGTCAAGTCGTTTTTATAGTGTAAACACCTGCTTTTAACTAACTAGCACAAATGTCCTGCCCCTAGGATTGAATTCTAGGGGGGGTAAACTCCTTGCCGAATACTGTAGCACCTACCCTCTCAGGCGTGGGCAAGGACTTGCGTAGTGTAAACACCTGTGATAAAATACCAGGTAGGGGTGTTTACGCTATGGTTAAAGGTAGGAGCACAAAGGTAGTCGGGGTTAGAGTGCCAGATGATGTTTACACCAGGATTAAGGCTTTGGCTGATAAGCAAGGGCTGACTGTTTCCGAGTGGTGCAAGGCTAACCTGGCCCGGTCTGCCGGGCTGCTGCCTGATGGTAGGGTTAGGACTCACCACAAAAGCGTTAACACTATGGATTGAGAGGGGGTTAAAGTGTATCCAAAATTGTATCAAGAGTGTGATTATTGCGGTGCTAGAATTAGCGATGGCTTATATCAAACGATTGTTCTTCAGTTGGCAGATACCGAAGAAGAGAAGGTCTTTTATTTTTGCTGCCGTAATTGTAGGCGGGCTTTTGCCCGGCGCTTGACAAAATCGATGGGTAGGGTGGGTTTTGATTTGGTGTTTAGTAAACTTGGCGGGCCTGATGCCTGATGGTGGGGTTAGGTCTCCCCACGCAAAGCGTTAACACTATAAAATGGGGTGAGCTATGGCTGAAAAAGAGAAGCAACTAAAGGTTGGGGACCGGGTGACTCTTTTGGGTAGGAAAGGCACAGTAGTGTGGCATAGCAAGTCTGGAACTGTGGCCGTGAAATGGGATAAAAAGACTAGGGGGGTGAGCTGTGGCCAATAAACCGACTAAAGAGTGGTATCAGAGACAAGTCCTAGTGTTCCTTTGGGGATGGAGTCTGTTCGCCATCGGATTCCTTCTCGGTAAGTTCGTGTTCGCCTGAGAGTCTAAAGGAGGAGAAAATGAACAAGACACTGATACCCTGGGTAAAGAATCCGGATAATAAAACACAAGGCGTGACCTGGAATCCCATCACTGGCTGTCTAAACTGCACGCCTGAAGGCTTATGTCGTGGTGGTATGTTCCCTTGTTATGCCTACCGGCTGGCTAATGGGCGGTTAAAGTCTAGGTATCTGGCTAACACAAATATAGCACCACCAGATTTAGAAAAGGAACGAACTAAATTAGAGTCCTTTGAAACAATTGGAAAGGTGGCTTTTGACCCCTTCTATCCCCGCTTCTGGATACATAGAGCAAGAGAGGAATTTGGCTCTTGTTATGCTGGGGCAGAGCTTAAAGGGATATTTGTCTGCGATATGGGGGATTTATTCGGCATCGGAGTTCCCGAAGAATGGACACGCAGGATATTAAACAAAATCAGTATGTCTTATTACCGAGAGCACCGCTTCTACTTACTAACCAAACAGGCCCAGAACCTAATCAAGTTCAGCCCCTTCCCTGATAACTGCTGGGTAGGAGTGACGGCTACTAATTGGCTAATGTTTTCTGATGCTTTAGGACATTTAGCTATCATTGAAGCAAAGGTGAAATACCTGTCATTTGAACCTTTATTAGAGGAAGTAAAACTGGATATGCTTCAGCAAATGTTATTCTCTAAAGTCATTCAGTGGGTAATCATTGGAGCCCAGACAAAACCCAAGAAACTGCCTGAGTGGGAGTGGGTGAGAGAGATTATAGATGCCTGTGATAAGGCTGGTATACCGGTGTTCCTGAAGGATAATTTAGGCTTGCCTCGGTTAAGTGCTGACGGGTCTCCACCGCTTTATAAGAGAAGTATCGGCACTTGGGAGTTGAGGCAGGAGATGCCAAAATGAAAGATAAACTCATAGATTGGCTGTTTCTGCTTCTGATTTTGTTATTTCTAGCTTTTAGCAAGCTCTTCCCCGATAGGGTTGTAAATACGCCTAGCTCTAGGGAGTCGGTAAGGAAATGAAAGTAGCCCTCTATGCCCGTGTCTCAACTGACGATAAGGAGCAGAACCCCGAGACCCAGCTTTTTGCCCTGAGAAACTTCTGCCAGGATGCTGGCTGGGAGATTTACCAGGAATATATTGATTATGCCCGGGCCAAGGACTATAAACACCGTGAGGCTTGGCAGCAGCTCCAGAAGGATGCCCGGCAGCACAAATTCAAGGTTGTGCTGGTATTCAGGCTTGACCGGGCTTTCAGGTCGGTCCGGGAATGCGTCAACCTGGTTGAGGATTGGTATGACCGGGGCATAAAGTTTAAGTCTATAGCCGAGGATGTTATTGACACGACAACAGCCCAGGGCCGATTTATTTTGCAGATTATGGCTGCCATCGCCGAGCTAGAATCATCAATTATCGGTGACCGGGTGGCTGCCGGAATGGCACGGGCAAAGGCTGAGGGTAAACATATCGGTCGCAAATTGTTGGATGTTAGTGTTATCAGCATTTATGACGAGTTGCGGGAGTATTCTAGCGTTGGTCGGGCGGCAGAAAAGCTGGGTTGCAGCCGGTCATACATTTATGCGGAGCTGGCGAAGTTTGGGACCACCCCCAGGGATGTCATTGAGGGTAGGTGGAAACCGCCAGCCAGGCCGCTGAAAAGTCAGCCGGCCAAGGGAGGTGAAGAGTGACCATTGTAGAAATTTTGTTCATTGGTGCCGTCGGAGCTTCCATCGGCTTATTCTTAGGTGTAGTCCTTACCCTGGTGGCTTTTAGAAATCAGAGGTAAGAAAAATGCCTTGTATCAGATGCGGAAGAGAAGAAAGCCTAGAGAAATCACCATACCATATAGTAATGCGTAGTCTTGGTGGTGGTGATGAGCCTGAAAATAAAGAGGAGAGATGTGAGCCTTGCCACAAATATGAGCACACACGCAGGCGTCTAGAGAGTTCGCTAGCCGCTGAACAAAGGGTGAGCGGGTGAGGTTGATAAACAATCTTCCCCTTATCAAGGGGAAGGGGATAAAGGGGATAGGGTTCATAGACAGTCTTATCAGGACTGCTGTTTATTAACAAGGTGTTAATTCCCCAGGGGGTGGCAGCTGTGGCCGGCAGCCGATTTTTAACAAAGTGTGAAAAGGCATAAAAAAGGGGGCTTGACACGGTTGATAAAGTATGCTAGGGTTTGACTAAAGGAAGATAAGAGTGTTAACTGTTAAAGATGTAGCGGAGAAATTGAAAGTCCACCCCCAGAGTGTTTATAGGTGGATATACGCTGGTAAATTAGAGGCTATCAAGATTCATGGTGTCCTGCGTATTGAGGAAAAGGCATATGAGCGTTTTATACATAAAGGGCGTGAAGAGTGAGAAGTAAAAATAAAAGCGGGCGGGGCGCTCGGGAAATCATGGTTTGGGAGGGAGGCTCCCCTTCTTCTTCTTCCCGTCCCGTGTGGCGCCATGACTGTAATCGGGGTCAGCACCCTGCCCTTGAAGGAGGTTGATGCCTATGGGACAAAACTTTAGGTGAGGTGGTGGAGGAACAATACCAAAATAAGGAGGAAAACCTAGTGAAAAAGAAGATATTATGGTTGGGGTTGAGTTTCCTATTGGTGGCGGCTTTAGTGTTGACCGCGTGTCCGGCCCCAGTCGGTGAGCAAGAGGAGGAAGAGGAGGAGGAGGAGGAGGAGGAGGAAGAAGAGGAGGAGGAGGAAGAGGAGGAGGAGGAGGAAGAGGAGGAGGAAGAGGAGGACCTGGGTTTGCCGCAATATGGCGGCACAATGACTGTCCTTCATCAGATGTCGGGCGGGTCCGTGCCAAGCCCGGCCGAAGCTGATGGTTCTTACACGGCAACCTATTGGCTCTGCCCCATTCAAGAGGCTATAATAGTAGGCAACTTTGAGAAGTATGGCCTCAAGGGCACCGGTGAATATGAGTTTCAGTTGTGGGCGTATATGCCCCCCGAGTATCAGACAGGCTGGCTGCTCGAAGATTGGGAGGTTTATATCGATCACTTAGTCTGGCACGTGCGTCCGGGAATTCACTGGGCGGCAGACAACGTTGATTGGATGGACAACAGGGAACTTACTGCTGAGGATTTTGTAGCTGACCTACTCTTCTTCAAGGAGAAACCACAGAAGGGGTCGTTCTTAAGGCAGCACACAGGGGAGATATACACCACGGGTAGATATTCTCTTGTTATTGAAATCCCTTACACTGTGGATTGGCCCAGAGGCCTAGCTTATCACACTCGGAACATAATATCTCCACCTGAAATGATAGTCGCTGGTGCTGATCAGTGGGCAAATCAGGTTGGCACCGGACCATTTATGTTCAAAGAGTTTGTCGAAGATTCTTACATGTCCTACGCAAGGAACCCTAATTACTGGAAAACGACGACCATCGACGGCGTGGTCTATGATGATGTGCCCTTTTATGACGAGCTGGTATGGCCTATCCTTCCCGATATGTCTACCCAAATGGCCGCCCTGCGGACGGGGCAGGTTGACTTCCATCAAAAAGTGCCTCCCACACAGTGGGCGACCTTAGAGGCAACAGCTCCTGAGCTGATAATAAAGAAAAGTCCTGGGGCTCATGGGCCCATTGTAACACTAAAGTGTGACGAGCCACCTTTCGATAATGTAAACGTTCGGCGAGCCATGATGATTGCCCTAGACTTCACAGCCATCGCTAACCTCCATGGCGTTGGGCCACTACCAATACAATGGTGCCCGGTATGGACGGGGCATAAGGACTTTTACATTCCGCTGGAAGACCTGCCCCCGGAAGCTGCTGTGTTATATTCGAATGACCCGGACGAGGCCAGGCGGATACTGGACCTTGCTGGCATACCTGTTGGCTTTAAGGTGGATTTAAATGTTGAGGGCGGCGACATTGACCTTCAAGATCGAGCCGCTCTGATGAAAGACCTGTGGCTTAGGGCTGGCATTGATGTTCAACTAATAATAAATGACCCAGCTATCAATTCCCAGTTGATGAGCGACCGCACATACACGGGCGGCATTATGGACTATTATGGGGTAGGTCCACCAATACACACGCTCGAAAGAGAGTGTCTAACCGAGGAGGAGATCGCCGAAGGTGACATTAGCACCAGTGGGTGGAGCGACTTGTATTTTAATGAGCTCGTGCACTCACTACAAGGATGGGACGCACTAAGTCTATCTCGAGCTGAGTTCGTCAGTATATTCCATGAGGCATCCCTTATTTGGATTAATGCGGTTCCCATAATACCTGTCGGCGTTGGGCCGGCTGGGCACGCTTGGTGGCCGTGGATAAAGAATTACTATGGTGAGGTTAACGTTTCGACCGAGAATTTCATGATCCCCCTATCCCTTGCCTGGATTGACCAGGAAATGAAGGAAGACATGGGATATTAAGTAGCAACTGCCACACTGTAGAGAGAGCTTCGGCAATTCCCGGTATGGGATTAGTTGCCTGAGAAGCAGAAGAAGGGGCGGGGGCGAATCCCTCACCCCTTCTTTTATCAGCTTAAGACACAAAAAAGAGGTCGGGGGTAAAACTCCGACCCTTACTCGTTGAGTTATTGGACCGAGAGAACTACACGCTATCTACCACGGAAAATTAAAACAAGGGAAGAGGTGAAATTTGATAAGCAATTTAACCTACTGCTTTCGGAGGCTCAACAGAGGTTGTTATAAAAGCTGGGCAGTTACCGGGCGAGGGGACATCCGGGGTGAGGTCTAGTAGATATAAAATAATGTCAAAAAGTGCGCTAGGCTTTATAACAGTGGCTGTTTTGGGCTTACCGGTAATGTCGGAAATGATTTCTTAAATAACAGATTATTACTTTATTGGCGGAGTATCTTTTATGCACCAATTTGCCTTAAATTGAGGGTAACCATATCCATCCGGCCAGCAAGCATAATACCAGCCGCCAAGACAGAAGGTCTGATTACATTTAATAACACCCCCTGGGACTGGCGGTTTCTCAGGTGGGACATATCCACATTGCAGGGAATTTCTCGTAACCAGCACCCATTTCCCTTCAGCAGTGCAGGAATAAAGGTCGTAACCTTCGCATTTAGTAGTTTCAGGGACGCATTCAACAGCGGTAACTACTATATTTTCATCAGCCTGATAGGCGATAAGAAGTTGGTCATTTGAGAAAACATCAAGGTAGACCGGATAAGTCCCCTCCGCAGTAGGCATAAGTATTTGAAAATTGACATTCTTTGTTGCCCCAGCGTCTATATTGAAATACTTTGTTCCGGTGCAAACTACTCTTGGCTCACCTAAACAAAGGTGACCGCTATAGGGCAGAATAGAGCTAGTAGGATTAAGCAGTTCAGCGACAGCGGTTTGAACTGACCCCGGTGGGAACGCAGGGTTATGCCTTCCTAGCCACTGGAGATTTTTAAGTATAACCTGTCCCTTCATACTCTTTAATCCTTCTTCTTTCGCTGGTTCTTTCCTAGCGGTATAAAGGGCATCAGGTCCAGCCCTAGATAGCTGCCAACGATGACCAGCAGGATTACCCCTACGGTGTGGTTAATTCCCTTCACCATTAAGACCACACCGCCGACAACGCAGGCGAGGACGACCAGCCCGGTCATTAAGGCTTGAATGGCTTTTACGCTCATATTACTTTTACCTCCGTCCCTTGAGGACTGCGTTATTTCTTCTCCAGCTTCTCTACCCTTACCTTTATCTCATCAATTTCGGCTCCATAATCTCTAGGTGGTTCAGGCTCAATATAATCAGGGTTGGGTATTAACGCTTGGTTTCCCTCATCATATAGGTAAGCCTGCTGACTAAAGTCTGCTGGCACTTCTGACTCTTCAAGCAGCACTTTGCTTTCACCAGGCTCTAAACCGTAAATCTCTATATCCCACTCTTCTTTGGGTAAACTGCTTGATAAGACTCTGGCTATCTTGCCTTCGCTGTCGTAAAATATTAGTTTAGGCATAACTTCCTCTCTTATAACGCTCTATGCCAAGATTTGCCACTGTAGTGTGCCCAAGCACCACTGTTGTTGTATATTCGGATTAAAAGGCTCACATCGGCTTGAATTGGCGGTAAAAGAACAAAATAGTAATCCGAAGCACCATGAGTCCATTCTAGGAGGGTGAAAGTTTGCTCTGCTCCGCCGTCAACTTGAATAGTTATCCAATCTAGATACTGATTGGCGGTTAAGAGAAGTCCACCTAAAAACCTACAGCCACCAGAGGCTATGTTAAGAAAGGTGTGATAATCAGTCTCATTATAAGGAACGTCTGCATCATCAACAGAAGTTTCTGTAACATCCGAGAGGTCGTTAGCTTCACTAAAGAAAGCTTTAGCTGGTGTATGATGCTGGTTGGCACTAACTCCTGTAAGCTCTGTGTGAGCCTTAGATGAGTGAGAAGCTAGGGTATGACTTTGAGCGTGGTGAGCATTAGCTAGGTTTTTATGAGTTAGAATGTCGGCAGCAATTTTGTTAAACAGAGCTTGAGTTCCCTGAGCTAAAGCTAGTTTAGACTCAGCAATAGCAGCGTCAGATTTAATATCAGTGTTGCGAATAAGACCAGCTAAGGCTAGTTTAGTGTAGGCAATGGCAGCACCGACAGCAATCTGAGTATTAGTAATTCCTGCCAGCCTAGCCAGGGCTAATATGCCGGCAGTTAGCTCAGAAGCGTCTATAGTCTTAGTATGGTGAGCAGCAGGAAGCTCGGTGTGAGTATTTAGAGCGTTAATTCTAGCTGTCTCTTCGGCATTCACATCGGCAATTCTAGCAGTTTCTTCAGCGTCAACATCCACCACTCTAGCAGCAGCCTCGGCAGCAACCTTAGTGTCAGTATCAGTATTGTTACAGACTTCCACCACCAACTGGGCAAGGGCAATTATACCGTCCTTGTCGGGGTCGTAGGTGTGCTTCTCCATTATTTCAACTGGTCTAATCGGCATTTTAGCTCCACGCCTCTATTTCAGCGACCTTTGTAGCAGCAGGCGAAGCAAAGTATAAGGTCAAGCTGGCAGGTTCAATCTGCTCCTCATATTTCTCGCTGCCAGCCGGGATAGTCTCGTATGGTTCAGTAGGGGTAGCCACCTTGCCTGTTTCATAGGCAAACCTAAATTCTGTCATATCTCTCAAATGAATACTGAACCGCTTGGTGTTAGCTGGTAGGGCTTGAGAGTATTCCTCGTCGGCATTAGCCATAGCCACATTGTAGATTACAGGCGTGGTCGCCTTATTAACCTTCTTGGCGAGTTCAGCCTGTGTGGCTAGTGTGGACAAGTCTGCGTTGAGGTGTTGGAAGTCAAGGGATACATCCCTACCGGTAAGGCTGCTGCCTCCCCATTTATTTAGATTAGTCGGGGAAAGCACCATCCTAATCTGATAGTGGTCGCCAGCAACAATGTCTACTGCTATGGCCGGGAAGGTAAGAGTATCAACAGTATTAGAGGTAATGGTTACAAAGTAGTGCTTGCCGGTGGAAATATCGGTAATCTCAGCAATGGCGTCAGCCCACTTACTGACTACCCAAACTACATTAGTATCTTCCAGGGTGGTTGTAGAGCCACCAGTGGCATCGCCAGTGGCTACTGAAACCTCAGTTGCTCTCTCCAAGTAAGTTTCAATAGCATCTCTGAGAGCTGATAGGGTAATGTCTAGCTGGGCAGCAAGAGTATCCTCTGTGGCCGGGTTTACTTGTTCGTCAGCTACATTCTTTTGACCTATAGGCTCAGTAACCTTCTTGATTTCCGAGATTGGTGCTAAATCTGTTCTGGTTTTGGGAACTTTAGCCATCTTATGCTCCCTTAGCTACTGCCCAGCCCTTCACATAGTAGCCAACTTCCTGGTCTACTTCCCCGGTATTGCTAATCACTAGCTTAATCTCGTGGTAGGCATCCTCTACCGCTTTCTTACCAAAATCAAAGGTAGCTTCATTAAACTCAAAGTAGCTTCCCGCAAAAAACCATTCGTAATTACAATCAGCCCGGGCATCGGCATATAGCTCACTTACCTTAATTCGGAAGCTTCGCCAATTAAGGAGAAAAGTAACAGTAAGGCTAGTTCCGGCAGTAACAGTGTCAGTATCGGCAGCAAAAAAGCGGATGCTTTCCCTCTCCGGGTAGTTCTCAGCTACCCTCTCCAGGCTATTAGCAATCCGCTTTAATAATTCTAATTCCTCTGTCATAGTTTGGCAACCACCTTCTCAATCTTCTCAATAGCTGGGCTATCAGTAGGCACTATTTCGTGAACTACCAATTTATCACCTTTCTTGCGGTCCGGGTCTTTAGCCCACGCGAGGACCTCTTCCTTAGTCTTTCTAGGCATAAATCACCCCCTTAAGGCTTATAAACCAGTCTCGTGGACCCTATAGGCTATCTTGGCGTGTATCACACCATCACCGGCAGTCGGGTCAGCCCCGCCTAGAGCTAGGCATAATGGTGCATTGTCCACTGGCGTTACGCTTACCTCAAGCTTATCAAGTGTCCGTAGCTGGTCTGTTGACTGGTCAATCATCTCAGCCACCGCTTGAGTGGTGCTCACCGATGCACCAGTTTTGTCAGTTATTTTCACCTCTAGATCGGTGCAAGTGGTTACGGTATAGGGAGTAGCGCCAGCGTCATAGGCGAGCAGTAGCGAGATAAATTCTATAACCTTGCCGGCCCCCGGCGCTGCCACTAATTCTTTCGCCGTGGTGAAAAGAGCCAGAATATCGGCTGCTAAGATTTCAACCTCAGCATACCGAATATAACCCTCATAAAGAAGACCCCCCTCATCAGGGGTATGCCTATGGTCTGCCAAATCCATAACCTACTACCTCCTTCTTATAGCCAACTAATACTTAGAACAGTGATTTCCGGAGCCAAACCTTTCACAGTAAAACAAGTGGGGAACTCGTAGTATTTCCCCTGGACTTTCACCCAGGCATCATAAGGGTTATCTGGTGCAGCAGGGAAGGTGGTAGAAAGGCTGGCAGTCATCTTAAGTTTTGCCTTCCCTATAGGACAATTAAATGATGCAGTCCAGGGAGAGTTCCCCTTATCATTGTGAATAAAAAGGGTTTTATAGCCAATTCCCAATTCAAAAGAAACGCTTCCAGCACCGCCATTATTTTCAATATCAATAAGGGCACTAAAGCTCTCTCCCTGAAATTTAGTAATCGTAGGTGTCTGAGGTGAGCCTTCCCAGCCTATACCTATCACTTTTACTTCTGGTTCGCCCTCGCCGGGTGGGGGTTCCTCGTCCTTCTTCTTTTTAGCGAAGGCAAAAGCTATAAGAAGTAGAAGGATTAATGCGCCTGCTCCAACGGCGACCTCTTTTTTCTTGACCTGCTCCTGCTCTATAACTTCAGTTTTCATCCTTCCCTCCTTTTTCGTTTCGGAATTACTGAAAGCACTACTAGAGCTATCAGGGCTATTGCTCCCCACTTAACTACCTCTGCTACCCCTTTCACTACTTCTTCCGGTGCTTCCAATCGGATGAAAGTAGTTAGGGCTGCTATGAGCAATCCGCTAATTAAAATCAATACCCAGTGAGCTTTAATAAAAAGTAAAGCAGCCATCCACCAAACCGGAGAGGCAGCTTCCATCTCAACAATGACCCTTGAAGCCCCCTCAGAATGGACATCCTTCACTACCATACCTTTAGTCTGAGTTTGAAATAGGGCTTCAACACCTGGTAGATTAAAGAGATAAGCAATCGGCAGCGTTAGGTCAATTATAGCCCGCACCGGCGTGCCGTGTGGCAGGCTAAAATCGCCTACTGTTGACTCCAGCTTTCCTATAGCCGTGCCTTCAGCAATCGTTACAAAAGCCATAGTAGTTTAACCTCCTATGACTTATGATGCACTATAAGCTGAATGCGCTATCCAGATGTCGCCAGTAGTAGTCAGAGTGGTAAAGCCAAGCAAATCAAGCCCGGGCAGTCTTCCCCTCAAATCCAGAGCGACATCACCAGCTACTTCACCCCAGTCTATGCGAGCAATACCTGATGGCAGAGAGGGAAGCCCATATTTGGCTTGTGCTCTACCTAGCAAGGTCTGCCAACCCTCCCGGAAGGCAACTACATTCTCCAATGCCTTAATATAGCCTACCTCGCTTATATCAGTATCAGAGCGGACATCGGCGTCGGCAGCTGCTCCATCGGTAACCATAAGGTCGGTCTTTCGCAGGATGGAGCCGGCGGGTAGTTCTCTTCTTAAGCCTATCTCACCAATAATGGCGCCAATATCCACCTTCTCCCAGCGGTTATTAGGCAGAAGAAGGCCCGGTCGCACTGCATTATACTGGTCTCCTGCCAGAACAATGGCTGGAGTTACTGTGATTTCGCCGGTAAGAACGGTAACATCAGCGCCCAAAGTAGTTATGGGCCCCCAGGTAACCTCTAAAGCCAGCTGCCCTAGCTCTACTGCTGGAATACCACTTACCGGGTCAAAGGGATTAAGTGGATTGGTGCCGAAGTGTATTTGGAATAAGGCATAAGCATCTACGCCGGTTGTCGGGGTTTCCATTCTGACCTGACCCTGATACTGGAGGTAGTTCTTCCAGTAAAGCTGACGACCATCACCATAGGCTTCCCAAGTATGCCCCTGACCATCACGAATGGCTAAACCCTTGATGATTCTTGCCATACCATCTTCTCGTATGG
>JABUBM010000211.1_pt1 | contig 13784 bp, 18 predicted proteins | sample 7240321 | NCBI WGS metagenome assembly JABUBM01 (sample SAMN07256344, study PRJNA390944) | subsurface metagenome | isolation source: Methane hydrate marine sediment | place: Pacific Ocean: Eastern North Pacific, ODP site 1244 | collected 2002
TGGTAGTGGAAATAAGCATGTTTCAGCAGGGACCGGTAGCGGGGATGAGGCTGGGGGACCTGGGCGCCGAGGTAATAAAGGTGGAGCCTAAGAACGGAGACCCGGCCCGGGGAATGATGAGGATTATCGGCGCTGATACTGGTCTGAAGGGTCGTAACTATTATTTCGAGAGCAACAACCGCAATAAGCGGAGCATCACCCTGGACCTGAACACAGAAAAGGGCAAGAAGGTATTTTTTGAGCTGATTAAGCGAGCCGACGTCTTTGTGACCAACCTGAGCATAGACGCTCCCAGGCGGATGGGGATTGATTATAAGGCGCTCTCAGCGGTAAACCCCAAACTTATCTACGCCCACGCCTCGGGGTGGGGACGAGAGGGGCCCGACGCCAACGTGCTCTCCTTTGACTATACTGGAATCGCCCGTTCGGGAACGATGATGATGTGCGGGGAACGCAACGGTCCCCCCGCTACCCTGATACCGGGTATGGGTGATGAGCAGGGCGGGCTTATCTGTGCCTGGGCGGTAACCGCCGCCCTCTACGCCCGGGAAAAGACGGGCAAGGGGCAACTGGTAGATACTTCACTGATGGGCAGCCTGATTGCCCTGCACGGGGTTAACTTTGCCGCCCCCGGCGTCCTGGGCAAGGAATTCCCCCGCTTCATCAGAGCCGAGGCCGGCAACCCCATCTATAATCACTACCAGTGCAAGGACGGCAAGTGGATTGTCATTGCTCACCTTCAACCCGATAAATACTGGCCCAACGTGTGCAAGGCAATGGGCGTAGAAGAGCTGGAGAACGACCCCAGGTTCAATAGTATTGAAGCCAGGCATGATAACGGCAAGGAGCTGGTGGCTATACTGGATAAGAAGTTCGCCAGCAAGAACCGGGACGAGTGGATGAAGATCTTCAAGAAGGAGAATGTAATCTACACCCCTATCCAGTCGTCCAGCGAGGTCTTTGAAGACCCGCAGGCTTTGACCAACAATTACATTATCGGGGTCGACCACCCGGTGTGGGGCAAGATAAAGATGCTCGGCTTCCCCTGGTCGTTCAGCCAGACCCCGGCGGCAGTTAAACGTGAGGCGCCCGAGCTGGGGCAACATACCGAGGAGATACTGCTGGAGTTGGACTACAGCTGGGATGACATCTCCAAGCTCAAAGAAGAAGAGGTAATTATCTAAACCACTCAGGTTTAGCTAGAAAGACTATGTAGACCGATGGTAACCTTCTACCGAAGATTACCCGAATTCGGCTATTTGGCGTCGAAGACAATCGATGAAGCTCTCTCCCTCCTTTCTCAGTATAAAGAAAAAGCCCGGTTAATCGCCGGCAGCACCGACGTTATCCCCCAGTCTAAAATAATGAGAGCCAGGGCAAAGAAGGTGCAAGGGGAGCCTACGAGCAACCTTGACGGTAACCCGCAAGGTTTTATATTATATAGTGACTTTTGCATTGAGGAGGCCAAATGATAGCTGACTTTGAGTATTTCGCTCCCAAAACAGTTGAGGAAGCCCTTTCCCTGCTTTCTAAATATAAAGAAGAGGCTAAAATAATTGCCGGCGGGCAGTCGATGCTGGTTGTCATGAAGCAACGCCTGCTCACCCCCGAATATCTGATTGATATCAAGGGCATAACCGCTCTGGACTATATAAAATACGATGAGAAGCAGGGTCTAAAAATCGGGGCGCTGACCATACATCGAGCTATAGAGCAATCTCCGGTTATCCAAAAACATTTTGGAGTGCTCAGCGCGATGGAGGGAAATCTGGCCACAATTCAGACTCGAAACTGGGGAACAATAGGGGGCAACCTCTGCCACAGCGACCCGGCCGGTGACCCGGCTCCGGTCTTCATCGCACTAAAGGCTAAGTTAAAGCTGGCTAGCCCAGGAAGAGAACGAATTATTGAGGCAGAGGAGTTTTCCAAGGACTATCTCGAGACTGACCTTAAGTCCAATGAAATGCTCACTGAAATTCAGGTGCCGACCCCGCCACCTCACACCGGTACTGCCTACGAGAAACTCATGGTAATGAAAGGGGATATGGGAGTTGTCGGGGCAGCAGTGTCAATTACGCTGAAGGCGGGGAATGGCGTTTGTGAGAATGCCCGAATAGCCCTCAGTAACTGCTCTTCCGTTCCGTTAAGGGCTAAAAAGGCAGAGAAGGTACTAATCGGAAAGACGATTAACAACGGCCTGCTTACCAAGGCTGACGAGGTAGCCGCAACCGAAGCTACCCCCCCGGAAGACGTCCATGGTTCAGTAGAATATCGGAGGGAGATGGTGAAGGTCTTTGTGAAGCGAGTAGCCCGGCTAGCTCTGGAAAGAGCCCAAAAAGCGTAACTTGTGTAAGGAGGGTAAATTTGAAAGGTGAACTGAGGGAATTAAAATTAACCGTTAACGGCAAGCCTTATGAGCTTAAGGTGAAACCAGAGACCTTACTTGTGGACTTGCTGAGGCAAGAATTAAAGCTGACCGGCACCAAGGTGGGTTGTCTCGATAGTGCTTGCGGTGCCTGTACCATTCATATTGATGGCAAGGCGGTCAGGTCCTGCTCAGTACTGGCGCTTCAGGCCAATGGCCGTAAAGTTACCACCATTGAAGGGGTGGATGAAGGGGATAAGCTGCACCCTATCCAGCAGGCAATGATCGACCATGGCGCTATAGAGTGCGGATTTTGCACCCCGGGGATGGTGATGTCGGCGAAGGCATTACTGGCTGAGAATCCTAACCCAACGCGGGAGGAAGTAAAAGAGGCGATACAGGGCAACCTGTGTGCCGACGAAGGTTACGTTAAATATATCGAAGCCATAGAAATAGCGGCTAGAGAGATGCGAGGAGGTCAGTAGAATGGACGAAACTTTCGGGAATTATTCGATTTTAGGAAAAGCAATACCACGGGTAGACGCTAGGGCAAAGGTTACTGGCCAGGCAAAGTATGCCGCCGATATTGAAGTAGCCAATATGTTATGGGGCCAGATAAAGAGAAGCCCTTATGCCCATGCTAGGATACTGAACATTGACACTAGCAAGGCGGAGAAGCTGCCTGGTGTAAAAGCGGTGACTACCGGCAAGGACTTTGGCGGTTTCAAATGGGGTTGGAGCAGGCCGACCCGTGATGAAGAGCCCCTGGCAGTGGAAAAGGTGCGCTATCTATACGAAGGGGTAGCGGCGGTGGCCGCCACTGATGAGGATATCGCCCAGGAGGCCTGTGACCTGATTGAGGTAGACTATGAACCACTTCCTGGCGTTTTTTTACCCTCCGAGGCGATGCAGGAAGGGGCACCTCTGGTTCATGAGAACTGCCCAGGGAATCTTTGTGTTGAGTACCACTGGAACTTCGGCGATGTCGACAAAGCCTTCGCCGAGTCTTACCTTGTTCGAGAGGACACCTTCCAAACTCCCCGAATGGCCAAAGGATACCTAGAGCCCCCGGCAGTGGTTGCCTATTGGCCTGACCCCGATAATATCGTCTATATCGGGGCAAAGGGGAGCCCATATTTTCCGTACCGGATTCTAGCCAAGTGCTTTAATCTGCCGCTCAGCAATGTACGGATAATAACACCCATTATTGGCTCTGATTTTGGTGGCACCAAGAATGACATGACGCCAGCTGATTTCTCTGCGGTCATGCTAGCCAAAAAGGCAGACAGGCCGGTGAAGATTGTGACCTCCCAGTTTGATACGCTCACCACCGACCTGCGGCGTCACCCCATGTGGATTACCATCAAGACAGGGGTCACCAAAGATGGCATATTGAAGGCTACATCTCTCAAGGCGGTTGCTGACGGGGGTGCTTACACCCGGATGAGCCCGCTTACCATGTTTCTTGTCGGAACCTGTATGACACTGCCCTACAAGCTACCTAATTTCAAATTTGACGCCTATAACTACTTTACCAATAACCCCAGTTCGGCAGCGATGAGAGGACACGGGCTATACCACAGCCGGTTTGCTGCCGATGTCCAGCTGGACATGATAGCCGAAGAACTTGGATTAGACCCGGTGGAAATCAGACTTAAGAATTCCATTGAAAACCCCAAGCCGGGCGAGATTTATGAAACGGTCAATGCAGTGCACATGGCGACCTGTGGCGTACAGGAATGCATCGAGAAGGTCGCCGAGGCAGTAGACTGGAAAGCGAGAAAAGGAAAGAAAAAGGTCGAAGGTGACAAGGCCTACGGTATGGGTTTTGCCGCGGCAACTTATAACAGTGGGACGAAGCTGAGTGCCCATAACGCTTGCGCCGCCATCGTAAGGGTATGCGAGGACGGAAGTGTCAACTATCTGACCGGCGCCACCGATGTCGGGCAGGGGTCAGACACCATAATGAGCGCTATTGCTGCCGAAGTGCTTGGCATATCACTAGAGGACATAGACCTGAAGAGGGTGGATTCGGCGTTTACGCCTGTTGACCCCGGTAGCTATGGGAGTCGGGTCACCGTGCTTGCTGGTCAGGCGGCCAGAAACGCTGCACAGGATGCTAAAAGTCAACTCCTTGAGGTAGCCGCGCAGCAGTTTGGCGTAAAACCGGGGGATGTAGAGATTAAAGATAAGAAGGTCTTTGTTAAGTCTAGTCCCGAAAAGAACATGGCCTGGGAAAGGCTGGTGAGGATTGCCTGCTACGAGACACCGGGCAAGGTCATCATTGGCCGTGGCTATTCCACCCAGGGAATATCACTGCTGGGCCTGGCTGATTTCAGTAAAGGGGTGGGCGACATCGGTACCAACTATAGCTTCACCGCCCAGGCGAGCGAGGTGGAGGTGGATGTGGAGACAGGCGTGGTAAAATGTACCGATAATAATGTGATCGCTCACGATTGTGGTTTCCCACTAAATACCCAGGCGGTGGAGACTCAAGTCCAGGGTGGTTCATATCACCAGGGAATATCAGCCGCCGTGTATGAGGAGTTTAAGATGGATAGTGGGCAGACCCTCAACCCCAATCTGGTAGATTACAAGCGACCTCGCGCCTACGAAGCGCCAATGACTCAGGTAATACACGTAATAACCAACGACCCCTATGGCCCCTTTGGCGCTAAAGAAGCCAGCGAGGGGAGTTGTTGCAGCGCTCCACCATCAATAGTCAGTGCCATTCATGATGCTACGGGGGTCTGGATAAAAGACCTTCCGGCACAGCCGGAGAAGGTTTTCTGGGCGCTAAAGAAAAAGAGGGATAAAGGACAAAAATAACTCGTATTTGCAGGCTGCGTTAAAGGGCTATACTTCGGTGTAGCCCTTTTTCTTTTTATCGAGGCAATGTCGGGGAGCAAACCGGGCAGCTTTCGTTTCTCCTTATCTCTCGAAGCTGGAATTTCATATCATCACCATTGAATAACAGCAATTTCCCGGCTAGCGCTGGACTCTGACCGATAAGCAGTTTGATAGCCTCCAAGGCTTGCAGGCTGGCTATGATTGCCGGAGTCACTCCGAGAACTCCAAGCCCACCGACACCTTCAGGACGAAGGCAAGCCAGGCAGGGCGTTTGTCCCGGTATGATGGTGGTAACCATGCCCCTCAGGCGCGAGACACCGCCATAAATGTAGGCTGTCTTCTGCTTAACACAAGCCGAGTTTACCACCAGCCGCGCGGCGGAATTATCTAGTCCATCGACTACTACCCGAGCCCCATTGATAAGGCTAAGGACGTTCTCCTCTGTTATCTTGGCGAAGACGGGAGTAATCTCTACCTTGGAATTCAACCGGGACAATTTTCTTTTGGCTACGATTACCTTTTTCTTCCCTACATCCTCTTCCCCATAGAGAATCTGCCGATTCAAATCAGGTAGTTCCACGATATCGAAATCAACGATGGCAATGTGGCCGACACCAGCCGCAGCTAGATAGGTTGCCGAAACACAACCCAGTCCACCCACGCCGACGATTACGGCATGAGAGTCTTTTAGTTTTCCTTGCCCCTCTTCACCAAAATCCGGGATTATCAGTTGCCGATTGTATCTGATAAGTTCGCTTTGGTCCAGCATCTTTCTCCCCAGTGTTAGTTAACCGTCCCAGCGCCAAAGTACCTTAACTTTCACGGTATCATTAGCTTTCAGCTTGACATCAAGGCCGCCAGCTAAAGCTACATAATTCTTGCCGTTAACCAAAACATCATAGTCGAAATCAAGGTCATTAGTTCCGGGGTTAATTAGCTCAAAATCGACATTTGCCTGTCTATATCGTTCCGATAGTTCCATAAGTAGTGCCCTTAATGTATCACCCGGCACTGTCATCTCGATTATCCCTCTCTCCTGAGTACCTGGCCAGGGTGCATAAAACCAGGGCATAATAATAGAGAGCATTCCCTCCCGAGCCACTTCTCCGGTAGGATTAACTACGATTATCAATTCTGAAAAACCTGGCATTATAACCGCTTTCACAACCACCTCCAGCGCATCATTGGGACTATTTGATTTTGCTTTAAGACTAGGCCCCCTTTAATTTTCGAAAGTCTCAAAGCAAAGTTGCACCTTCCTTGGACCATTGTTCTATTCCCCATTGTAAATCTTCGTATGCAACAATTTCAAATTTGTTTCATAATTTATTATTTAGTTGCCAAGGCTTTCTTCACTGTTTGTTTCACAATTAACTAAGCAAACGCTTGTTTTGTGTAGCTACAGAGATTAAAAGGGACAGCAGTGGAATTTTATAGCCATATTGGCTATACTACAAGTTAAGGGGTAAATAGCCAAAGAAGGTCGTGGAGGTGAGTCGGATGAGCAGTCTAAAAGTGGGTAAGGTCGGCGAGCTAGCGGATGGAGCCATGAAATCCGTCTCAACCAAGCAGGGGGAGTTTCTTCTAGCCAGAGTCGGTAACAACTACTACGCAGCGGATAACCGATGCCCCCACATGAAAGGGAAACTAGCCGAGGGCACACTGGAAGGAACGGTGGTCACCTGCCCGCTGCATGGCTCGCAGTTCGACCTGAAGGACGGTAAAGTGGTGCGCTGGATGAGAGGTACCGGGGTTCTATCCAGGGTGGGCAAAGTCTTCAAGTCAGCCAAAAACCTTAAAACTTACCCGGTGCAGGTCAAGGATGCCCAAATTCTAATAGAACTCTAGCCCGCTGGCCAAATTGTGATAACTTTGCAAGGTTTCTCTCCCCGATTTTATACTTTTGTCACCGTTTACCGTTTATTATGCTAGCTAGATGGGAGCAGTTATTTCGAGGGCAATAAACCGGAGGAGGGTGAAAGATGACGTCGGAACAGGATAAGACCCTAAAGGGGCTTCAGGTTGCCATTCAGATGGAAATCGACGGCAAGGAGTACTATCTGAAAACCAGCCGGGAGAGTGGTAACGAGCTGGGCAAAAAGCTCCTGGAGAAGCTGGCTTCGGAGGAAGACAATCACCGACAGAGGTTTGAGCAGATATACAATGCCCTAAAGGACAAAAAGGGCTGGACGACAACCGATTTTCAGCCCGACGGCGGCAAATCATTGGGAACCATTTTTGCCCGCGCCACTAAGGAGATGGGCGCCAGGACAAAGGGAGCCGCCACCGAGCTCGATGCCATACAGACGGCGATGGGTATGGAAAACAAGACCTTTGACTACTACATGCGCCAGGGGTCAGGCGCCAGCCATGATGCCGAGAGAGAGTTTTATTACGCCGTGGCCAGGGAAGAGAAGGAACATTACTTAATCCTGCTCGACTACTACGAATACCTCAAAGACCCCGCCGCCTGGTTTGCCCAGAAGGAACGCCACTCCCTGGATGGGGGTTAAATAGTCAGTCTGGAGGTAGTTAATGAGAGAGGTTTATCTGGACCATATTGCCGCCACCACAGTATTACCCGAGGTGCTTGAGGCTATGCTGCCCTATTTTAAGGACGCCTACGGCAATGTCCAGTCCTTGCACAGCTGGGGGGATAAAGCCAGAGAGGCGGTAGAGGATGCTCGTGGTAAGGTAGCCGACCTCATCGGAGGGGAGGCGGAGGAGATTATCTTCACCGCCAGTGGCACCGAGTCAAATAACTTTGCCGTTAAAGGGCTGGCTATGGCCCAGCAGTCTAAGGGTAAGCATATCGTTGTTTCCGCTATCGAGCACTTTTCGGTACTGCACTCGGCCAAAACCCTGGAGAAGTGGGGCTTTGAGGTTACCGAGGTGCCGGTGGATAAATATGGTCTGGTTGATCCCGAGGAGGTCGCCCGAAGCCTGAGGAAGGACACCATCCTTGTCTCCATCATGCACGCCAACAGTGAGGTGGGCACCATTGAACCTATCAAAGAAATAGCCAGGGTGGTAAAGCAAAGCGGTGGCTATCTTCTACACCGACGCCGTGGCCACAGCGGGCACGATACCGGTTGACGTTAAGGGGCTGGGGGTGGATGCTTTGAGCCTGGCCGGCAACCAGTTCTATGGGCCCAAAGGTGTTGGCGCCCTCTGGCTAAAGAAAGGGGTGCGTATCATCCCCTTCCTCGACGGGGGTGTGCAGGAAGGAGGAAAAAGGGCTGGAACCGAGAATGTGCCGGCCATCGTCGGGCTGGGGAAGGCGGCCGAACTGGCTAAAACCGAGATGGGAGCCAGGGCGAAACGTTTCTCCGCCCTACGTGACAAGCTAATCACCAGGCTACCCACCCGTATCGAGCATGTGCTGGTCACCGGACACCCCACCCAGCGCCTGCCCGGTAACGCCAGCTTCTGTGTCGAATTCATCGAGGGGGAGGCAATGCTCATGCTCTTGAATAGCCAGGGGATAGCCGTCTCCAGCGGCTCAGCCTGCACCTCCCGAGCGCTCAAAGCTTCCCATGTCCTCATCGCCATGGGGATTCCTCACGAGATAGCTCAGGGGTCGCTCCTCTTCAGCTTCGGCCTGGAGAACAACGAAGAGGATGTTGACTACGTTCTAGAAACAATGCCGCCTATCGCGGACAGGCTACGGCAGATGTCACCACTATACGCCAAATTCCTTAAAGATAAGTCGAGAGGAGGCAAATAAGATGCCAGTTTACAATGAAAAAGTGATGGAGCACTTCATGAGCCCCCGCAATGTGGGCGAGATAGAGAACGCCGACGGCGTCGGCGAGGTCGGCAACCCCGTCTGCGGGGATATGATGGCCTTCTACATCAAGGTCGATAACAATCGCATCAGCGATGTCAAGTACAAGACCTTCGGCTGCGGTGCCGCCATCGCCGTTTCCAGCATGGTCAGTGAGATGGCCAAGGGAAAGACTCTGGAAGAAGCCAAGAAGATAACCCCGGCGCTGGTAGCCAAGCAGCTGGAAGGACTGCCTAAGAACAAATACCACTGCTCTAACCTGGGTGCCCAGGCCCTGAATAAGGCTATTGATAACTACCTGAAGAAGCAGGGCAAGACGGCCAAGAGTCAAAAGGGGGGAAAGAAATGAAAGAGAGTAAAGAGTCAAAATCGGTGGAGAAAAGGTGTTTCTGCCCCTACTGTGAGGAAGAGATTAGCCTGGCGGTGTTACCCTACTGCCAGCCCTGCGGCGTGACCCTGCGCTACTGCTCTAACTGCCAGATAGCCGTGCCCAGGGGAGCCAAGGTCTGTCCCCAGTGCGGGGGTAAGCTGGAAGAGAAATAAGGAGGGCTGCCATGCCGGAAAAGGTTACCCTAGTCATATTCAGCGGGGAAATGGATAAAGCCATGGCCGCCTTCAACATAGCTATCGGCGCTGCCTCTATGGGTATGGAGGTGAGCATGTTCTTCACCTTCTGGGGCCTGAATATCATCAAGAAAAACGAGGGCTCGATCAAAAGCCGGGGGATAATGAGGAAAATGCTCAATTTTATGAACCGCGGTGGCTCGCATAGACTGCCTTTATCCAGATTTCACATGCTCGGCCTGGGCAAGTGGATGATGGGCAAGCTGATGCGGGACGCCAAGTTCCCCACCGTCGATGAGTTGATAGCTACCGCCAAGGAGGCAGGAGTTAAATTTATCGCCTGCACCAACACCATGGGAGTTATGGGGCTCTCCAAGGACGCCTTCATTCCCGAGGTGGACAGCTTCGGTGGGGTGGCCGCCTATATGGCTGAGGCTAAAGAGGGCCGGGTTAATCTGTTCGTTTAAGGAGGCACTATGAAGGCAGATGTCACCCTAGACTGCATCGGACTCTACTGCCCTATGCCCATTTACCAAACCACCAAAAAGCTCGAGGAGCTGAAGGCAGGGCAGGTGCTGGAGATTCTGGCTGACGACGAGGGGATAAAAGAAGATATGCCTGCCTGGTGCCTTGCCACCGGCAACGAGCTATTGGGGATTGAGGAGGAAAAGGGGCAATACAAGGCTTACGTCAGGAAAGCTAAAAAAGAAGTGTAAACGAGGCGAGAAATGGACCTTAAGGCTCTATATAAATTAGGCTACGGTCTTTATATAGTAAGCTCTAAGAAGGGCGAGAGGTTTAACGGGCAGGTCGCCAACACCGTGTTTCAAATCACCTCCCAGCCGCCAACTATCGCTGTCAGCATCAACAAAAACAACCTGACTTACGACTATATTAAGCAAAGCAAGGTCTTTACCGCTTCCATACTCGCCCAGGATACGCCGCTGGCTTTCATCGGGCACTTCGGCTTCAAGTCGGGGCGGGACATAGACAAGTTCAAGGGCATCAACTATAAGATGGGCACAACCAAAGCACCCGTAGTCACCGATCATACCCTGGCTTATCTGGAAGCCAGATTGCTTCAAGAGGTAGACGCGGGAACACACAGCATCTTCATCGGGGAGGTGGTGGGGACAGAGGTTATCGGGGAAGGCGAGCCGATGACCTACGCCTACTATCACCAGGTCAAACGGGGCACCACCCCCAAGACCGCCCCCAGCTATATTGAGGAGAAAAAGGAGGCGCCAGCTAAGCTAGCCAAATACAAGTGCGCCGTCTGTGAGTATGTTTACGACCCCGAACTGGGAGACCCCGACGGCGGGATAAAACCGGGGACGCCTTTCGAGAAGCTGCCCGATGACTGGGTTTGCCCCGTCTGTGGAGCCGCCAAGAGCGAATTCGAGAAAATAGAGGACTAATAGCGATGGATAGCAAATGTCCGGGACAGGATATGCGAAACCTGCGGGTATCGATACATAAGTGCCCCAACTGCGGCGCCGAGGTTGAAATCTTCTCCGACGAAATACGGATGAAGTGCCCTAAGTGTAAGCAATACGTCTACAAGGAAAAGGTGCCCTCCTGCATTGAGTGGTGCTCTTCAGCCCGCGAGTGCCTGGGCGAGGAACGATGGCAGCAGCTGAAGGGAAAGGGTTAAGGGGATTAGCCTTAAATAATAATCGGGGAGGGAGTAATGGACAAGAAGAAAATCATTGAACTCCTAAATCAAGACCTTGAAGGAGAACACGCTGCTATCATTCAGTATCTGACCCATGCCTATGCCATGGGCGAAGGCGAGATGGCCTGCGAGATTGAAGCCACCGCCAGAGAGGAAATGCGCCACCTGGACTGGCTAGCCGAGACCATTGTTGAATTGGGTGGTGTCCCCAGCCTGACGCGAGGAGAGATGCGCACCGGTGGCAAGTTGGTGCCGGAATGGATGGCAAACGACGTGCTGCAGGAAGATGACGCCATCAAGCTCTACAAGGAGCACATCAAGGCTATAGATGACCTCAAGATAAAAAGGCTGCTCAAGCGCATCCTTTCTGACGAAGAAGCCCACCGCGGTGATTTCCAGCACTTCGTAGACAAGGCAAAGAAGGAAGGAGCTAAAGATATAAGGGGCAGCCGCCAGGATGAGACCGCCCAGGTTCTTAACTGGGGCATTGAGCACGAATACACCGTCATCCTTCAGTACCTGCTTGGCTCTTATCTGACACCTAATAAAGAGGTTAAGAAGGAAATGGAAGACCAGGCCATTAACGAGATGCAACACCTGGGCTGGCTGGCTGAAGAGATGGTTGATGGTGGGAGCAGTCCCAGAATCGAGCACACCTCGGTTGACCGCTCTCAACAGACCCCCGATATGCTCCGGGCTGGCATTAGAATAGAAAAGGAAGTGACCGAAGCCTACGACCGCGCCGCCAAGAAGATAAAAGACCCCGACCTGAAAAAGCTTCTCTTCCGCATCAGAGACCACGAAATCTACCACACCGATGTCTTCAGCGACCTGCTAAAAGAAGAGGAGGACTCAAATAACTAAATCTAGTGAAGCGGGAGACGAAACTCGAACTGGCGACAACCTGCTGGGAAGGCAGGGACTCTACCAACTGAGTTGCTCCTGGAAAAATTTGAGGAGGGCGCTATGGAAGAGCTGATTAAAGAATTCATGGCTCAAAAGAAATTCGCCGTAGTCGGCGCTACCGACAACGCGGATAAGTACGGCAACCGGATATTTAAGAACCTGACCAGCCGCGGCTATGAGGTCTACCCGGTAAACCCCAACCTGAAGGAAATCGAAGGGGTTAAGTGCTACCCCAGCCTGGCCGATATCCCCGTCAAGGTCGATGTAGTCGACTTTGTCGTACCGCCAACGGCAACCGAGTCTATCCTTAAAGAGTGCAAAAAGCTGGGGCTTGACCGTGTATGGCTTCAACCCGGCTCCGAAAGCGATGCCGCCATCGCCTTCTGCCACGATAACAACTTTAAGGTGGCATACGGCACCTGTGTTATGTTAAACTAAGAGCGTTAAGTTGGCCAACGGGAGGAATACACAATGAAGATTGCCGTCATCAGCGAGGATGGCACCACCATAAGCCAGCACTTCGGACGAGCGCCATACTACGTGGTGGTAACTGCGGAAGACGGCGAGGTTGTGGACAAGGAAAAGCGGGATAAGCCCGGTCACCATAGCTTCGCCCATCAACACCAGGAGCATGACACCCACGATGAAAGACACGGTTTGGGAGCTAATGCTCAATCAAGACACGCCAGCATGGCCGAGCCTATCGCCGACTGCAAAGTGCTTATTGCCGGGGGGATGGGCTGGGGGGCATACGAAAACCTGACCAGCCGCGGTATCGAGACTATCGTCACCGATATCAAAAACATCGACGAAGCGGTAAAGCTATACCTGGAAGGCAAGCTGCTCAATTTGCAGCAGCGATTGCACTAACTCGCCTCATCAGAATCGAAAGATGACCTGATTGCACAACTCATTACTTTGCTGATAGAATAGTTTGTTATCTCATTAGTACTCAAGCGAAAAAACGAACCTGGCAATTGCCCCCCAGCGAGCTGGGGGGCAAACAATGTAATTTTCTATGGATAAGAAAGCCTTTTTCGTACTGGTTACTACTATGCTTATCTCCATGCTGGGGTTCGGCATAGTAGTACCATTGCTGCCCATCTATGCCGACCAGATGGGGGCTAGTGCCCTTGAAATCGGGTTTATCAACGCCGGGTTCAGCCTGGCACTCCTGGCAGCTCTACCTATCATGGGCAGGCTCTCCGACCGCAGCGGGCGCAAGGTGTTTCTCTGTTCCGGGCTTGCCGTTTTAACCGTCGCCTCGCTCGGCTTCATCTGGGCACAGACCCCTCTCCAGCTAATAATAGTCCGCGTCTTTCAGGGTATCGGCGCCTCAATGCACCTGCCTATTGCCCAGGCCTATCTCGGCGATATCACCCCCAAGGGCGAGGAGGGCAAGTGGATGGGCCACTTCGGTGCTATCCTCTTCGGCAGTATGAGCATTGGCCCACTATTTGGCGGCGTGCTCACCGACCTCTTCAGCGTCAACACCACTTTCCTGGTGATGGCTGCCCTCTGCCTGGTGGGCTTAATAGCTACCTTAATCTTTCTGCCCGAAGTAGTCAAAGGGACTGTCGCCGCGAAACAGAGTGCCATCTTTGAGGGCTTAAGGAAGAGCAATGTACTGAAGGGGG
>JABUBM010000212.1_pt1 | contig 13782 bp, 11 predicted proteins | sample 7240321 | NCBI WGS metagenome assembly JABUBM01 (sample SAMN07256344, study PRJNA390944) | subsurface metagenome | isolation source: Methane hydrate marine sediment | place: Pacific Ocean: Eastern North Pacific, ODP site 1244 | collected 2002
TTTCGAGATTTGCGATCCATTAACCACTTGAATACAATCGGATAGGTCGTAAATGGTGCTCCGTTGGGATGGTCTGTCGTGTGGCTAATCTGCCAAGGATCTTTGATTAAGAGCATTAATTCGAGGGCAATTGCCCATTGGACGGCGTTTACTCCCGTCTTCGGAGAAAAGAAATAGGGTACTACTCCCGATCCTGACTCCGCTTCGATTTGACCGTTTATCCATTTCATTCCTGGTTTTGCACCCCAAGGACTCATCCCTCCAAGGTGATGCAGTGCGTGTTCCCACGGACCGTCTCCAGTCATTGTAGTAGTAGCGTATTTTGTAAAAACAACTTGGCCGCTATCCAGAGACATGTGTTTGTGCGAATTGACATACTCTGCTATTTGGGACGCTCCAGATTCGAAATTTCCCCAATTTGTACCAGCGTACGCATTGAATTGGCAATGGGTAACATGAAACGATCGCTCTCTCTCACCAAAGGGTTCGATTCCTTCACATATTTTAAAGGTTTCTATTGAATGCTCGTAATTTCCAGGGTGACCTAAATTATTACAATGGACATGAATGGAGTGAGGTAATTCTAATAATTCGTTTGCTTTTGCTAAACTTTCGACAATCTGCCTTGGTGTAACATCCCAATGCAAGACGGGTGAATCCACGCTATCGCAATTCTTGCCCCATGCCCAGTTTTCCACCCCTCCTGGATTCACAATTTTAATCGCATAACCTTTTGTAGCTTTTAAAATCCAATTTACATAAGCCGCTAATTTCTCGATATCGTTCTCCCTTACAAATTTGAGGACATACCAATTATTTCCAAAAATAGGCATTGCTAATTTATCGATAATAGGAGTTTCTAGAAATTCTTCGTGAGTGTGTCGAGCTTCCAATAAAGGCATAGCAGGTTCACATACGGTCGTATATCCTAACGTAGCGTATCTATAACCCGTAGCCCATGTGCTTGGTACGCTAAATCCAGTACCAGATCGCTTTATTTTAGTTTTTTTCTCGTTACTTTCTGGCACTTTATCTTCAGGTCGAAAAGATCGTCCTGTATTTACTTTTGCCCCGGCGATGTGTGAATGAATATCAACTCCTCCCGGCATAATTATCATGCCCTTGGCATCGATAACTTTTGCGTTGCCATTAACCTTATTAACAATCGCGCCATCTTTAATGTAGATATCTTTCTTTTCGCCGTCTATGTTGTTCAAAGGGTCGTAAACTAAGCCATTTTTTATTATTAAATCACTCATCGTAAATTTCCTTAGTTATAAGTTTAGTTTTGATTAATCTTAAATTGACAAATAAATTTGAAATTGTACTATTAGTATTAAAAATCTATTATTTTTATAAAGATTTATTATTTAATTTAAGTTAATGTGAGAATTGGATTATAGGTACTAAAAGATCGTTTTAATAAAAAATTAAGATGTGAATTATGAATTCATAAGCCAAAAATTAGGATGCATCTATGTTTTTAAATAAATGGAAATAGAATTGAATAAAAAAATTAAAAATTAGCATGTAAAATTTCAATAAATCATCTCAAAACTTAAAAACTGGACTAAAAAGTCATTAACAAACTAAATTTTTTTAAGAGTGAGAAAATATATTTATAAATTAATTAACTTCTTTTATAAAAAAATAAAAAATAACTTTTAGGTGAAAAAATTTGGCATTAGATAAAATTTTTATTATTTTAGGAGCGCTCCTTAGTATATTTGGTACGTATGTTTTTGCAATTTATGCTGGTGGTACGGGTACTGTAGGTTCTGGTATTGGATTCTTTCTGAATACAATTGGAGGGGGTCTGGCGGATCCTACGTTATTTGCAGGTGCAAGCGCATATGCTTCTGGTTTGGGCATTGAAGTTTGGGTGTATTACATTTTTGTGATCATATTCTTGATTTTTTTAGCTGCTGGGATATTACAGTTAATTGGTTTGAAATCTAGAATTGCTGGGTTGATCTTTTCACTCTTTCCACTTGGTGTAGGAATAATGTTAATACTTGTCTTTTATACTGATGCTTTAGGTCTTAAATCGCTATTTTTTACAATATTCTTTGCTGGTGAACAATACGGAAACTTTTTCCCCATTCTTGTAAACCTCGGAGATATAGATTTAGGCGTTTATCTGATACTTGGTGGAGGCGCTTTAGGAGTGATCAGTACCTTTTTAGAACGAGATTAATTAAATTTTAAAATATTTCTTTTTTATTTTATTCTATTTATAGATTCTTGTCAGAGACAAATTCTAATGTTTTGATATCTCCCGGTTTATTAATATTTTTAAAAGATAATAGATTTGGGTCGAAATTTTTGATATTCTGTTCAATTGAGACATATTTAACTGTCCAATCTTCACCGATTATTTTCGTTAATTTGTATTGCTTCTGCTTTAAATTTCTTAACGAGGTTTTATAAGCTTTTTCGACGGGATAAATAGCAAATAAAGGCTCTCTAAAACCATTATTCCATTTGGGCATATAGCAATCATATTGACCACATTCCTTTATCATATAATCAATAACCTCATAGCTAAAAAGTGGATTATCGCAAGAAAATACAAAAACTTTTTGATATGAAAGTTTTTTTAACTCTTTAAATGTAGAATATAGCCCTAAAATAGGGGAATGTACATTTTGGTTTAGAATTATATCGTAGTCATCTAAAATAAAAGCCATTATTTTAGTTATATCAATTTCATTTATGTAATTCTGAATTTGATGTTGAGAATTAGCTACAAGAAAAATATCGTGATTAAAACGAGATAACGTTTCTAACTGATACGAGATAAGAGGTTTACCTTTAAATTTAAAAAGTCCCTTATCAGTCCCGAATCGAGTGCTTTTTCCACCAATAAGAATTGAAAAAGCAAGGTATTTATTTTTTTCGCTAATTTCCTAACAACTTTCTCTTAAATTAATTAATAATCTATTAAACCAATTATTAAAAATTATAAATCATTTAAATTAGTTGTAGTTATAGTAGATTTTAAAAATCTTTTTCTTCACTAAAGTAATATTATGGCTCCAAAGCATAAAACCAGTCTTAAGAGAGATAAACCTTTAGAACACTGTGCGGTTTTTGGTATAGCTTGCAACGATATTGCCTACTCTGTTTCTAAATTATTATATAGCGGTTTAATTTCTCAGCAACATCGCGGTCAAGAATCTACGGGAATTTCTATTCTTAAAACGGGCAGAAGAATTTTTACTTACAAGAAAAAAGGATTAGTTTCCAATGTGTTAAACGATAAAGTTTTGTCCAAGTTCTGGGGCAATGTCGGAATTGGGCATAATAGGTACGCTACAACCGGAGCTCAAGAGTTTGAATCTCCTGATTACATGCAACCTTTTCACTTTAAAAGCAATGAAATCGAATTCTCCTTAGCCTTTAATGGAACTATACCTAATTACGCAGAGATAAAACAAAACTTAGAAGACAAAGGAAGAATTTTTGTCACAAATACAGATACTGAAGTAATAGCCCAATTGATAGCATCTATTGCTTTAAGGACTGAAGGTTGGCCCAACATTATGAAGACTGCAAGTAGTTCTTTAGACGGGTCTTATTCGCTTTTAATATTAACAACTGAAGGAGATATTTACGCTATTAGGGATCCCTTGGGATTTAAACCCTTATGTATAGGAGAATTAAAAACTGAAGAAAGACACCATTACATTGTTTCCTCTGAATCTTGTGGTATTGATGTTTTAGGTGGAAAACTTATTAGAGATGTAGAGCCCGGAGAAATCGTTCATTTGAGCCATCAAAAAGGCATACATTCAGAAATGGTGTTGAAAAGTGAAAGAACAGCTCTATGTCAGTTTGAATTCGTATATTTCGCTCGCCCTGATTCAATTATTGATGGAATTTCCATTGCTCAGACACGGTTGCAATTAGGGATAAATTTGGCTAAAAATGATCCCTTATTGGATGACCCTAAATTTAAAGAAAGCGCAATCGTAGTTCCAGTACCTGATTCGGGGAGAAGTGTTGCTGTAGGTTACGCGCAAGAAGCGAAATTACCTTATGTAGAAGGATTAATGAAGAATCGATATGTGTGGCGCACTTTCATAATGCCTGGACAAAAAAATAGGGAAGCGGCTGTAAAAGAAAAATTAAATCCAATTAAATCCTTTGTCAAGGGTAAGAACGTAATCATACTGGATGATTCGATCGTAAGAGGAACAACTACAAAAAAGATTATTAACTTGATTAGAGAAGCTGGTGCGTTATCTGTTAATGTAAGAATTAGCTGTCCTCCTGTAATAAGACCATGTTACATGGGTATTGACTTTCCTACAACCTCAGAATTAATTGCAGGACGCTTCAAAAATCTTTATGGAGAGGAAAACTATATCGAAGAGATTAGAAAGAAAATAGGTGCTGATTCTCTACGATATCAAACTACTGATGATCTTGTTAGTGCGATCGGAAAAAGTAAAAACCAGTTGTGTATGGCGTGTCTAACGGGGGAATATCCACTAAAATCTGTAAATAAAATAATAGAAATGGAAAGAGCTATATCATCAGATAGATATTAGTATTTTTTTAAAATTCCTATTCTATACCATCCCAACAATAGGTACATAGTTTTTCTTTAGGTAATCCAATAGCTTTAACTAGGTTTTCTAGCCTCTGATATTTTAATGTCGTTAAATGCAACTTTTCGCGTATAACATTAACCATTGCTTTATAATTATCAGACTCAGGATTGGTATACTCCACGGGATTTTCGAGATCTTCTCCAATTAATTCTTTAATGGCCCATCTTCCTGCTAAATCTAGCTCAGAACGAGATCGAGAGAAGTTTAAAAATTTACATCCGTAAACAAGTGGAGGACAAGCAGGTCTCATGTGTACTTCTTTTGCTCCTGATTCAAACAACCTCTCAACTTGCCTTCTCAATTGAGTGCCTCTCACGATTGAGTCCTCGCAAAAAAGAAGACGTTTACCCACGATAAGTTCTTTAATCGGTATAAGTTTCATCTTTGCGACTGTATCTCTAATGGATTGTTCTTGAGGCATGAAACTTCGAGGCCATGTTGGTGTATACTTTACAAAGGGTCGGGCATAAGGAATTTGTGCTTCGTTAGCATAACCTAATCCATGAGCTGTACCAGAATCTGGGATCCCTGCTACGATATCAATTTCCAGATCATCCTCTCTTCGTAGATAAGCACCACATTTATACCGAACAGATTCAACATTTATTCCCTCATAACTAGAAGCAGGATATCCATAATAGACCCATAAGAAAGAACAGATTTGCAATCTACTACCCGGTGCAACCTTTTGTTCGAGACCCTTTTCACCTAGAAAAACGATTTCTCCAGGTCCTAGATATTTTATTATTTTATAATCAAGATTTGGGAATGCACAAGTTTCCATTGCAACAGCATAAGAACCGGGCTTTTCACCTATAACGAGAGGCGTTCTACCTAATGAATCGCGTGCAGCGAATATCCCTTCATCAGTTAAGATAAGAATGGTACACGAACCATCGATCATATCTTGAACCTTTTGAATACCTTCTTTAAATGTAGCAGCTTGGCTAATTATTGTTGCTACCATTTCCGTAGGGTTAATTTCTCCTCCATGCATTTCTGAGAAATGAGTTCCATTTTGTAAGGCTTCATTTGCGAGTTCTTCTATGTTATTAATTTTACCTACTGTTGAAAGGGCAAAAACACCTAAACGCGAACTGATAATTAAAGGTTGATCTTCGTAGTCACTAATTACTCCGATACCTTTATTTCCATGCATTTTCTTGATATCCTTATCGAATTTAGATCTAAATTGGCTCGTCGTTATATCCTTGATGAACCTTTGAAAACCACCAGAGTTTTTTACCGCCAAACCCCCTCTTTTGGTTCCTAAATGGGAATGATAGTCTGTTCCGTAAAATAAATCATCAACACAATCTTTATTTGAAAAAACTCCGAATAATCCTCCCATTTTTTTAAATCACATCCACAATATATTTAATCTGAATAAAATTTTTAAATAAAATTATTAATATGATATGACTTGACATTGAAGTCTTATTTCCTAAAAAGATGATAAGAAGTTAAGAATCATTTTTTAAGAAATCGTTCCAGGAATGTTCTCTCTTTCAAATCTTGCCATAGTTATTGCATTACTAGGGCAAGTAACAGCGCATAATCCACAGCCTAAGCACTTATTTCTGTCTATGTGAGCAACGCCATCTACAGTTATCGCATTAAATTTGCATCGTTCTAAACATGTCTCGCAGCCCGTACATTTTTCTTCATTTATAAGTGAGATATAATTTGCTTTGGCGATAGCCCTAGGGTTGTCAAATCGAGTGATACCTTTTATCATTCCACAACAACATTCGCAACACGCACAGAGTATAGTGCAATTAGTTGCATCGTTATCTGTAGCGTGAACTAATCCAATTTGTGCAGCCTCTTCAGTAAGTCTTCTTACATCCTCTTTAGTAGCTGCTTTTATATTTGGATCTCCCATTTCCAATACAGCTTTAGCGTTTGGTCCCAGCAAAATACAATTGTGAATGGGGTATTTATCTTTACACTCTCTAATCCCTTCAACTTCCGCTCTTTTTCGGCAAGGGCAAGGAACAACAGCAAAATCCGTCTTGGTTTCAATAATAATATAAACCTCTTCAATTGGAATTATCTGATGGTCAGGTTCAATTTTCTCGCTAACGGTTAAGACTCGCATACGAGGTGTGCCATCCCTTTTATTTTCCCATGTCTTATAATACTTATCGTTGGTGTAAAACTCTCTACTTAATTGAGCAAACTTAATAATTTCGTCTCTAGAATAATTTTCTTTTATAATAAAAGGCATGTCGTAAATAAACAAAGGCGTTGGTAAAGAGTAATAATTCCCTATTTTTATTAGAAATCCTCTCTTACAGATTTCTGCAAGTTTGGCTGATATTTCAGCTTTTTCCACACCAATCTTTTTCGAAAGTTTTGATAATGTTGTAGATTTTGGAAAAACTTCTAAATGGAGAATAATCTTAATTATTTCTGGATCGTACATTAAACTTAAATATTCAAGATACTTTTCGGTAGGCTCTCCATTCTCGTCCTTAGGAAATGATTGAGCTTTATATATTAATTTTTTAGTAAACTCAATTAAATTTTCCCTATGTTCTTTTGAGGCAATCATTTTATATTTATTTTTTTTTATTAATAAGTATTAATTATTTTTATTATACTTGAATATTCCCCCTATTAATTGTCCTACGCTTATTCCCGCGTCCCCAGGTGGCACTATGTTGTGTTCAATGAAACTAAATCCTCCTTTAATGATTCGTTCTTTTATCGCCTTTGAAAAAGCACTGTTATAAGCAACCCCCCCAGTTAATCCTATTGTTTCTATACCATTTTCTTTGGCAATTTTAATCGCAACTTTCGCAAATACTATTCCAATTTCTTTTTGAAATTTTACGGCAATATCTTGTCTTTTGGAATCTTTAATTTCTAGTAAATTTATTACATCTAATATTAAATTTGAAGTATTAATAATATAACTTCCATTTTTCTTCGAATATGTAATGTCTAAATTAATCTTATCTGGATTTCCTTTCGACGCCAAACCCTCCAGTCTCATCGCAGGTTCTCCTCTATAACTTTTTAAATTCGATGCTCCTAAAATATGTGATATAACGTCAAAAATCCTACCGGTGGAACTTGTTAATGGGATATTTTCGTTAGGAAATTGATAATCGGCGCGCTCAAATTGAGAAATAATTGTTTTCAATTCTGTGTTCTTATATTCCAAATCGTTTTCTAAGGAAATCTGTTTGAATAATTTTACTGATTTTTCAACACCGAGAGCGTTAAGGATGATGGAAGCCGTCATTCTAGCGGGATATTTAGTACATCGATCTCCTCCAATCATAGGTTGATTTTCTAAATGACCGAGACGTATATAATCTTGATAAGAACATAGTAAAATCTCACCGCCCCAAATATTCCCACCTTCGCCGTAACCAACTCCATCTGTGCATATGCCAACGATCTTTTCGTCTAATGCAACTTTATTTTCCGCCATTAAACTTAAAGCGTGAGCGTAATGGTGTTGGATACCATATAAATTAACCTTTAATAATTCAGATAACTCCTCTGCTAATCTTGTCGTGACAAAAGCTGGATGAGCGTCACAAGCGATAAATTTAATTTCAGAATCTTTTATTTGAAGCAATTTTTTCATATGATGAAGCGCATTTTTTAAAAAATCGTATGTTTCAAGGTGCGTTACATTTCCAATATGTTGAGTCGGAAATATTCGACTTCTTCGTAATATGGCACCTGTCACTGCTAATTCTGGGCCTGTAGCTATAGCGCTTGGGATGTTAACTTCAAAAGTTAATGGTAAATATTCTGGTACATAACCTCGCGACCTTCTAATCAGCTTCACCTTATTGTTATGAACCCTTAATACACTATCGTCTGCTCTTTGGTATATGGGTCTATTATGAAGCAGAAAGAAATCGGCTAAATTGTTGAGTTGATCAATTATCTTTTCGTTTTCTATTGCCATAGGAATATTCGATTTGTTCCCACTTGTATAAACTAATGGCTGTTTTCCAATATGGTCAAAAAGTAAATGATGAATACCTGAATATGGAAGCATAATCCCTATGTTGTTTAAACCGGGCGCCACGAATTCGCTAATGTCAGATTTATCGAAGTTTTTATTTTTCTCTAAAACCACAATTGGTCTACGAAAAGATGTAAGAAGCTCTCTTTCTTTATTTGAAATCTTTAGGTAATCTTCAAGAATATTCATGTTTGGAACCATTAAAGCAAATGGTTTATACTTACGTTTGCCTTTCCTTCTGCGTAGTTTTAAAATTGTTTTGTCATCGTTAGCAAGGCAAACCAAATGGACTCCACCTATTCCCTTAATTGCCGCAACTTCTCCTTGTTTTATCCTTTTTGTAGTTATCTTTAATATCTCGTCAATCGAATCTGTTTTAATAGATTTTTTTCCTTTATCGTAAAGCTGATAATTAGGACCGCAAATGGAACAAGCAAATGTTTGAGCGTGAAATCTCCTATTTTGAAAGTCAGAATATTCTGCCATACACGATTCTGGTTTTGCATTTTTACAGAAAGGAAAATTTATCATTGTGCTCCTTTCTCTATCGTAAGGTAGTTCTCTTACTGTCGTAAATCTTGGTCCACAAACCGCACAAGCAATAAAGGGATAATTGTAATACTTTTGTAGATCTGGATTTCGCATGTCTCTTATACAATTTTCACAAATTGCAATATCAGGTGGTAAAGTCAAGCTTATACCCCTCCCCTCTTCGCTTTTTCCTATAGTTAAACTAGAATATATCTTATCAGATTCAGCTTTAATAACTTTTATACTCTCAATAAAAGCTATCTTTGGTTTAGTTTTCTCTATTTCCCCCAAAAATGCTTCAAGATTCTCCTCTTCACCTTGTAAGGTTAATCTAACTCCAGCATTGCCTCTATTTACTATTTGACCTTTTAAGTCAAGTTTTCGAGCCAAATTGTAAAGGAAGGGTCGAAATCCCACTCCTTGAACTATTCCTGTGATCTCTACATTATAATTAATTTGCTTCAAATGTCGACTCTCATTATCATTCTACAAATTAAACTTAATATATTAAAGAATCCTTAAAAGATAAAATTAATAATTTATTAGAATAAGAAATATAGAACAAATATGTAATCTCTAAGTAACTACACTTTTTTAATTTATTATGACAAATAACGATTTAGGATGGGATGTACCTTATCATCGAGCTTTTTTTAAAACCAGTCATAATTCTTTCAACATTTCTGTTCGAAAACAACTCAATCACGGTGTTAGAGGGCTTGAATATGACATACACGATGACAGGATTCAAGAAGTTGGCGATTTTGAAGTATATCACCTGCCCAAACATGTTGATGTTGCAATTAATGCAGATGGAAATCCAGGAGATCTATTGTTATCGAGCTGGCTCACTTTATTGAAGGACTGGTCTGATGACCAGAATAATGAACATGCTCCAATCACGCTTTTTATTGAATTGAAAGATTGTATTGTTGACGCGAATAATAATCCGAGCGAATTATATGGAATTAAAAGGTTAAATAAGGTGATTCTTGATACTTTATCACCTAAGTACTTATATTCCCATAGTGATTTTAGGAAAAACGAATACGAATGGCCAACAGTAGGAGAATTAAAAGGACTCGTAATTATTGTATTAACCAGTTATTGGGGCGGTTACTGGGCTTCCAGTGAAGGTGGGTTCGAGTCTCGTTTACAATATTTAAACAATTGTTTGAAGGGTGAGGATGACATTTGCTTCGTATCTTGGATCGAAGAAGATCGTGGAAAACAGAAACTGTTTATGAAAGAAAAAGCAACTTTTTGGAAATGCAGCATAGAATATAGCACCAAACATTATGAAGAGAATGTGCAATTACAAAGATCCACAAGAGTCGATTTCGATAAAATACATTGGGGTCGCCATGTGAAAACTTATTATGAGAAAAATTATGAAAGTGGATTTAGAGCCAACTTTTTTGCTACAGATTCATGGGCAGAGGAAAAATATGATAAAGCTTTTCCATGGTCAATTTAAGCTATCTATGATAATTATAAAATATCGCGCATGTACCCTCTTGAGAAACCATACATGGTCCAATAGGATTGAGTGGAGTACACATTTCGCCAAAAAGCTCGCATTCGTTTGGATATAGTTTACCTACCATTATTAGATGGCACGAACATCCCGGTGGAATATCTTGCGACTTTTCAATTTTAATATCGAATTTTTTATCAGCATCAAATTCTTCGTACTTGTCTCGTATTGCTAATCCCCCATCAAGAATTCTTCCAATCCCTCTCCAAGGGGAGGACACGGAATCAAAAACTTCTGAGATAACATTTTGAGCGATTTTATTTCCTTCTGGTTTTACTACTCTCGAATATTCGTTTAAAGTTTCGAACTTTTTGTTCTTAATTTGTTGGAGTAGCATTAAAATACCTAATAAAACGTCGTTAGGCTCAAACCCGGCGATTACATTTGGCACTTTATAAGCGTCTGAAAATATTTTAAACGGCTTTAAACCAATTATAGTAGATACATGCCCTGGAGAAATAAAACCATCAATTCTTAGTTGTGATTGACTTATTAATAGTTCCAACGCTGCGGGAATGAGCTTATGAGCACAAATTACCGAAAAATTAGAGGGGGGCCCGCTTTTTATTTCGTAACCGATTAAGGGGGCTGTAGTTTCAAAACCAATCGCAAAAAAAATTACTTCTTTATCGGGATTATCTCTCGCAATTTCGACCGCATCGTGAGGGCCATAAACGATTCTTACATCTGCTCCCATTGCTTTTAATTCTGCTAAGGAAAGGTTGGTTGCTGGTACACGTATCATATCCCCAAAAGTAGTTATTATGGTGTCGTCTCGTTTCCCAAGCTCAATTGCTTTGTCGATATCTGCAGCGGGACATACACAGACAGGGCACCCCGGACCTGAGAGGATTTCAATCTCTTTAGGTAACAACGGTCTTAGCCCATACTTCGAAAGAGTGTGTTCATGAGTGCCACACACGTGCATAAACTTAATTGGTTTTTTTATTTCTTTTACTATTCTATTTATTGATTTAATAATTTTTTCGGTGAATTCCTTACTTTTAAGTATTTTTGCTCCAGGAATATTCATAATATTATCTAGATAAGATTTATTGAAACTTAAGCAAATTATAATAATGTAAATTATCTTTATATATAGTAGAAGTTATTTAAGATAATTTATCTCTATAATTAAAATATATTCAATTTAAATTAGAAGTGATACAAATTGAAAAGTGAGTTACAATTAAAAGAAGAGATTAAAGAAAAAATAATTTCTATTCTTGTAAAGCATGGTATTAAAAGGATTTTAGTCTTTGGATCCTATGCTCGCAATGAGGCAACTCCAAAAAGTGATTTAGATTTAATTGTAGATTTCCCTGAGGGAACCAGTTTGTTAGATCATGTTGGTATAGAAATTGAGTTATCTGAAGCTTTAAATATGAAGATTGATCTATTATCTCGAAATGGAATTAGCCCTTACATTAAAGATCATGTATTAAAAGAAGCCATTGTGATTTATGAATGAATGGTAAAAGGAACCTCTTTTTAAGTCATATACTTGATTCATGTAAAAATATTATAGAATTTACAAAGGATATCGATTTTAAAACTTTTATAAACAAACGCTTGATTCAAAGTGCTGTAATAAGAGAACTTGAAATAATTGGAGAAGCTACAAAGAACATTTCTGTAGATATAAGAAAACATTCCAAAGATATACCTTGGAAAAAATTAGCTGGAATGAGAGATAAATTAAGTCATAGATATTTTACAGTTGATCTTGAGGAAGTATGGAATACATCAAAAAATGATATTCAAATACTAAAAAAAAGGATTGAAAAAATAATTAATTATTTAGAACTGGAAGAAAAAAAAGATTAACAAATTCTAGGGATTGGTTCCCCTAAAGGCATATCTACAAACCTAGTGCCTCCAACTATCGTCTTTAATAAAACTCTTTTTGGATTGTCTGCTTTAACTTCTCCAATTAAAGCGGCATCTTTTCCAATTGCAGTTGATTTTATTTTACTTAATATCTCCTCCGCTTTATTAGGTGCGACTGACATAAGAGCTCGACCCTCGCAAGCTATAGTATAAAAGTCTAAACCTAACATCTCACAAATCGCATTAACTTGCTTTTTAATTGGAATCTTGTCTTCTTCTAAAACAATACTTATATCTGATTTATTTGCCCAATTGTTCAGAGCTCCAGCTATCCCCCCTCTCGTTGGATCCTTCATGGCGTGAATATAATTATTACTAATATCTTGTTTAAGAACGTTATAAATTTCGAGTAATAACCCGACATCTGATTCCAAATCGCTTGATATATTCAACCCTTCACGACTACCGATTAATGCTGTCCCATGATCCCCTATACTTCCAGTTACGATAATTTTATCACCGGGATTTAAGTTACTATCTAAAACTTTTATATTTTTATCTTTAATTCCAATCCCGGTAGTTGCCATTATCATTTCGTTCAGAGTTCCCTTAGGCATTATCTTAGTATCCCCAGCTATAATCGCAATGTTTGCTTCTTTTGAAGTAAAATTAAACGAATTTACTATTTTTTCCAACTTGTCAAATTTAAAACCTTCTTCAATGATTAAAATTGAAGTTAACGCTATTGGTTGAGCGCCCATCATTATTAAATCGTTCACGGTACCGCAAACGCTTAGTTTACCCAAATTTCCCCCTGGAAAAAATAATGGATAAACAGTATGTCCGTCGGCAGTAATCACAATTTCACGCTCGTACTCTTCTAAGGGGATCGTGGCTCCATCGTCCAACTCTGCAACGCCTATTCCTTTATTAATGTTTTTATAAGTAATATTTTTCACAATAAAATTGATAAGTTCTTCTTGTAATACTCCACCAGCTCCATGGGCTAACCTAATAAGATCTGAGCTCACTTTTTTCGTACTCATAATTGAAAATACGAAGTAAAAATTATAAGAATTTAGGTTTTAACTAATAATTCTGAAAAATTTCAGTTATATAATTATATAATAGATTGAATTTTGAATATTGATAAGTTTATTATATAAATAGCCTTGGGAATCAATTTATTTTATCAAAAATAGAAAAAAAAAATAATATTAATTAAATCTCCTAAATTTCCTCTACTACATATTACATATTGATAATGGTAT
>JABUBM010000213.1_pt1 | contig 13768 bp, 11 predicted proteins | sample 7240321 | NCBI WGS metagenome assembly JABUBM01 (sample SAMN07256344, study PRJNA390944) | subsurface metagenome | isolation source: Methane hydrate marine sediment | place: Pacific Ocean: Eastern North Pacific, ODP site 1244 | collected 2002
CTTTACCTTCATCCTTAAATCTAATCGAAGTATTGTTAAAATCAATTGTGTAATACATAATATGCGAATTTAAAAATAAACCTGTTAATGAACATGTTGAAAATATTTTTAATACTATATATTTGCTAGCATTAAAAATATCCTTTTAAAGCAAAACAATAACCACATAACAATAAATATATATGGATAAGTTTCTTGGTTCATCTGTTACGAAAAAGTTTGTTATGGCCATCGCCGGACTTTTTATAATTCTTTTCCTGCTGGTTCATTTAGGTATTAATTTCTTATTACTTATCGATGATCCGGTTCCGTTTAACAGTGCTGCACATTTTATGGGAAACAATGTTGTGGTTAAAGTATTCGAAATTTTTCTAATGGCCGGTTTCCTGATACATATTTTATGGGGTATCATTCTTCAGATCCAGAATTGGCTGGCGCGGCCTTCGGGATATAAAAAGACTGCATTTTCCCAGACCTCCTTTTTTTCGAAGTATATGATCTATCTCGGGATAATTATCGGGGTTTTTCTTTTTATCCATTTTATGAATTTTTACTTCGTCAAGCTGGGTTGGATAGAAGGAGATCATGAGAATTTTTATGGAATGGCAAACGACCTGTTCCAACTACCCCTGTACATTGTAATCTACCTGGTTTCTTTTCTATTCCTTGCTTTTCATTTACACCATGCCTTTCAGTCTGCATTTCAGACTCTTGGACTCAATCATAATAAATATACTCCCGTAATAAAAGGAATTGGACTGATCTATTCGATTGTTGTACCTCTTGGTTTTAGTATTATTCCAATTGTGATATATTTTTTCAAATAAGAATCCGAAAAACAACTTTATAATATTATGACAAAATTAGATGCAAAGATCCCTGAAGGTCCTTTAGCAGAAAAATGGACTAAATATAAAGCTTCAGCTAAACTGGTTAATCCTGCAAATAAGAAAAAACTGGATATTATTGTCGTCGGAACAGGACTTGCCGGCGCCGGAGCAGCATCATCTTTAGGAGAATTGGGATACCAGGTTAAAAACTTTTGTTACCAGGATACACCCCGCAGGGCACATTCTGTTGCTGCCCAGGGTGGTATTAATGCTACAAAAAACTACAAAAATGACGGTGACAGTATTTACAGGCTTTTCTATGATATGATTAAAGGAGGAGATTACCGCTCACGGGAAGCCAATGTATACAGAGCCGCCGAAGTCAGTAATGATGTGATTGATCATTTTACTGCAATGGGCGTTCCTTTTGCCCGTGATTACGGAGGAAATCTTGACAACCGGTCATTCGGAGGAGTACAGGTTTCAAGAACCTTTTACGCAAAAGGTCAAACCGGTCAGCAATGTCTCCTGGGAACATACTCATCCCTGAACAGGCAAATAAGCAAAGGAACTGTAACTATGTATCCACGCAGGGAAATGCTTGAGATTGTTATCATTGACGGAAAAACACGTGGTATCATTACACGTAACCTGATCACCGGTGAAATTGAAAGGCACTCTGCTCATGCAGTAGTTCTGGCTACCGGAGGCTATGGCACAATTTATTACCTCTCGACACTTGCAGTAAACTCTAATCCGTCAGCTGCATGGAAAGCTCATAAGAAAGGCGCCTTCTTTGCCAATCCAAGTTTTATTCAGATACATCCTACCTCCATTCCACAACTTAACGAATACCAGTCAAAGCTTACCCTGATGTCGGAATCATTAAGAAATGACGGACGGATATGGGTGCCGAAAAAGAAAGATGATAATAGAATTGCAAATGATATTCCCGAAGATGAAAGGGATTATTACCTGGAACGCAGGTATCCTGCATTTGGAAATCTTGTGCCAAGAGATGTCGCATCAAGGGCAGCTAAAGAACGTTGTGATGCAGGTTACGGAGTTGGAAAAACAGGATTGGCAGTGTATCTTGACTTCAGAGACGCTATTAAGAAACAAGGTGAAAAAGCTATAGAAGACAAATATGGCAACTTGTTTGAATTATGTAGAATTATTACAGGGATCAATCCTTACAAAGACCCGATGCATATCTATCCGGCAGGGCATTATACCATGGGCGGATTATGGGTCGATTATGACCTTATGACCACAATCCCCGGATTATTTTCGATTGGGGAATCCAACTTTTCCGATCATGGGGCAAATCGTCTCGGAGCCAGTTCTTTGATGCAGGCATCGGGTGACGGTTATTTTATTATTCCCTATACTATCAGTAATTACCTTGCTGACGACATTAAGACACCCAGGATTTCAACAGATAATCAGGAATTCGAGGAGGCGGAAAAGTCGGTGAAGGAGAGACTGGAAAAACTGGTTTCAATAAACGGAACACAAACAGCTACCTCTTTCCATAAACGACTGGGAGAAATTATGTGGAATCATTGCAGTATGTCCAGAAATGAAGAGGGGCTTAAAAAGGCAAAGCAATTGCTTAAGGAGCTAAAAGAGGAATTCTGGACGGATCTGATAATCCCAGACAATTTAAATGATGTTAATCAGGAACTTGAAAAGGCAGGCAGGGTAGCCGACTATTTTGAAATAGCAGATTTGATGGTAGATGATGCACTCAACCGTACTGAATCATGTGGCGCTCATTACCGTGAAGAAAGTCAGACCCCTGAAGGAGAAGCATTACGTGATGACAAGAATTTTTCATACGTTGCAGCCTGGGAATATTCAGGCGAATCAAAACCATATAAACTGCATAAAGAAGAATTGAAATTTGAATATGTTGAAGTTAAAGAAAGAAGTTATAAATAGATTTTTAAGATTAATAGTGCCTGAAGTTTAAAGTGCCTAAAATAGTAAAAATTACAAATGACAAAAAATATGAAGCTTACATTGAAAATATGGCGGCAGAAAAATGCTGATGCTAAAGGTAAATTTGTTACTTATGATTTTGATGGTGCATCTCCTGATATGTCATTCCTTGAAATGCTGGATGCCCTGAATACAAAACTTATCAAAGCAAAAATAGATCCGGTTGCTTTTGACCATGACTGCAGGGAAGGAATATGCGGAGCCTGCGGCATGTATATTAACGGCCATCCACACGGTCCCGGTAAAGCAATTACCACATGCCATCTGTCCATGCGGGCATTTAAAGATGGTGATACAATTTTTGTTGAACCATGGAGAGCAAAAGCTTTTCCTGTGGTTAAAGATCTGATTGTTGACAGAACTGCTTTCGATAAAATTCAAATTGCCGGCGGGTTTATATCTGCAAATGTTGGGTCAGCTCCTGATTCTCATGCTTTACCTGTTGAAAAAAGCAAATCTGATGAAGCATTCGATTCAGCCATTTGTATTGGCTGCGGAGCATGCGTAGCTGCATGTAAAAATGCATCTGCCATGTTATTTGTATCAGCAAAAATAGCGCAGTTCGCTTTGTTACCACAAGGACGGATAGAAGCCAAAGAACGTGTGCAGGCTATGGTGAAAAAAATGGATGAGCTGGGGTTCGGTAACTGCTCAAATACCGGTGCTTGTGAGGCTGAATGTCCTAAAGAAATTTCACTTGTTAATATTGCCCGGTTGAACAGGGAGTTCTATTGTGCAAAAATTCAATAGAAGAAGTGCCTAAAGTGACTAAAGTTTAAAGTGCCTAAAGTTGAAGAGTCGTAAGTCGTAAATCACCTTACTCATCTTTTTATGCTGAGCGTAGCCGAAGCATAAGTAATTCTTCAACCCATAATATCTTCAACTTCACTAACCGTTTTAGGTATCGGTTTTCCGAGTACTTTGTATCCGTCATTTGTAACCAGGATATTATCCTCAATGCGAATGCCCCCAAAGTCTTTGTAACTTTCCACCCTGTCGTAATTGATAAACTCCTCTAATTTGTGTTCATCCTTCCATTGATCAATAAGAGCAGGGATAAAATATATTCCCGGTTCTATAGTAAAAACAAAACCCGGTTCCAGTTGTTTGCCAAAACGCAGGAAAGCCAATCCAAACTGTTCGCTTTTTTTCATCTTATCATCATATCCCACATAATTTTCACCTAATCCTTCCATATCGTGGACATCAAGCCCCAACATATGCCCCAGTCCATGAGGCATAAACAAGGCATGAGCACCACGTGATACAGCTTCTTTAATATCCCCTTTCATTATTCCCAGATCTTTTAATCCGGAAGCAATCGTTTCACATGCTTTTATGTGCAGTTCTTTGTTTGTTATTCCCGGCTTTACTGATTCAATAGCCTGCATATTGGCAGCAAGTACAATTTCATAAATCTCTTTTTGCCGCCGGTTGAATTCCCCCCCCACCGGAACAGTTCGCGTAATATCACTGGCATAATGCAGCAGTGATTCAGCGCCTGCATCAGTAATCATCATTCTGTCTTTTACCAAATACATTCCCATGATAATGATTGTGAAGAGTTTGTCCGTCTATACTCAAAATTATCGGAAAAGAAACTCCCAGACCCTCAGACAGGGCAATGCCTTCAATTTTTCCGGCTATCTCCCTTTCAACAACACCCGGCATGGCCATCTTCATCGCAGTAGTATGCATATTATATGCAATATCCATTGCAAATTCCAACTCCTTAACTTCCCCCTCATCCTTTACCGAACGTAACCTTACAACAGATTTGATCAGCTCAACAGATGCCAGATCCTTAATTTCAAATACATTTTTCCCAAGCAACTCTGCAAGCTGAATAAATTGTTCACCACGGTACGGAGGTAAAAAATGAATTTTTCTGTTTTTGTCCATTGCCTCCTGAATCATCCCGCTAAGTTTTCCAAATGGCAAAACGTTTGTAATGCCAACTTTTGCTGTTCTTTCTTTAATTAAAGGCTGATGACCCATCCAGATAATATCATCCATGGTTACATCATCGCCAAAAAAATAATCTTCCCCGTTATCTACATCAATAATACCGGCAAAGCCCGGATTATCCAGTCCGAAAAAATATAAGAATGAACTATCCTGACGGAAATTATAAGTGTTTGCAGAATAATTAAAAGCAGCCTCATTGTTTCCCGGAAATAACAAGAGACCTGAATTCATCAATTTCCTTAATCTTTTTCTTCTCGAAGAGTATATTTCTGAATTGAACATAGAATTTTGTTTTTATTAATACTTGATTCTTACTAAAAGTATAAAAATAACACTTTCTCCCGGATAGAAAAAAGTAAAATTGCCACACCCCAATATTCTAAAGAGTTAACCGTTACTGGTTACTGGTTACTGGTTCATTCCATTATTCCCTCTACTCCCTTTATTCCCTTTATTCCATTCTTCAAAAATCGTTCGTCAAAAAAAAAAATATTGCGTGCGAATGGCATTGTTTTTTAAAATATAATTTATACATTCGCTAACCGCTTGGTTTATTAACAAATAATTAACAAACACAGATGCCCTACCGAAGATTACCAAACACTGATAATGCACGGTCTATAGCACTGCAAACCGCATTATCAAAAGGAAAAGAGATTCCTCGCAACCGAGCAATTATACTGCATAAACAAAGTCAGTTGAGACAGGTTGAAAACAATAAAGAATATCAAAAAATCCTGAAAAAAGCCAAACTTTTTCTCTCTCATTTTATCCAGGTTATGAATATGGCTATTACCCGGTCAGAACTACCTGCTTCTACACGTATATCATTCGGCATTAATGAAAATGACAAGGCGCTACCTGTGCTTGTCAGCGAAAAAGATATTATTTATTGGGGTAAAAAACTAATCGATGGAGAATCCTCTCGTGCACTTTTTAGGCAAACTCCAATTACAAATCCTACTATTGCCGTAGTAAAAGTGCGATATGAACAATTCCTTGAAGCCAACACGTTCCAGCAAATTCTGAAAGAAAAGAACAATCGTACTTTAGATAATTTATCTTCACTTCGAAACGAGGCAGACGAGATCATTCTAGATATCTGGAATGAAGTAGAATCTTCATATAAAGATCTTCCTGATAATTTAAAACGTGAACGGGCTAAAGAATATGGTCTTGTTTATATCTACAGAAAAAATGAAAAAGACCAGATAAATTTTCAGGATTCCAGACAGAAAGATACAGGGTAGCCAAGGTTGAAACAGGGTTCTGGGTTCTGGGTGCTTGGGTGCTGGTTTTCACGATCACGACTCACGATTCTTCAATTTTAGTCACTTTTAACTTTAGTTCACTTTTAACTTCTTCCCTGTAAACAGAAACCACCAGAAGGGTTACCAGCACCAAAGAACCAAGAGCAATAAATAAATTCCCGCTTTCAGTTCCAATTGAGTTAATTTCTTTTTCTACAATTTCGGCACCAAAAATAAAATAGAAAATTACTGCTACACCATTATTGATGAAGTGTGCAAAGATCGGTAGCCAAAGATTCCGGCTCCACAATAACAAATAACCAAAAAATATACCCAGTAACAACCTGGGGAAAAATCCAAAGAACTGCAGATGAAGAGCACTGAACAATATAGAAGCGATTAAAACACCAATATGTTTATTCTTCAACCATTCAATCAAATACCGCTGCAATATCCCTCTGAAAAGAAGTTCCTCTCCAATCGCCGGAAGTATGGCTATCATTAGAAAATTAATTAGAAATTCACCCGTATTACCGGCATCGAGAAACAATTCTGTTAACTTTTTAGCTGATCCTTCCGTTACTTTCATCCATTCCTCAACCGAGCCAAGCCATTGTGGTAAATTTATCTGGGCATTCCACATTGCCAGTAAGTTAATTACCGGTAATCCAATAATCATAATAAGAAAAACCTTAACAGATACCTGTAATTCCGGTAAGTTTTTTAATTGAAGACTTTCACCAACTTCCCTGTAAAATATAAAAACAATAATAAAAGGAGGAACAACAAAAAGTCCCAGTGTTTGTATTATCTGAAAATATTTTAAAACAGCAACATTTCTAACATTTTCAAAATCAGAAAAGATCTCCTGCAATTCAATAATATTAAGATGAAAAACAGGTAAGGCCACCAGAATTGCGATAATCATAAACACTAAAAATGTAACCAAAGAAATAAAGAGAGCTATGATTAATTTTACAAATGGATGTGAATCGTAAAATAGAGTCTGGTTCATTCCCTGATTTTTAATAGTTTTGTCCCAAAATTAAGTAATTAATTCGATTTTGGTAAAAATAGGAAATATAGAACTACGCAATCAACCTCTTATTCTTGCTCCAATGGAGGATATTACCGATCCATCATTCAGGTATATGTGCAAGCAATTTGGCGCCGATCTTATGTATACTGAATTCATTTCATCAGACGGACTTATCAGGAACGGTAGAAAAAGCATACAAAAGCTTGACATATACGATTACGAAAGACCAATTGGGATTCAGCTTTACGGACACCTTATTGATTCTATGGTTGAGGCAGCACAAATAGCTGAAAAATCAAATCCCGACCTTATTGATATTAATTTTGGATGTCCTGTGAGAAAAATTGCAAACCGTGGTGCAGGAGCAGGCATGACCAGGGACATACCTCAAATGGTTAGAATGACAGAAGCTATTGTGAAAGCCACAAAGCTGCCTGTTACAGTAAAAACCCGGCTTGGATGGGATGAAGAGAGTAAAAATATTGTTGAAGTAGCAGAACGTTTACAGGATGTTGGTATCAAGGCACTAACGATACATGCCAGAACCCGAAGCCAATTGTACAAAGGCAGGGCAGACTGGACACTTATTGGAGAAGTGAAAAATAATCAAAAAATTAAAATGTTAACATGGCAAAAACCCATTTCCAAAAATCAGTTGAAAACAAAGGAGAGCCAAGAGGTGTTTATGAAATGCGGAGGCATTTTTCCACCTATTTTCGTGGGCTTCCTCATTTTAAAGAAACCCGCATCAGGCTACTTACAACCCTGGATGTAAATGAGATTACCGGTATCCTGAACGAGATAGCAGAAAAGTATGATGAAGTAGAAATGTGAGGCAGTGTTGCAGTGTTAAGAGTGTTACGGGTTACGAGTTACGGGTTAAGAATGTAATCAGCTCTTACTATCTTTAATAAATTCTAACTTCCAGTTTCCAGCTTTAGCGATTTTTTAATATTTTCATTGCTTAAATATTTCTAGTAATCCATTAATCAAAAAAACAACCTTATGAAGAGGCACTTAAGTATTCTAGCCATTTTCTCAATTTTTTCTTTATACTCTTTTTGCCAGGAAAGCACCGAAGCTGGCTCAACTCTAACAATTGAAAAGATAATGCAGGACCCCGAGTGGATAGGGAGTTTGCCTGAAAATATTTTCTGGTCAGATAAGAGTTCTTTGTTTTTTATCACTCCTGAAAATAATAAACCTAAGAAAGTAACCCCTGAAGAAGAAAAAAAGATGCCCTCAGAATATGGAAACTTCAACAAAAACAGAACAAAAAAAGTCTATACTAAGCAGGGTGATGTTTACCTTCTTACCATTAATTCAGGCGAGATTTTTCAAATAACAAATACACTTAATTACGAAAGTTCTCCGGATTTTAATTTTTCGGAAAACAAAATACTATATAACCTTAATAACAACCTGTATTCATGGGATATAAATGATGGTTCAACAAAACAATTATCAAACTTCAGTAAAGGAAAAGAAAAATCTGAAAAAAAACCTTATTCAAATGATGAGGAAAAATGGCTCTATCAGGATCAGTTAAAATTATCCAAAGTACTTAACGAAAGAAAAGAAAAAAGAGAATCAAGGAAATCTGAACGGGAAGAGAAAGAACCGAAAAGACCAAAAATTATATATACAGGTGAAAATTCACCTTCAGACATCCGGTTAAGTCCGGATGAAAAATATATTACATACGTTATCTATAACCGTCCACAGAATACAACTTCTACCAAAATCCCGGTATATGTTACTGAATCGGGATATACTGAAGAAAGCACAGCAAGATCGAAAGTCGGGACTCCGTATTTTACATCAACCGAAATGTTTATTTACAATATCGAAAAGGACACTGTTTATAAAGTTGAAACTGAAAACATTCCCGGAATTAAAAAATACCCCGATTTTTATAATGATTATGAGAGTAAAAAAACCGACATGGAAAAAGAAAGACCTGTTATTTTTAGTTCCCCCGTTTGGCCGGACAACGGGGAATATGCTGTTGTCAGTTTAAAGTCAGTTGATAATAAAGACAGATGGATTATGCTGCTTGACTGTAAATCGGGTGATTTGAAATTGGTTGATCACCAGCATGATGAAGCCTGGATCGGAGGCCCCGGTATTGGTTGGTGGGGAGGAGGAACCCTGGGATGGATGCCTGATAATAAAAAAGTTTATTTTCAATCTGAAGAATCGGGGTATTCCCATTTATACACAGTTAATATCAAAAACAAAAAGAAAAAAGCCCTGACAAGCGGGGAATTTGAAATATATGATCCTTTTATCCCGGAGAATAAAAAATACTGGTACTTTACTTCAAATGAAGTACATCCCGGAGAAAGACATTTTTATAAAATGCCCGTTAATGGTGGAAATCCAATACAACTTACAACCCTTGAAGGAAGAAATGATGTTTCTTTGTCTCCGGATGAAAGCACCCTTGCTATACGCCATAGTTATTCAAACAGCCCATGGGAGCTGTATATTCAAGAAAATGAGACAGGAGCATTTCCTGAAAAAATCACTAATTCTCTTACAGCAGAATTTTCAGATTACCCATGGCGTATCCCCGAGATGGTGACAATTAAAGCTGAAGATGGTATAATGGTCCCCGCCCGGTTATACCATCCTGAAAATCCTGAGAATAATGGTCCGGCTGTAATTTTTGTTCACGGGGCCGGTTATCTTCAAAATGCACATAAATGGTGGAGCAGCTACTACCATGAGTATATGTTCCATAATTTTTTAGTTGATAACGGATATACTGTATTGGATATTGATTACAGGGGCAGTGCCGGATACGGAAGAGACTGGAGAACTGCTGTTTACAGGCATATGGGAGGAAAAGACCTGTCTGACCAGATTGATGGAGCCAGGTTCTTAACTGAAAAATATAATATTGATCCAAACAGGATAGGTATTTATGGCGGATCATATGGCGGTTTTATAACTCTTATGGCTATGTTTACAGAACCTGGCGTTTTCGCTGCCGGTGCTGCACTTCGTTCCGTTACCGACTGGGCTCACTATAACCACAGTTATACCGCAAACATATTAAACACTCCCGTTCTGGACAGTCTTGCATATATTAAAAGCTCTCCCATTTATTATGCTGAAGGACTTGAAGGCGCTCTTCTGATATGTCATGGAATGGTTGATGACAATGTTCATTTTCAAGATGTTGTTCGTCTTTCACAACGATTGATCGAACTTGGGAAAGATAACTGGGAACTTGCTGTGTACCCGTTGGAAAGACACAGCTTTGTTGAATCCAGCAGCTGGACAGATGAATATAAGAGAATATTTAAATTGTTTGAAGAGAATCTGAAAAAGAGGAAATAATAAGTTTATCAGTTGAGAAGTTTCTGAGTTTAGAAGTTAAGTATTGCGTTATAGTGTTTTTCTTTACAAATAAACTCATCAACAAATAAACAAATAAACATCTTCCTTAAAATTCTGTGCTTCGTTTCTTCTTCGGATAATCAAGGGTATAATGAAGCCCTCTGCTTTCGTGAAGACCTTGTGCCATTTTTATCACCAGATATCCAACATTAATAAGGTTTCTCAGTTCGCAAAGTTTTCGCGACAGAGTTGATTTCTTATATAATTCCTCGGTTTCCTGGTATATTATTTCTAATCTTTTCAGTGCTCTTTCCAATCTCAGATCAGAACGGACTATCCCGACATAATTGGACATGATCTGCTGAGTCTCTTTGTAATTCTGAGTAATAAGCACCATTTCTTCAGGATGTTTGGTTCCCTCAAAATTCCAGTCAGGAATTTCTTTTTTGAATGTATAATTATTCTTTTGGCGGGAACTATCTATAGCAGCTCTGTGAGCAAAAACAACTGCTTCCATCAAGGAATTTGATGCCAACCTGTTTGCTCCATGAAGACCCGTATAAGCAACTTCACCAATAGCGTACAAGCGGTTAATACTACTTCTTCCATTCTTATCTGTTTTCACGCCACCACAAAGATAATGAGCAGCAGGAACAACCGGAATTTTATCTTTTGTTATATCAATTCCTTCCTTAAGGCACTTTTCATAAATATTCGGAAAATGGTCCTTTAGTTCATCACTATCCAGATGAGTACAATCTAAAAGTACAAAATCATCACCCCTTAATTTCATTTCATTGTCTATTGCACGTGCAACAATATCCCTGGATGCTAATGAACCTCTTGAATCATATTTATTCATAAACTTCTCACCTGCAGTATTCCTTAATAACGCACCAAAACCTCTTAATGCTTCAGTTATTAGAAATGAAGGACGTTCCTCTGGATTATACAATGAAGTAGGATGAAACTGAACAAACTCCATGTTATCAATAATACCTTTAGCCCTGTATATCATAGCCAGACCATCACCTGTTGCAACCAGCGGATTTGTTGTTGTATTGTAAAGATTTCCCATTCCCCCTGTTGCCACCACTGTTACTTTTGACAAAAAAGTAATCACCTCTCCGCTTTTTATATTAAGGACATAAGCTCCATAACATTCCGTATCCGGGAAGGACCTGGTTACCAGGTTACCGAGATGGTGCTGTGTAAGCAGATCAATAGCAAAATAGTTATCATAAATTTCAATGTTAGAATCAGATCTCACCCGTGAGATAAGAGCATTTTCTATCTCCTTACCGGTAATATCCTTGTAATGCAGTATACGATGTTCCGAATGTCCTCCTTCCTTAGCCAGATCATAGGAACCGTCTTTATTATGATCAAAATCAACACCCCAGCCAATTAATTCTTTAATCCGGTCAGGAGCTTCCCTGATAACCATTTCAACAATTTCTTCATCGCACAATCCATCTCCCACCAAAATTGTATCCCTTATATGCTTCTCAAAGGAATCGTCGGGAAACATCACAGCAGCAATTCCCCCTTGTGCATATTTTGTGTTTGTCTCCTCCGGATCATTTTTTGACAATACAGATACTGTACCATGTTTTGCTGCTTTAAGGGCAAAACTTAAACCGGCAACCCCGGAACCAATGACCAGGAAATCTGTTTCCTTTTTCACTTTTCTTGATATTAAATTATTAACAAAGATATAACATAGATAAAACAACCATTTGTTTATTTTAGTTTTTTACAAATATTTTATTTTTTATCCGTGATTATCTGTCGCATCCGTGTCATCCGTGTTCCATTTTCTTTATTGCCGACTGATTCTATGAAAACCGGAGATTTTGAATTACTTTTGTCGCATCATTTTTTTTAAAACACAAATCAAACAACTATGGTCAATGAAGGAAGCTTTAAAAAGCTCGTATCGCACGCGAAAGAATACGGGTATATTTTTCAGTCCAGTGAAATATATGACGGTTTAAGCGCTGTATATGATTACGGTCAATATGGAGTTGAATTAAAAAACAATATCAAAAAATACTGGTGGGATTCCATGGTATTACTTCATGAAAATATTGTAGGACTTGATTCAGCAATTTTCATGCATCCTGAAACATGGAAAGCATCAGGACATGTCACACAATTTAATGATCCTTTAATTGACAACAAGGACTCGAAAAAAAGATACAGGGCGGATTCGTTGATTGAAGATTATCTTCAGAAAATTGATGGAAAAATTGAAAAAGAAATAACCAAAGCAGCAAAACGATTCGGGGACAATTTTGATGAAGAGAAGTTCAGAAAAACAAATCCCAGGGTTCAGGCAAATCTGAAAAAACGGGAAGAGGTTAATTCCCGGTTTATTAAGGCTTTGGAAGATGATGATCTTGCCGGGATAAGACAACTAATTATTGATTGTGAAATTGCTGATCCTGTTTCCGGATCAAGAAACTGGACTGAGGTTCGTAAGTTTAACCTGATGTTCGAAACAAAACTGGGTTCGGTGAGTGAAGGAGCCAACACCATATATTTGCGTCCTGAAACCGCACAGGGGATTTTTGTGAATTATCTTAATGTACAGAAATCAGGGCGTATGCGTATCCCTTTTGGTATTGCACAGGTTGGAAAAGCTTTCAGGAATGAAATTGTGGCACGCCAGTTTCTTTTCAGAATGAGGGAGTTTGAACAGATGGAGATGCAGTTTTTTTTGTCAAACCGGGAGATGAAATGAAATGGTTTGAATACTGGAAAGAGGCAAGGATGAAATGGCATCTGGCTCTGGGAATTAATCCGGATTTTTATCGTTTTCACGAACATGACAAGCTTGCACATTACGCCAATGCCGCATTTGATATTGAATTTAAGTTTCCGATTGGATTTAAAGAGATTGAAGGGATTCATTCCAGAACAGATTTTGATCTGTCACAACACCAGAAATTTTCAGGTAAAAAACTTCAGTATTTCGATCCTCTGTCAAAGGAAAGTTATATCCCGTATGTTGTTGAAACATCTATTGGACTCGACAGAACGTTTCTGGCGGTATTGACACATGCTTATACCGAAGAGAAAGTTCCTGATGCCAACGGGAATCTCGAAGAAAGGGTTGTTCTCAGGATCCCGGCACCTCTTGCCCCAATTAAAGCAGCTATTTTACCATTAGTGCGAAAAGACCGTCTTGACGAAAAAGCACGCACGATAATAAATGACTTAAAGTTTGATTTTAATTGCCAATATGATGAAAAAGATTCTATCGGACGCAGATACAGGAGACAGGATGCCATTGGAACACCTTTTTGTATAACAGTTGATCATCA
>JABUBM010000214.1_pt1 | contig 13728 bp, 15 predicted proteins | sample 7240321 | NCBI WGS metagenome assembly JABUBM01 (sample SAMN07256344, study PRJNA390944) | subsurface metagenome | isolation source: Methane hydrate marine sediment | place: Pacific Ocean: Eastern North Pacific, ODP site 1244 | collected 2002
CTTGGAGGGGATATTGTACTAAAACCGTTATATGGTTCGAAAGGCGTTGGTATTACCAGAATAAACGATAAAGGCTTTGCAGAGAATGTTATATATACTTTAAGCCAATTAAACGAAATATTTTATCTCCAAGAATTTATCGAACATTACAATCGAGACATCCGAATTTTAGTTTTAGGTGATAAAGCTATAGCCGGAATGTATAGAGTAAGTGATAACTGGAAAACTAATATTCATGCAGGCGCAAGAATGGAGCCATTAGAACTCACAGAAGAGTTAAAAACTCTAGCAATAAAAGCAGCAAAAATTACAAAAACCGAAATTGCCGGTGTTGATATCGTTGAAAGCGAAAAAGGTTTATTAGTTTTGGAAGTAAATTCCATTCCAGGTTTCACTGCCCTGCAAAAAGTAACGGACATCAACCTTGCTGAAGAAATCGTATCGTATTTCCTAAAGTATGCACGTATATAGCCTAAATGTAGTAAATAGGAAAAAAAATTGATTTTAAAAAATAAATAAAATTTATAAATCTTCAATTAAACCAATTAGTGCCGCGATTATAACAAGGACACAAGCCCAAATTCCCGCTCCAAAGATTACCAATAAGATCCCTAGTATAAATAAGACTAACCAATGAAAGGGAAGTGGTTTATCAGGTTTCATAGCAACTAAAAAAGTTAGAGCAACAATAACAAGGCCAACGATAAAATTAAGAATATAATGTAAACCTATTACAGGATCAATGAATCCATAATTAGGCATTCCAAGAAGGCCGAGGATTAAAGTTGCCAAACCTACTAAAGCACCAATAATCGTCAAAAATTTCATTATTTGTTCATTTTTGTAGTGTTTAGTCATTTTACATCATTTTTTAAAGTTGTAATTTTTTTATAAAGAAATTAATCTATAAAAGCATTTAATATTTTCATTTCAGAAATATCAATTATGTTAATTTAGGGTAGATTTTTGATATTTATTCATTATCTATTTAGATTTAAAACTACCGTGATAATATACAGATATTTTTTTATTTTAAATAAAAAGCCATTCGAAAAAACTATGTGATTGAGGATAAAATACTACAATATAAAAACAGTTTAGCTTTAGCCGAGAAATTGGTTAAAAATCAGTACGCTGATCGTGATTACTATGAAGAAATGATTAGTAGACTTGAGAGAATGTTAAAATTCTATGAAAATTTAAAAATGTGGAATAAAATTTCAGAAAATTAAGAATTATATCTTTTTATTATATCTATCCCGAATTTAACTAAGTATCAAATAAATTCAAGCCAAAATCTTTTTTTAAAATTTCAAATATTTTTTGCATTGGTAAACCTATAACATTTGAGGGGGACCCTCGAATTTCCTTGATAAATAAACTTGCCCTATCTCTAATGGAATATGCGCCCGCTCTACCTTTCCATTCCTCGGAATTAATGTAATTTCGAATTTCATTATCAGAAATATCTAAAAAAGTAACAATAGTACAATCGTAATCAATCACGACTTTTGGGTTGTTTAACTCCGTTATTGCCACACCTGTAATTAGGTTATGAGAACGATTAATTAAAGATTTCAATATTTGAAATGCTTGAGCTTTATTTTTCGCTTTTCCTATGATTTTACCCTTAAATTCCACAATTGTATCAGCAGCAATTATTATCGCTTCCATATTTTTATTTTTTAACAAATCTTTAGCTTTTAACGCCTTGGCTTTAGCTATTTCTTTAACTAATTCAACTGGATTTGAGAATACTCCTTTGTAATATCCTTCGTCTATTTCCGTAATTATAGTTTCAAACGGAATGTTTAAACGGTTGAAAATTTTTTTTCGATCGATTGACTTTGATGCGAGTATAATTTTTTTCATTTTTATTTATCATTTATTATTTTAACTCATTTAATTCAAACTCCTTGAACACGAGTCTTTCAAGAATATTATCAGCTCGTTGGTAGTGATCTAAAAGTTTTTTAGAATTAATAACCCCAATGCGTAGAATGATCTTCCTATGTGTGTATAAACACAATAAATTTAGGAATTCTGTTTAGTTTCACGATATGATATGGTTGGGTTAGTACTGCTGCCCAAAGTTTATCTGGTGAGGGACTAGTTTCTCTTATATATACCCTTGTAAGAACTACATTTTCACTAATATTCATAATTTCGATACGATAACCTCCAGTAGCTTGTTCTCCCATATAAACGGCAAGAACGATGTTGGAACTGAAATCAATGTCTGGAGCTTCCGAAGAGGACCAATAAGTTTTCTGCCATAAATCATCCCATTCTTGTTGAGTTCGAATAATGTAATCACGTCTTTCACGATGAACACAAGAGCCTCCTATATCGATAGTTTCAAAATATACATTGAACCCTATAACCCATATGAGAACAGATATTATACTAAAGAACGCGAGTAAAGAAACTAAGATATAACCTGAATAGCGTGGTTTCATCAAGTCTTATATATTTCTGTAAACTTAAATAATTATTCTAGTAATAGTCACTTTTTCTTTAAATACTTAGAATAATTGAACAATTCTAATCAAAGATTAAATTTTTCTTTATAAACATTATAAACAAACGCTGATTTAGAATTCAAATAAAGTAATTTGTATCTTAAATCAGAAATAAAAAAAAAAAACAGAAAAAAGAGGTGATTTAAAACTGTTTGAAGAAATACCATTTGTTTTAGGATTTTTACTGGTTTCGCTCGTATTATCCGTAGTATTTTTTGGAGTAGAGTACAAACCTCTAAAAATTGCAGTTCAGGTAGTAGCCATAGTTGGAGTTATCGTTCACGAGATTTCGCACATTCTTATGAGTATAGTTACAAATGTTATAACCTTAATTAAAGAATAAAACCCCTATATTTAATATTAGGAATTAATTTATTAAATTTGAAATAAATATGGTAGAATTTTTCTATTGGTTTATCTTAATTTCAATTTCTTATTTTCTCGTATTATTTAGTTATATGCATTTTTCATATAAAAAGGAAGTTTTTAACAATTTTTTTGGGTTTGGCGCCTTATTTTTGACTTTTACTATAATTATAATTATAGAATTACTAATGTTTCAAGATGTAACGCTTTATTCTGACACAATACCAATCTTCTCTCTTGCGTTAGGGCTCCCCTTGCTTATAATTGGTGCGATAGTTTTTATATCGACGGGTATTTTGTTTTTGTTTAAGCTTGTTTTTAAAAACAAAGATTTATCAAAATTTAAGAATTTGTTAGAGGAAAAAACAAGTAAGAGAAGCAAACTTAGGGGAGATACATACAGAAAAATCCCTCATGTTTTAATTTTTGTTGGTTTGTTTGTTGTATGGTATTTAGGAGTTGATTTTGTGAGAAACCTTTCAGGTTCGATTAGTGGGATGATTCCGGATGATAATAATATGTTTAGTTTGTTCTTACAAATATTAATTGAGCCAAATAGTATTAGTGAGGTTTTATTTTCTTTAGGTTGGTTTTATTATCTTATATTTTTCTTTTTCTATGGTTTTTGCTTTATCATATTAGCAAATGAACTAACTCGAAAAGTTAGATTCTTTGCTTTTCCCTTTAACTTTCTCAGCAATATTTTACTCAGCGAAGAAGAGAAAAAGGGTTATGGTACTTATCTCTATTTTGCAATAGGACAGATGGTTGCTGCCTTACTTACTCCACCTATGGTTTTTTTAACGATTTTAGGAATAAGTTCTATTGCAGATTTAGCAACGAGTCAAATTGGTATAAGATTCGGGAAAAATAAAATTAGATGGAATAAAGAAAAATCTTGGGAAGGCTCAATAGCAGGAATTATTGCCTGTTTTATAATATGCTTCTTTTTTATTGGTATTCTTTGGGCAGTTATTTTTACATTTGCATTCTTACTTTTTGATATTTTCACTAATAAGCCAATTGATATATCCGATAATTTATTGATCCCTATTGGAAGTAGCCTTATCTATTTGTTTATTAGGTTTTTTTTTAATTTCGATTATTATACAATTATTTTGAATTGGATTTGAAGACCTTGAAAAGAAGTTTCGGGACGGTTTCTGATTAATTAATTCACACAATAAGTAAAAATATTTAAATTATTCGACTTTAATGATTAAAAATGTATTATTTACCAACCTCTTTGATTTTTATTGGTTATTCAATTATAACTTTCATCTATGTATTTAAGAACAGAAGAGAGAAGATACAAAAGCATTTGTTTTTTAATGAACTATTATTAGTTCTACTGCTCTTAATGGCAGGAATTCTATTTCCGTTTATGATTCAATTTCATTCCCCTCAATTAGCAATTAGCACGTTGAATTTTTTGTGGTTTTTTACTTCTACATTTTTTTTAATTGAAATGGGAGTTTGGAGCGCTTTTTTGATTTATAATGCAATTATTTCAAAAAGAAACCCTGAAATTATGGCAGAGAGAGATTATAATATTTATTGTAAAGAAGTGAATAATAGGTGGGTTGACGATTTTAAAAGTGAATTTGGAAGAAAATTTTTACATTTATTAGCAACAATTGTAATATTTTTCTTTTGGTCGTTAGGAACCATTCTTGATAATTTAGGTTTTTTAAGTCAATTAAATTTAGACCAATATAGTTTTTCTTATTGGTTAATAATCACCTTGGGTTTAGGGTTTGTAATTATGTTCCAAATTGCTGATCTATCTCGATTAAATAAATTTTATATTTTGCCTGAGTGGGGTAAGCGTTGGCTATTAGCAATGAGGCCAAGCGAACTTGATACTTTTATAGCATCAACTCCTTTAGTTTTATCTTTAATACCATTCGTTTTTGCACCATTTCCTATTTTAGCATCTGTTGCGTTAATTACAACGGGAGCTGACGCGGTAGCATGTTTAGTTGGTAAAAAATATGGGACGCACAGGCTTAAAAAAAATTCTAATAAAACAATAGAAGGCTTTATCGCTGGAGGCATTACTACGTTTTTAATTGTCTTTTTAGTTATGAATATATACCACTTCTGGATGCCTGTAAATTTTATAAAAATCTTAATAATGTCTTTAGTATCAGTAATTTTGTTTTTATTAGTAGACTTCTTTATAGAGCATGTATCCGATAATATCTTAAATCCTATATTGACAGGGTTAGGTATGTGGTTAATCTTATTATTATAGCTAATCTTTTTAAATTTACCCACCAAAATAGAGATACAAAAAAGAAATATCATCTCCATCTTTTAAAACTGTTTTTAAGAAATTTTCGTCCCTATAACTTCTACCATTTATGATTATTGAAAGAAAGGAACTAAACTCGTCCCTTTTTTTTTTATCCCAGAGTAGTTCGTAGAATTTTTCGCCAAAATGTTCTTTAAAAAATTCTAATAATTCTTTAATTGTTAATTCATTCTCAAAATTAATAATTTGGTTTGTACCCTTAGTAATTTCGTTAAATGGAGGTTCAAATCTAAATTTTAAAGAAATCAATTTATCAATCTCTCCTATAATTTCATAATCTCTTTAGAAGACTAAATAAGTTTGAATATAAAATATTGTTGGTAATTTTATATAAAAAATTATTATTTATTCATGTATAATCGATAAATGTAATCGAATGTAATCGAATTTTGATGTAGTATAATAAAAATATCATTTTGTTAAAGTTTTAACAATAAAATTATAATACTAAAAAATTAATACGTTAAGTGAATATTTAAAGGTTTAAAATTATGGCTCAAGTTATATTTATTTCCAAAAAAACAGTTCGAGACGCGTGGCTTTCAGCTGTGGCTCAAGTTTTATATAAGGGCGATGATATTAAAACAGAGTACGATAAACAAGAAGATCCTCCGTCTAAAGATGCTACTGTATTAATAGAAATAAAAGATCCTATAAGTAGTCCGATTATGCGTAAAGATAAAGTAATGAAAATTAGATCAAAGTATGGAAACTCTTTTGAAGTATATGGTTGTATGGCAGATACCTATTTAATCGGATCAATCCAGAGTGGCTACATTGAAGAAATTATGGAGGGTGTAAATGATCATTATATCTGGGATTCTGGCTCGAGCTTTCCGTATTCCTATCACGATCGAATATTTAATTATTCTCCCTATTCCCTTGAGGATTCTATCCATGTTAATTACGATTTAGAATTAGTTGATAATGACTTCGTCAAAAAACACCAAAAACTATTGAAGTCAGAAAAGGTCCAGACATCTGGCGAATCTGTAGTTTGGAAATTGAAAAACCTTGTTGATTTCGATTTAAATAAAAAAATATCAGAGCAAGTTGGAATTCAAAAGATACCAATTGAAGTAATTAAATTCCCAAAAATAGATCAAATTGAATATATAATTAAAAAATTGAAAGACAAACCTTATTCGCGCAGAGCTCAAGCAATTACATGGCGTCCGCTTGTTGATCCCTTTCATATCGACCCTCCCTGCCTTCAGAGAATTTATATGCGAATTAAAGATGAAAAATTAATAATGCAAACAACTTGGAGAAGCAGAGATTTATTTAGAGCGTGGGAAGCAAATGTAAATGGAATGATTCGAATTCAGAAATATGTTGCTGAACAGCTCGGCGTAGAAACCGGTCATTACTTAGATTTTAGCAATTCTCTGCATATTTATGGAAATACAATTTCTGAAGTTAAGGACATGTTTGAACGCATGAAAAATAAAGGAGAACAATTTCCAGATGATGTAATTGAATTACTGGAAGAAAATGGTAGCTAGCTTTCAAAAATTTTAGGAAAAATTTTCCTTGTATTATCTAATATTTGGTTTTCTAACTCAATAACCGGAATTTCTTTTAATTTTGATATAATATTTAAAACATCTCTTATCATAGCGGGTGTGCCAACCTTTCCTGTATATTTAACTGGACCATCGCTTTCTAAAAGTAAATGTTCTTTATCCACATTTAAAACCGTTTTTTTTACCGGTGGAGAATAGTTAAGAGCAGGAGTAATAGAAAAGAAATAGCCTCTATCGATTCCTTTCTTTAAAAAAACCTCTGGCCCTGAATACCAATGAATGTTGATATTGGGGATTTTATAAGAGGGTAAAGTATCAAAAACTATCTTTTCAGCTCCTTTTGTGTGGAGATTAACTGGGAGTTCCAAATCTTGAGCGAGTAATAACATTTTATCAAATATTTTCTTTTGAAGAGGATATAGCTCTTTATCTTTAACGAAATAGTGATCTAGACCAATTTCTCCAATAGCGCATATATTTTGTTTATTTTTTTTGATTAAGTCAATTATTGAATCTAGTTGTTGTTCTATTTTCTCGTTCATTTTTACTTCTTCAGGATGGATTCCTAATGAGGCAAAAACCTCATTATATTGACTGGCTATTTCTAAAACTCTCTCTTGACTTATGGAACTCATTGCTACAGCAAGTATTTTCTCAACCCCAACATCGCGTGCATTCTCAATAACTTTATCAATTGTTAAATATAAATTAATATGACAATGGACATCAATTAGAATTTTAATCACCTTTATATAATTAAAATAAGGATTAGAAATAAATTTATATTACATTCGGTTAATTTCAGCCCTTAGATGAACAATCTTCTTTACTAAAGCAAATTTTCCTCTAGGGAATTCTTGAGTATCTAAATAACGCATTAATTGTTCTAATTCTTTTGCTAAGTAGTTTTTAATATCTTCTTTCGTTACATTTCCTAAAATCTTAGGTAACGGCTTAAATTGCTCGACTCTCTTTATTCTTAAGTTCGATATTGTTTTAGCTAACTGGGCTTGAAAACCTTTTGATTCGGAAGGATCGGCGCCAGCAAGCATGTCTAATGAGACTTGTAAACCATTAATGAATGATTCTAAATCACTAATATCAATTTTGTCTTCGTTCATAAAAATTTCTATAAACTAAATAATTTCACTTCTTATATCCTATATGTTATATTTTTATATAAATTTCTTCATGTGTTAACTTAAAATTAAAATAACTACTAATAAAGCGAAATTACTATCAATAATTATCCAAATTCTTTATATAACAATTCTGTAAGCGTTGAAAGTACTATATTTTTTAATTCTTTATCATATAGTCTAATTTTATCAGAAAATTCAATTTGAATGGTTTGACTATTTTTAATATGACTTGCACCATATTTCGTCGTGATATAACCCCCTGTCAAAACAAACTCTCTTCTTAAATGATGGCCGGGAGCTATGGCTATATTTAAATTGTTAAACTTTTTTACTATTTTCCCCCGAAGATTTTTTCCCCAATCCCTTTTGGGGATCGAATTAGAATACAATGATTCTAAATTATTTGTTCCTAAAATTAATTCAACGTTTCGAAATCCTTTTGGTCGTTTCTCTTTTTCAAATCCGTGAATATCTATTAACATTGAACTGTTGAAAGTCTCTAAATTGTATAAAATTAATTCTTCTATCTTATTATGGTAAAAACGATAAATTTTCTTAGCCAATTCTGATTCTTGATCATATGCTTCAGATGAATTCCTATTAAAATCTATTTTTGCTCTATGGATTTTTGATATAATATAGGATGGAGTCTTAAATTTAAAGACATTTTTAATCTTTTCAATTAACTCACATGCTAATTTTATTGTATCTTTATCTATTCCATGGATCCCATTAGTTCTCCGAGGTATATGGTCACATTTAGTTTTGCCACCGTGAGGAACTGAAATAATTAATGGAATTGATCCCCTATTATATTCAATGTAATCTTTAATATCAACCATATCCCTTTTTTTTTTAAATCATAAAAGCTATAGTAGAAAAAGAAAATAAGTTATTAAAAAAATTGTTTTATATTAGAAATAAAAGGATTTGCTTAGGTTATTGTAAGAGCCCGTAATATAATAAACACAACAAGCCACAATCCAAAACCGGTAATACCAAAAATATAATAAGCCCAAATGCTTTTATCTTTCACAAAAATCACGTGGCAAAAAAGCCAAGAAACTAAACTTCCGAGCATACCAATTATGATATCTGCTGTAATATTTTGCCAACTGTCGGGCCGTCCCTCAAATTTCCATCCCAATTCAATGAACAAGAAATTCTCTAAAACTTCCCATAAAATTATACATGCGACACTAAGAATAAATACGAAGAGTAGCGAGAAAATAGGAGTTTTACCATGTTTTTTGGGTATAGTATAGAACAACGAAAAGAAAAGGAACAACCCTATACCAAAACAAATGTGGCCTATTGAATAGAAATCTAACCAAGCAAGACCTACCATAGATGGGTCCGTAGTAAATAAATCTACAAATAACATATTTATATCACTATGATGTTTTATTTGATTTTTTTGTTATGAATTAATTTAAAATATATTTTAAATATATAATACCAATTCACCAATATAATCTTATTTTGTGTTATATTTGCAATCAAAAATAGCATTAGTTGTTTTGTATCAAAAACAAAACATTTATAGTTTTAATGCGTTAATTGGCGCCATTGAAACTGAACGCAGGTTAGATGACATTAAGATTTATTTTATTCGTGGCTATGAAAACCTTATTAACGAGTTAGAAAAAATAATTCAAAATCATCAAAAAGTTGTTGTAGGAATATCTTTTTTTACAACTCAATTATGGGAGATTCTTGATTTAATTAAGATATTAAGAAAAAATTATAACCAACGAGCTTTATTTATCGCGGGTGGCCCTCATCCAACAGGTGATCCAGAAGGAACTCTTGAAATGGGATTTGATTTAGTAGTGAAGGGCGAAGGTGAGGAAACTCTAATAGAAATTCTTAAAAAGATTAAGAATGATGAGAGCGTTAATGATATAAGGGGAATTGCTTATCTTGGTGCAGGTAATAACTTTATACTAACTGAAAAAAGACAATGGATCAATTTGGATAAATATCCTCCTTTACCTGTTAAAAATGTAAAGTTTGGAGCAATTGAAATAACTAGGGGTTGTCCTTATGTTTGTTATTTTTGTCAAACACCTTATATTTTGGGAACTCTACCAAGACATAGAAGTATTAGCTCAATTTGTAAAACAGTTAAATTTATGAAAAGTTTTAATAAAACAGATATAAGATTTATTACTCCAAATGCTTTTTCTTACGGCTCATTGGATGGAAAAACGCTTAATCTTCCCCAATTAGAAGAATTATTAATTCAAATAAGGGAAATAATCAAACCGAAAGGAAGGATATTCTTAGGATCGTTTCCATCTGAAGTTAGACCTGAACACGTGACTACTGAGACTTTAGGATTGGTTTTAAAATACGCTGCTAATGATAACATAACAATTGGAGCCCAATCGGGAAGTCAGAGAATTTTAGACTTGTGTAATAGAGGCCACTCTGTTAAATCCATTTATAAGGCAGTTGAATTGACAATAGAAAACGGCCTATTAGCAAATGTAGACTTTATTTTTAGCTTACCTAACGAAACAGAGGAAGATGTAGACCTCACAATTAAATTAATGAAAGATTTGTCTGGTATGGGAGCAAACATACATACGCATACTTTTATGCCTTTACCTCTTACAGTTTTTGCGAATGAGAAAGTGAAAAAGGTCGAAGAAAAAATTAGAAATGTAATTTCAGAACTAACTTCAAAAGGATTGGCTGATGGAAATTGGAAAAAACAAGAAATATTAGCAAAGAAAATATCTAAATATTTAAAAGCTAAAATGGACTGAACGAATTGTTTTAATGAACATTACAGATCAAAGGCAAATTCAGTAACGCCTTCTTCAATCTTTTTTATTTTTAATGTATAGCCAGATGTATTAATAATATGGAGCATTGATTTATTTTCTAATAAAATTGAGCCGCCAAATGTTCTATAATTGAGTTCTTTAGCAATTTGTACTAGATAATTTAAAAAGAATTTAGTAATTCCTAAATTTCTCCAATCTCTATGAACAACAAACGCAATTTCTCCGAAGGAGGCTTGGAACGTTTTAAAGAATGCCCCTATCGCAATAATTTTATCTTTTCCTCTTACGTTAAATTCTCCTACTAATATCATATTTGTAGTATAATCGATATTAACTAAGGGTTGAATTTTCTTGTGACGAAAATCTTTCATGGGAGTAAAGAATCTAAAATACCTATCTTCATCGTCTAACGAATAATGAAGTTCTTGGATCATTCTTTCGTCAGTTGGTTTTACTGGACGAATCTTGATGGTTTTTCCATTCCTTAACTCCAATTTAGTTTCGTATTTTTCGGGATAAATGCTTATTCTACCATCAATAGAAACTGGTAAGGTTTGATCAGAGTAGACATAACTCCATTTTTTTGCGTGTTCTAATAGTTCTTCTCGAAAATCTGGATGAGCGATGTTTATCATTTCCAGAACTCTTTCTCGTATGCTTTTTCCATAAAGATAAGCCAACCCCCATTCAGTTGCAATGTAATGTACATCCCCTCGAGTTACTACTACTCCCGCGCCAGGTTGAAGGAATGGAACGATTCGGGAGACTATAATTCCATCTTTCATGGAGGCCGTAGAAGGTAGGACCATAATTGGTTTTCCATTCTTAGATCGAGCGGCGCCCCTCACAAAATCAACTTGTCCCCCGATTCCACTATAAAATTGATGTCCAATTGAATCTGAATTTACTTGTCCTGTTAAATCAACAGAAAGCGCCGCGTTAATCGCAATTTGCTTCTTATTCTGGCTAATTATAAACGGATCATTTGTATAATCGCACGGATGAAATTCTACCATTGGATTATCATCCACAAAGTCGTATAATCGTCTTGTGCCCATAACAAAAGAACAGATTATTTTATCCTTATGTATTGTCTTTTTTTTACAAGTAACAACTCCATTTTCGACAAGATCTACTATACCATCTGAGAAGACTTCACTGTGTATTCCCAAATCTTTCTTATCTGCTAATTCGATAGTAACCGCATTTGGAATTTCACCAATACCCATTTGGATGGTGGATTCATCTTCTATTAGGGATGCTACAAATTTTGCTATTTTAGTAGAAATAGCATCAGGTTCTCCGTAACTGAACTCGATAACATCGTGATTAGAAATAACATACGCGTCTATGTCGTCCATATGGATAAACGAATCACCTAATGTGCGGGGCATATTGGGGTTAATTTCTGCTACTACATATTCGGAACTTTCTGCTATGGGTTTAACAATATCCACATTAATACCGTAACTACAAAAGCCATATCTATCTGGTGGGCTTACTTGAATGAGTGCCGTATCTAAATGCATTTTACCTAGTTTAAATAACCAGGGAATTTCAGATAAAAGAATTGGAGTGTAATCTGCTTGACCATCTCTAATGTATTTGCGAAGTGATTTTCCTATAAAAAAAGCATTATGTCTAAATAAATCTTCTAGTCCACCAGCCGTTTCATAATAATCTAAATCGCTTAAACTAAGAAAATGCAAGATTTCTACATCAGGAAGTTCTAAACCTAACTCAATTAGCTTCTTAGTTAAGTCTATAGGTTCTGCACAGCCTGAATCTATAAATATCCGGTCTCCAGGTTTTATGAAATTTTTAATCGCTTTTGTAATTGATACTTTTTTTTTACTGTATTTATTTATTAAAAAGGATAAGTCTTCATTACGATAGTTGGACAAATAATCACCAATTAAATATTTAGCCTTACACTTATCGATAAGTATCAAACAATTTTAAATATAATCAAAACAAGCTTTCTATTATCTAACGGATTTGGAATTGGTAGAGAATTTAATTTTTTTCAATTTTTTGGTGTTTAATCGTTACATTCTTAGTTCGTTGAAAAAAGTATCAAATTTACAATACGGTTAATATACTTGCTTTTTTGGATTTTGCATATGCGAGCGGTCTTCATAAAATGAAAGGATTCTGCTAACGCATCAAGATATGAAATATTATATAAAATCGAAACATTTTTGTTATTATGCATATACAATTTATCCAATTCAATCTGAATTTGCTTTTGGCTCAGTTTATCAGATTTCTTCCCTACTCTTCTTATAACTTCTTGTACTGACTTATTAAAGTGTATATCTCGAATACTTGTAATTAAAGAACTTAATACAATTGTATATAAAATTACTACATCAAAATCCGTACCATGCATTGCTGTTAATTTGATTTGTATATCTTGATATATTTCTCTTATGTAATTATCGTCAATTCCTTTAATTATTTTAAAAGGTTGAAAGAAGCTCATGTAATTACCTTCTAAAAAAAATTGAATATTATCGTTAAAGAGATCCTTAAATCTTTTAACAATTAGACCAGAACTTTTTATTTTAATTGATATTTCAGGCGTTCTACCGATTATTGTATCGCTACCACTTAGATAAAACTGTTGTTTAATAAGATTATCTGTAGCGTTATATAAGCGCTTTAAATTGGTATTTATAACCAAACCACCTAAATGAATATTACAAGCCTTGTTGAAATATTAGTAATAAAATTCTATTTTATTCTTTTCGGAATATTACATGAATATTATTAACAATTTATTATAATAATAAATAAATTTATCTAAAATTAGTAAAGTAAAATTAAAACTTTAAGTGAATCGAAGTGGGATTGAAATTAGCATCAACAATGGCAATTTTATTCTTATTTGGCCTCATCTATGCGGTTGTTTTTACTATCGGAGTCTGGTTTTTACCAAGTAATCTATTAGGTTTGTCTATAATGATTGGTTTTACTGTTTTAATCATACTGTTTCAATATGGAATTTCCCCATTAATGATAAGATTAATTTACAGAATCGATTGGATACCCTACGAC
>JABUBM010000215.1_pt1 | contig 13720 bp, 14 predicted proteins | sample 7240321 | NCBI WGS metagenome assembly JABUBM01 (sample SAMN07256344, study PRJNA390944) | subsurface metagenome | isolation source: Methane hydrate marine sediment | place: Pacific Ocean: Eastern North Pacific, ODP site 1244 | collected 2002
CCATTATTTTTCTGAATTTTAAGACATTTTCTCTAGTATAACCACCATTAATTTCAGATATTTCATCATATAAACAACTAAAGTCTTCATTGATCTCATCTGAAATCCTAGAAATATTGTTATTTATTTCTTCAATAATTTTACCAACACAAACAATCCTAGCTTCATTCTTTTTTACATACTGATTTACTTCAGTTAATGAGTTTTCAACAATAGCTTTCCAAGTATCTAAAGGAAAAATAAGAGCTAAATATACATTTGTGTCGAATAAAACTAGCTTCAAATCCCTTTTCCTCCAAACTCTAAACTCTATGTATTATCCTAGAAAATAGTTGCATTTTTTCTTCATTTTTATCATTAATATTATTACTAAAAGTAAATGGTATTTCTTTTTTCCTTTCCCGAGTTATTTCAATTATTTTATAATGTAATTTATCTGACATTTTGTTTAGATCATTTAGAATTTTATCAAAATGCTCATTGTCAATTAGATTGTTATCGTATTTTGTTTTTGGTTTAAATAATTCATCCTTATTTTTTGATGACCATATTTCCATAAATAATTGTAAATACATTAATTGAAGTAATAATTCAAACTCGATTAAATCTAAACTCACAATTCGAGTAAAAACAGCTTTTGTTTTCTTTTTTACAGTTTCTAATTTAATTCGTTTGTTAATAAGTTGTCTAAATATAGATAAAACAGAATTTAATTCAGAATCTAGATAATAAAAGTAGCTAATCAATGTATTAATGACTTTACTTATGGAAGTCATATAAGCTGGTTTAAGTTTGGATTCAAAATATATTTTACTATATTTTCTTCTTATAGAAAATAGAGCCTTTTCTAGATGCTTAAAATTGTCATTAATATGCTTTTGATAATTTTCAATACTTCTTACTAATTTATCCCTATCATTATTATCTATTGCTAATTCGATTTTTCTAATGATACCAATATTCTCTATAAGCATTTTATCTTCTTTAGATAAATCAATATCTTTCTCTTTAACTTGTTTTATTAAATTACCATAGACTTTTGACGTTTCCTCCTCCCATTTTTCATATATTTCCTTCCTTTCAAATCTATCAGGAATTGGTATGTTTTCAAAAATTGCTTCACCAATTTTTTTTGTACCCTTTTCTAGAGCTTTGAGAACATCTATTTTCATTTTATTTAATGTTGATTTCTCAAATGCAGATTCATTAATATCTTCAGTTTCAGTAGGATAAAGCACTGATCCTAATGGGAAAATTGTTGCTATTGTTTCAGGTACTTTTCCTTTTCCAATATTAGATGAATCAATAGCTGATGCCATAATTAATCACCCTACAATCTATATGGATATTTAAATACATATAGAATTCGTAATTTTGGTGTATTATAATGTAATACTGTATTAATATTTTTACGGTCGGTTCAATTCAAAACTGTCTTTTTATTTAATGAATCATTTTTTAAGCTTTATTTTTCATAATTGTTGAATATGTGCTTTGATTTTCACCAAAATAGTTGTCATATATGTGTTGATAGATTTGATCACATTTACGATAGTATAATTTCTGGTCATAACTTTCCGGCAACGTTTTTTCTAGTTGGATTTCAATGGTATATCTTACAGCTGCGCGAGTTTTCTGTTTCTTTCGCCAATCAATAACAAGTTTTCTTTCCTTCTTTAGAATACTCAACAATTCTTTTGCTCCATCTTTCACTTTTTCTCTTTCTTTTTTACTTAAATCATCCTTAAAGAGTAAATCAAAAACAGCTAATTCTTCTTCAGAGAGGTTTTCTGTAATCCCTCTTTTTTCTTCTATATTGAGTTCTTTAGTGAAAGCTAATAGTTTCTCGAAGAAAATATCAGTATTATAAATTCCCTGGTTATAAGCATCAACTAACTCTCTGAATTTTTTGGCTAAATCTTTCCTTGAGTTATTTAACTCAATCATTCTATGAAGAGTTATCCGAATTGAATTCATCAATCGTTCAACTTGTGTATTCTTTCTACCTTTAACAAATTTCTCTTTAAGAGAATCCAAACTTAACGTTCGTAAATCCAAGGATTGTTGTGTATCAGGATCTATTGCTTCTTTAATGATGAATCCTTCAGAAGCTATTGACCTATCTAATAAATCAGAGATTTCTTTCATTACTTCAGAGATGTCTACAGTTGGATCTAGTGCTCGTATTTTTTCTACTGCTTTTCATTATTTGCAAGAGCTTTTCACTAATGAGCTTACGAAACATATTTTTCCAAAAACTTTTCATAAACATTTTTCGATGCTTGAAGATCAAGATTTAATATTCAATAAACAGGTTTGTTTTTGTGGTTTTTCACCTTTAGTGGATTCCCGAATCATTAATTGTTTAGCTATGAAACTTACTATTCAGTCTAATACTTCTCCAAATGTTGTCCATCTATCTGATTTTATTCGAATTGAAAAAAGAGGTAATCTTGCATTTGTTTCTGGTGATAGAGTTGTGGATGTTGCTACACTCCCGGGCGATGCCTTATTATCGGCAGAGGATGCTTTTCTCTTATTTAGTAATATTAACACTATGAAATTTGTAATATCATCAAATAAAACTTACTTTTTCCCTTTTAATGGTTCTTTAACTCGACAGAGAATCAATAAAAGATACTCACATTACAATGAACCACAACTTATTCAAAAATACCTTGGGAAGCTTTACTGCGTTGATTATATTGAATTTTTAATCCAACAATTATCTTCTCAACAACTTACACTAGAGCGATTACTGCGTTTAAATGGTGCTGAACTGTTAGCTCAATTAGCTGACCTTCCTATTGTGTATGATTTCATCGTTTCTTGCATAACCAAACTCCAAAATGATTTTACTCAACTTACACGTTCTCATAAGATCTTGTATTTTCTCCTCTTAACCTTATGTCAATATTATCATTCTGATCGTTTGCCGCTTGTCAATCAATTTTTTGAAACGAACGACTCCCTTATAACTCAAATAAAACAAGAATTTCGAGTTCCAACTTCCTTGTCAAAATATGAAACAGTTAGCTGGAATCAAGTAAAAGCAAAGTATCTTATATAGTTAAATACTTTTTTTGATAGAGTTAGTATAATAAAAACGAATGTTTAAAGAGGTCTTTAACAAAGTAGATTAAATTTATGAGTGTGATTTCATGAAGAGAGGAATTAATGCATTATTACTCGTTCTTGTTGTTTTTTTTGCTGGTTTCATTCCTACTTATACTTCTCCCACGTCTGCTCTCAGTGAGGATGATTTTTTCATCTATGAACTCTCAGCTTCGCACATCTATGCAAAAATCGATTCCGAGAAAAGTACTCTCGACGGTTATTATCAGGGTGGTAGTTATCATCCCCCAGGTACTAAAGTTAATGCTACTATTGATTATATTGCTGGTCATGGTACAATGTTTCGCTTTTTCATCGATAATTCTTCCAGTGTAGCTTTTATCTCCCCTGATTGGTTTGATCTTTTTGCAGTTGAGAAAGCTTACATCACTCTTGCCAGTACTTTCCTCATGATCGATAATTTTAACGCCATTAATATGATGGAATTATCCACATTTAGCTTTCACCCTTATATTTACCTGTACTCTTGTGATTATCTTGCTAATCCTGATTCTTTTGGCAATGCTATCGGTCAAGTCGTTGATGATTGGTTTTACGGAGAACGAGAAATTGACTGCCTTTATACTCATTCGGAAAGTGAAGGCATTATTTACATAGAGAGCTGGATTGGTGGTAAAATCGATGAAAACTTTGGTGTAAATATTGGTGCACCAGAAGATTATCCTACTGATATTTCCTTTGGTAATGGTTTCCACATTGCTGTCAACAGTTCTTCTGGTGTTGTTTATGGTTGGGGTCAGCATGGTTGGGTGAAAGGACGAATCAATGGTAAACAAGTTCGATTTTCAATGGCGTGGGAATATGCGTTAGATGGGTATGTTTTTCCTGATTACCAGTTCGGTGAAATAAAGCATTTCCAAGACATTAATCTTTACTTGATTATTTTCTTGCCTGCCATAAGTTTAGGAATACTCGTTCCTACTATCATTTATTTTTACAATAAGCGCAGGTTCAATAAATTACTCAAATCATCGTAATTGTTTCTTTCCGCTTATTCTTTCTTATACACTTATTGCCTTATCGTCCGTCTTTTTTTCGTGGTCTTTTTCTTACCTAATTTCCTCTTTTTTTTCTATACTATTTTGTAGTTTATTAAAAAAATTCACTTTTTTTATGCTATCTTAAGAGTAGCTCGCATGTCAAACCGTAAGAGAGGCTCCATCGCAAGATGGAGCAATAGGTTTGAGCGTGGTAGGCGTACAGCCGTCTCTTGAGTTTTTATTTGTCTATCTGAGGATTAGTCTTTTTTTGGATTCTTTCTAATTCCTAAGAAAAAATTTCTTCGCGCCATTTCTTTTTGTAAGCATAAAATTCCTTTATAGTTAAAGTAGGTGTGTTTTCTTCAAAATCATAGAACGTTAAGAAAAAGTGAGATAATAATCTGCTCTTTACTTGAGTATCTGTTAAGTATAAATCAAAAATCTCTTCGAAAAGTTCTTTGTGATAAGCATTCATTTTTGATAATAAAACATAACTTAGTTTTGGTTCAATAAAAGCTAGAACCTCGTTTAATTGATTATTTGGTTTTAATGGTAATTTCTGAGGAACTGAATTAGACACATGAAATCTAACTGAATCACTATTTTTCTGTAATAAATCATATACACTACAATTCATTAACTGTGATTCATTAATTATTTTTTTTAACATAGAATAGGGAAGTCCTCTGGCATTTTTTTCCATTTTTGTATAACTACCATGGGCCATTTCGAAGTATTGATCCATTTTTGCATAACTTCTTCCAGCTCTATAGGTTTCTAAGAAACTACCAAGTCCTATAATAAATAACGAATCTAATAAGTCAAAATTAAAATATCCTTCTTCAGTGAGAACGTCTTTTTTCATGCCTAGGTATTTTGTATATGTCTTTTTCTTTTGTAGAAAATCAAGTAGGTCATCACTTTTCTTTGGATTTAGGGAACCAATTTCTTGAACAAAACGAAGTTTGTCTTTTGCATACAAGTATAAACTAAATGGTCCACTTGGTTTTTGGCTAACATTACAGACCATTTGTAAAGAGTCAAGAAAAGCTTTGAAATCAAAAACAAATCTTTCACTTGCACTAGTAAAGGTAATCTGATTCTTGAACGAACCATCGACATCCATTGCCCCCCGCCAATAGATATTCCGGTAAGGTGCACCGAGTTGTTTAAACAGTAATGGTTCTCGTAAGGAGTCATACTTTGCTCCTTCAATGGTTTGATCAGTTAAGAAATTTAAGAGCCGAACAACAGCAGATGACCGCAACTCGACATTCCAAGCATTTTCATTTTGAAAGAGTTCTCCGGGATCATTGAATAATTGTTCGTAGAGCTTAGATAGCAATACCATGAATTCTTTAGTTTCATCGGTGACTCGAAAACTATGCCTGTGTAAATGACCATCGCCATTTGCAACTCCACAAAGATAAGCCAACGCTTTGGTTAATTTGGTGGGAATAGAATACCTCTTTACTCGTGCACTTTCAAAGAACAATTCGTCTATATGCGGATTGATTAAAGGTAATTCAAGAACAGCACAAGCACAACGATAGAGTGGATACGGCATCGCCCCTCGTTTAAGATAAGTATCCAGTCTTCTCTTCCATTCCATGATACCAGAATTAGTGGACTTGTAGAAATAATCTCGAGCGAATTCGGCAATGAGAAGGATCTTGCTTTTGATAAGCGTTTTCTCCTCATCTGTGAGGACTAGAAAAGGAAACCTTGAAAGGATCCTGTCACTGTCTTTTACTCGAACAAAATCGATTTTACGAACAAGGATAGGATACAAGTTCAGAGTAAGAGTTTCAACGTCAATGAAAGAATCAGTAGTTAGTGAATCACTCGAGATAATCTTGTTCGCAATGAGCCAATCATTCATAGGTGTAGGTTCCGGATCCAGTAGTAAGGGATCTGTTTGACAATTGATCACTGCCATGGAGTAATTCCTCTATAGCTTTGAGGAATTAACTATTATATGCTCTTCGTTAAAGCAGTATATTTAAGCAAAAATTAAGCTATTTCTTCTTAACTTTTTCACGATAATTTGATTCTGATGAGAATGATGATTCATCATCAGGATAATAAGTTGTTTTAGCCCAAATAATTTTTAATATATGATTTGGTTCACGACATGGAACATGAATAATTCGGTAATTATCAATTTGCCCCCATAGTAATACCTCACCATCATCACATTCCTCTATCACGTCCCATTGACGAATTACTTGTTTTACTTCCTCCGGCGGTATAGACCGTTCTCTGCATCGAATCTTTGCGTGATCCTCTAATCGAATTGTGTATTCATTAATATCAAAGTCTTTTTTTCTCATATGAAAATGTAGGGCCTACAAATATAAAAAGTTTGTGACTATAAAACATACACATAAGACCAGCACACATATATATGGATATGTCCAATGTATTCATAGTGTACCCAAAATAAACAATGGGTATAGAGACTATACACCATAGTAGGGTATAACAATAAGCAAGGGTTTGGAAGAATGTCACTAGTATTGAAGAATAATGAAAGTGAAAAATTCGAAGAAAAATTGAATGAAGCATTAAATAATAAATTGTTAACCAAAAATCAAAAGGATGCATTATTAGCGAAATATAACAGAAAATTTGATGGAGAAAAATTATCAGATCAAAATAGAAATGCACTAAGAATCTTACGAAACATACTTGTTCATAATCAACAAACATCATTAAAATATAGTAAGAATATAATACGATACGAATTACTACAATACTTCTTAGCAATGGTTGATGACACTAAAGGAATGTATTGTCATGTGTGTAAAGAGGGATTTTTATTAAATCGAACAATTAGTAAATGGATATACGATACTAGATATGAATTAATACTTGAACAAAAACCAGCACAGGTTTGTATAAAGAAGTCATGTAAAACAACTACATCAAATATAGAAACAGATGAAAAAGAAGAAGAGATTATTATCGCAGTAGAGAAACAACTTCGAACAATTAGAACCATTAAACCTGAAGATCTTAAAACAAAGAAATGTCCATTATGCAGATCCAACTCAATGAAAAGAGGACAAACAGGAGAAACATACAGATATCGTCAAGGATTATACCATATCAAAATCAAAGATATAGGGAAAAACGTTTCAAATGAATTGGAAAAATTAGAAGAATTACTAGACGAAAAGGTTAGGGATTTATTAAATGCAAAATATTAATTCTCTCAAATAAAATACAAAAATTACACTCTTTTTTTTGCTTTCTGACAAGTAAATGTTTTATTTTCGTAGGTTATTTCTAACTCGTCGCCTTTCTCTATCTCCATTGCTTCTGCTATCTCTATCGGAATATTAACCATAAGGCTTCTATTACTCATTATTACCTTTCTTCTAAATTTTATTTCAGACATTTTTGACCCTGTATATATATGGTCGGTATGTTTTTAAATAATGTTTGCCATATACATAACATATGTTAGTAATATGGTGTAAAACATGATTGTCTCTCGAAAAATTAAGCGAATAAAAATAAAAGTAAAAACACCCATAACAAAACCTTGTAATGGGGCAGTTAGGAGTGGAAAAATTAACAACTTGCTACTACTTGGCAATGGAGGAGGAGAAGAAGGAAAGAAATACCTCATAAAAGGATTAAGAGGATTACTCAATCATTCTATGATGTCAGTAGCTAAACAACGAGGAATGGAAGTATGTCACTCATCAGATAAGATTGAAACACAAAGTGGGGAAAAACTTTTACCCATAGAATTTCACCCAAACGGATCTTGTTACCCGGAAAATGAATGTATTCGACACAAATTAATGGGATCAATAAAGAAACAATCAATTCTACGGTTTGAACCAGTGGTGGTTATTTCGGAAAATCTAAAGGGCAACATTGATGGAGCTCAAAAAATGCATATTGCAACAGAAAAACGAAACAGTCTGGTTTATGGGACAAAGAGAGCAATTCAGGATTTTGGAGATAGATATGTATCAGGAAAATTTACTATGATAATAGAATTCCTCAAAGATTTGACAAAAGAAGAATTAAGATTCCTTCTCCAAAGCATCTTGTATATGCCAGAATTAGGGTTGGGTGGTTCTGTTAACAGTGGTTCTGGGAAATTAAAACTTGAAGAAATAATACTACAAGAGGTTAAACGATCACGAACCATTGGGAAAAATGGTAAAGTCATAGAGAAAGAAAAAGCACGAAATCTCTGGAGAGAAATGGAGGAAGCATTAGAAGCATGCTAACCAAGAAAATTTTCTCGCTGGAAGGCAGATTGCTAACACCAATAATTACCACCTCAACAATTAACAAAAGAGGGAATTGTTGGTATACAATAGTTGGTAATTTGGATACAAATCAAAAACCGATGAGAAGCTACATTGGAAAATTAGTTAAGGGAAATCGAAAAGCACCCGTGCAATTAAATGCATTTAGAGGGTATGTTCGAGTAACAACTATCGATAGTAATGAGTCTAGAGCAAGAAAGCATATTAACAAATATCTTGCAGTTGATTGTTTAGGAAAAGGTACCAATGAAGGATACGGTAAAATTCAATGGTTAAACTATAAAGAAGAGGATTACCAAAGAGTAAAACGAAAAACAAAGAAGAAGAAATTCAAAATAAGAAAAGGCTTGGGACCAAATTATCCTATTAAGTTGCAAAAATTGCTCATTGCTCTTTTGTTACATGACTTTGTTAAAACTGAAAAACACAAAAGCAAAATCTTTATTGAAGTGAATATCAAAGATGAGAAGATTAGGAAAGCATGTTTATGCCATCATAACGAAACAGAAAACAAAAATGAACTTCTACCACTTGTGAAATATTATGATCAGTTAGCTGCCTTCATGAGTAGAAAAAAATCATTTAAAACCTTCACAAGATATGACTATCAAAAAGGAAAAATAGACTTTGAAAAATTAGCCCACGAAATAGAGGAAAGACAAGATTCAGTATACAAACTCTACAACTACATATACAACTCAGAAGAACTCGAACGAATAGTAGAAGCAATGAACTACGGAAAAAACTCATTGAGAAACCATTTACTCTTAATGGTTAATTTAGCGATTAATCACGTTTATAATGGGGATTTAGTAATAAATAATAAAGAGATGGTCCATAGTAAAGTAGAGAGTCTCACATCGGCAACAAAAGTGGAAAACAAAACCATCCACTCAAGTGCTAAGGATGCTGAGAAGCATTCAACCCTTATCATGAACAATGCTGACTCGGAGAGTGCGATCAACTCAATGACTGAGAAGGCTCGGAGCATAGAAAGGGAAAAAGAATAAGAATTTGTGATTGTAATGCAAAAAAATATTCCAGATATATTAATCGCTCGTGAAGCTAAATGGATGTATGAAAAAGGCAGAGGATTCGAACCCATTAAAGGTGATATGACTCGGTGGAGAGGACTTATCCCATTTAGAGGAGAATTTTCTAAACGTTTCTTCACTGTTGAGATTGAAATGTTGGGTGGTTTCCCAGCCACACCTCCAATTGTTAAAATGATTTCAGAAGTAGACCATTCACGAGTAACTAAAGGTAAAATCATTGATCTATGGATTGTTAAGAAATGGAGTCCTGAATATCATTTATTCCAAGTTGCTAATTCCATTAAAGGGCTCTTTGCTCGTGAACCTTTACGACCTGCTGCACACTTATTAAAGAAAGGTGCAAAACCAGCTGTAGCACCAGATTCGGCACATGCCATATATCGAAGACAAAAGGCACAGCTTGAAGATGTCTTACATCAAAAAGAAAATGAAATCGCTCAATTAAAGGCAAGTCTTAGTGGTAAAACCAAAATTGACCGAGGATCACAACGAGAGAAATATCTCGAGAGAAGACAACTTGAACTCGAAGAAGAATTATTTGATATTGAAGAGAAATTCCATTGGTACGACATAACTGCTGTACCTTTCGCGAAAGAATATCTACGAGTAAGAACACAACTTCAATTATTAGCATTAGTGAATAAGTGAAATTTTTTTCACTTATCTTATTTTCTTTTTCTTATCTTTATTTGTTCTAAAATTGAATATCAAATCATTTTGAAAGGATTTGGTCTATCATGAAATGATTTCTTGCGAGTCTACTGGGCGTTGGCTGGTAGGCATATCCCAGAGCTGTTTATCGCAAAAAACAACCTTGCGAAAATCGCGAAGTTGTTGCCCGACCAAAGGGCGTTTTTGTGATAGCGAAAGGATTGCTAAGAATCTTTGCATGATATTAATTGAAGCATTGATGTCTCGGTCAATTACTATTCCGCACTTATCACAGTGAATAATACGCTCGCTCAAATATCTTTGTTCTTTCTTTCCACAATAACTGCATCTTTTAGTTGTGTTTTTTTCACTGATTCTTATTACCTTCTTACCTATCTTTTGTGCTTTGTAGGTTAAGAATCTGCTAAAACGACTAATAACGCCAGTGCTACGTACTGTTCGGTGTAAGCTCTTCTTATTCTTCTTGTCTCCCTTTTTCTTTTGACTCATTTCCTTCGCACTCAAGTCTCCGATAATAATTGTATTTGCTTTTGTGTTTGCAATTATTTTTTTGCTTACTTTGTGCTGGAAATCTTTTTGTTGATTGGATTGTTTACTGCAAATCTTTTTGAGTTTGTCATTATACCAATTCCATTTATGAGAATATTTTTTGCAATGGTCACGTTTGGACATTAATTCTTCAATCTTTGGTTGCCAATACTTGTCTACTCTTTGATTTTTAATTATTAGTGTTTTACCAGCATGATTGTTAATTCCAGCGACAATTGATATTACACCTTGGTCGATTGCTTGGTAAATAGCATTATCAAAGTATGTGGGTGTTTCTTTTTCAAATGTTGCAGTGAGAAAGAATTCTTTTGTTTTTCGATCTTGAGTTAGAACAACTTGTTTGAATTTTCTATTTTCTGAATTCATATATCGTGGTAATTCAAAACATAAGATGTTTTCTTTATCTATTTTATTTGGATATGAATGACTTAGTGTTACAAGATTACCATCAATTTTGAAACCGCTTTGATTATAGATTAATGCTGAGAAATGTTTTTTACCTTTAAAATTCGGTGGTTGTGCATCAGTATACCCTTTTGTTCTTAAAGCATAGAACGATTTGAAATTCGCATCCAATTCCTTCAAGGTCATTTGCAATGTTTTAGAATAGTTTTGCTTGTATCGAGGAAATTGCTTCTTTATCTTTGGTAAATCATTTTGTTGTTTATTATATGTTGGATATTTTTCTCGGTCGCCTATTTGTTTATCTTTGTTATGTTCCCACCAGCTTAAACGTTCTTCTAAAGCAAAATTATAGATTAAGCGACAATTTTCACTTAATGCCAAGAGGATTTCTTGTTGTTCAGGTGTTGGGTGTATTTTTTGCTTAATAGTTAGAAGTAATTTCTTTTGATTGTTGGTTTCAATTTGTTTGAGAACCTTATCCATCTCTCTTTTTGATAAATCTTCTACCAACTGCTTACTGACTTTTTTTGTTAATCGGTTAGTATTTTTAATCGTAAACATTGGTATCATGTAACATTAAGGTTTCTTTCCTTTAAAAAGGTTTTTAATATGTATGTTATAGGAAGAAATATATTTCGCGATAAGAATAGAATCATAGGGTAGAAATATGTCTGAAAAAACACCGACTATTAAGTTCAAAAGAAAAGTCAACTACAATTCGGGTTCATATAGAGTAAATATCCCACTTGAAATAATTGAAGCATACAAGATTGAAACAGGGGATATAATGACAATATACATAGAAGGAAATAAAATCATCTTCGAGAAAACAAAAGAATAAGATAATGTCTCAATAGCTTCTCACGTGGAGCGTCGTGAATCACTGTAAGTGATGAACAACGACGGCGTGCATCTGCTCCGAGCAAGAGCATTGAATTTTTTATTGTTTGTCATACCTTATTAAAATAAGTTAAAATTGAGATGATTATATTAAGAATAATTAGTAAACTAAGAATTCCTATACCAATGAAATTAAATTCACCAATATCAGAAGCAAATAATTCTACTAATATTCCACAAATAAATATGAAAGCTTGTCCAATAAGTATTGCTTTTAGCGATTTTTTACCAATAATATCACTACGCTGTTCTTCTGTTAATCGAGGTCTCTCATATAAATCTTCAACTTGTTCGATTAATTGATTCTGGTTTAACTGGGCAATTTGTAATGAGATATTGGATTCTTTATTAATCTGTAACAAATCATTGGTTATTTGTAATTGATCTTCGAATGCACCTTTTACATCTGAAATTAAATCTTCAGTTTTAGATAGTTTTTCTTCGTAGATAGCTTTCATTTCGTTATCAGTAAGACTTGTTATTTCATCTTTAATTGTTTTAAAGTCATTACTCACATTTTCGGCTAATTGTATTTTCTCTTGAGTTTTCCTTTCAAGTTCAATTAGTTCTTTATCTATCTTGTACTCAGCTAAAAGTGCAGCGAAATCACGTTCGAAATTTGAAGGCAAATCACCATTTTTATATAATTCCAATAAAACATCCATTCCTTCATTATGCTGACCTTCTATTTTAGTAAGTGCTAATGCAAAAACTGTCTTCAAATTATATTTGTCTTCATCTTTCAGTTTCTGAGATAATTTAGGAATTGCTTCCTTAGCATCTGATCCCATAGAAGCTAAAACTAAGGCAGCGTAAAATGGCACCTCAGGATAGCGAAAATCGAGTTTTTCAATTATTACTGATAAAAGCTGCTTAGCTTCACTTCCAATTCGTATCAAACTGTATAAAATCCGATCATAAAGACTTGAATTTGGATGTTTTAGCAATTCACCTAATTCAGGAAGTAAATTAACTACTATTTTCTTATCTAAATAATCTAATACACTTACAATCAGAGAACGAACTTTTGGATTTTCATCTGTGAGAAGCTGTCTGACTAATGGAATAAAGCGTTCATTCCTTCGATTAAAGAACCAACTAATATTTCTTTTATCATCAAAGTCATCACCTTTTAGCAATGGAATAATTATAGGTACAATTTCTGAATAATATTCGTTTGGCAATAAACAACAAGCATAATACCTAATTTTTTTAGATTCGGATTTGAGAGCGGATAACAAATATGGATATGCTTTCTTACTAAAATTACGAAGTGCCCAAAGCGTTTGACCTGTGTATGATGAACTTATGTATTCAAACGATTCAATTAAAGCGGGAATAGCAAGATAAGATATATCAGGATTAAAACCAATTTCATTAATTGCATTAAAGCGATTACTGTCACTTTTACCTTTTATGATTTCAGTTAAATACCTAATTCGAGCTTTTTCCTCTTCATTTAAGTCCTTCATTTGACATCCCTTCTAATAATAGCATATTATTCATCAATTTGTCAAAAAAAACGCTAACCAAGTAATAAAAGCACCGGTGCCTATACCAAATACTCCACTAATTAATGCAGCAATTATTCTTCCACCATGTTTTGCAAAGAATTTTTCTTTATCTTTAAATTTGTCAAGCTGACTTGCAGTAAGTCTTGGTTCATATTTTAATTCAGTTCTAAATTCATCAACAGTTTTTTTCAAATCTGCTAAAAGCGTTGTCATAT
>JABUBM010000216.1_pt1 | contig 13718 bp, 13 predicted proteins | sample 7240321 | NCBI WGS metagenome assembly JABUBM01 (sample SAMN07256344, study PRJNA390944) | subsurface metagenome | isolation source: Methane hydrate marine sediment | place: Pacific Ocean: Eastern North Pacific, ODP site 1244 | collected 2002
ACCTGACACAATCCATAGGCATAAGAATCTGAAATGGCTTTGGGATCGTAATTGCTTTCTGTTTTTATTATGGCAGTTATTAGTAAAGGATTAAAATTATATTTTACAGCTTCTTCATAAATAGTTTTAGATATCTCATATATAGATTTACTGTCCAAGGTAGAATTATTTTTAGAAATTTCCTTTACTGCTTTTGTAATATAATATTCTCTTTTAACTTCGTTTGAAATCATTCCGGTTAATTCTTGTAATTGCATATAGATTTCTGTAAATTGATCTCTACCTATTTTCACCTGGCTATACAGTTTCATTTCATCAGATAAATTTTCAACTTTATTGGTTATCTTCTCGTTCTGCAGGGTTGTGCTTTCAATATATTTCTCCGTTTGTCTGCTTAAGTTTTCCACTTTATTAATTATTTCTTCATTCTTTAAGTTAACATTTTCAATATATTTTTCTGCTTGTATACTTAAGTTATTAACTTTAATCTGCAGGTTAATAAATAAGATAAGTATGATACACATAAAAATTATAAATATTAATCCGAGATTTTTGTTAATATTTTCTCTAAGCGAATTTGACATATCAACTTTTTCTCCTTTAATTTTTGCAGTAGACATAAATATCCCTCCTTGGGTATTTTTTTAGGGGTGGTAACTTAATTTATTGTATTTTGCTACCTTCAGTTATATCTTTATCTATAGTTAATAAAACTACATTATCTTTATTAACCGCAGCTAAAAGCATACCTTGAGATTCTATCCCTCTAAGTTTTACAGGCTGCAAATTAGTTACTATTACTATCTTCTTCCCTAATATTTCTTCGGCAGAGTAATGCTTTCTTACTCCGGCTACAATAGTTCTTTTTTCTTTTCCCAGAGTAATTTCCAATTTTAGTAATTTATCTGTTCCGCTTACGTCTTCAGCAGAAATAACCTTTCCTACTCTCAAATCAATTTTTTTAAATTCATCGTAAGCTATAATATTAGCTTTATATTCTTTTACTTCTTTCTGCTCTTTCTTTTTAGTATCAATCCTGGGAAATATTATTTTCCCCGGCTTAACCAGAACGCCTGGTTTTAATTTCCCCCAAGAAGCATCTTCATCCAACCTTAAATTTTCTAAATCACTTTCTAATCCTAACTGTTCCCAAATTTCTTTTGCTTTTACCGGCATAAAGGGATAAATTAAAATGGTAGATAGGCGTATAGATTCAGCTAAATTATATAGAATAGTAGATAATCTTTCCTTTTGTGAACTATCGCGCCCTAATATCCAGGGCTCTGTTTGATCAATATATTTATTAGTTCTTCTTATAAATTGCCAGATAGTTTCCAAAGCAGTGTTAAGTGATAAATTATTCATTTGAGTATAATATTTTTTTATAGTCTTTAAGGCAAAATTTTCTAACTCCACATCATATTCTTCTTTTTCTATCCCTGATTGGGGAATTTCTTTGTTAAAGTACTGAGTAATCATAGCTATAGTTCTACTTACTAAATTCCCCAAATCGTTAGCCAGGTCATAATTTATTCTTTTAATCAATAAATCTTTAGAAAAATTACCATCCTGCCCAAAGGAAACTTCTCTCATTAAAAAATATCTAAAGGCATCGGCACCATATTCTTCTGACATTTCATAGGGGTCTATTACATTACCTTTAGATTTTGACATTTTTTCTCCCTCTATAGTCCACCAACCATGAGCAAAGACCATCCGGGGAGGTTCAATCCCAGCTGCAATTAACATAGTAAACCAGATAACAGTATGGAATCTTAATATATCTTTTCCCACGAGATGAACATCTGCCGGCCAATATTTTTCAAATTTTTTATTATCAGCATTATATCCTGCTACAGTAATATAATTTAATAAAGCATCATACCAGACATAAATTACATGATTATTATCAAAAGGGACATCTATACCCCACTTTAAGCTTTTTTTTGTTCTGGTTATACTTTGGTCTCTAAGGCCTCCTTTTATAAAACTTATAATTTCATTTCTTCTTGCTTTCGGTTGAATGCATTGAGGATTTTTTTCAAAATATGATAATATCCGATCTTGATATTTTGACATTTTAAAGAAATAACTTTCTTCCTTTATCTTTTCTATCTTCTTCCCGCAAGTAGGACATGTTTCATCCGTCAACTGAGTCTCGGTCCAAAACGTCTCACAGGGTACGCAATACCAACCCTCATATTCACCTTTGTAAATATCACCTTTTTCATATAATTTATTAAATATTTCTTGAACTACTTTAATATGTCTTGGTTCAGTCGTACGTATAAAATCATCATATTTTATATTTAATAAGGGCCAAAGATTTTTAAATTTTAATACCACCTTATCTGCAAGCTCCAAAGGAGTTAAATTTACCTTTTCTGCTGAACGCACAATTTTTTGACCATGTTCATCTGTACCGGTAGAAAAAAGAACATCATATCCGGATAGTTTTTTATATCTGGCCATAACATCTGCGGCTATAGTGGTATAGGCATGTCCGATATGTGGTACATCATTAACATAATAGATAGGGGTAGTTATATAAAATGTTTTTTTAGATTGATTATTTTCTTTCATTATCATTCACCTTTCTTATTCGTATATCGCATTATATAGCGTATAGCGTACAGCGTTTAGCGTATAGTAAAATCATCCTGTACAGCATAATATCTACTTCTTTTAATAAATTTTTAATATCATTTCTTATCTCTTTTTGTCATTCCCGTGAAAACGGGAATCTATCTTCTAATTTTAATCTCCACTCCTGGATTCCCGCTTCCGCGGGAATGACAGAGGTGGGTAGTTTTACGCTTTTAGCTTTTCACTAGATAAAATGCATTCGCATTACTAATATATTCTGGCTTCTGAATTCTTTCTGTTTTTGTTTTTCTTTTTCAATCCGTTCTGCGCTATTTACTATTCTGTCTTCTTTGAATTCGCTATACGCTCTACGCTAAACGCTATCCGCTATTTTTTATTTCCAATAACTTTTTGTATATTAAATTCTTTGGAATATTTAATTTTTCCTGAGCAATTTTTATTATATCTTTATTTGAATAACCCTGGTTTTTTAGTTTTTTTAAATATTCTTCCATTATACATTCATCTTTTAAAAAATCTATTGTATCGATTCCTTTTTTCTTAATTCCCCCCTGAACAACCAGGGTAATTTCACCTTTTATCTCTTTTGTGCTAATTTCTGTTAGAACCTGACTCAGTTTTCCTCTAATTATCTCTTCGTACATCTTGGTCAACTCACGAGCTATAACTATTTTCCTCTCTCCCCAAACATCTAACATATCTTTAAGCGCTCTTTTTAGTCTATGCGGGGTTTCGTAGAAAATAACGGTTCTCTCTTCATTTTCTATACTCTTAAAATATCTCTTCCTCTCTTTAATTTTGCGGGGTAAAAATCCCTCAAAAACAAATTTATCGGTAGGCAATCCTGATACAACTAAAGCAGTTATCAATGCCGAAATACCGGGTATAGGAATTATTTTTATATTATTTTTTAAAGCTAAATTTATCAATACATACCCTGGATCGGAAATTCCCGGCATACCTGCATCGGATACCAGGGCGATGTCCTGACCATTTTTTAATATTTCTACCAGATGGAGAGCTTTTCTAAATTTATTATATTCATAGTAACTTGTAATTTTTGTATTTATCTGGTAATGATTCAATAATTTTTTTGTATGTCTGGTATCTTCAGCTGCAATCAATTTTACCTTTTTTAAAATCTTTAAAGCCCTTAAGGTTATATCTTCTAAATTCCCTATAGGTGTCCCGCAAATGTATAAAATTCCCTTTGTTTTATTTTTATCCAAACGCTTATTTATCTCCACTTTTTTCGTTAATATTGAAATATAGGATGCTCGGTTTTTAATTCTTCTTTTCCCCCTTTTATTCCTTCTATTAATACAAGATTTGCATTTTCTCCTTGTCGGGGATGAATGAATTTTACAACCTTTGTTTCAATACCATACTTTTTTAAAGCTATTACTAATTTTATTAGTTTCGCACTTCTATAAATTAAATATATTCTCCCCTTATTCTTTAGCAAATAATTACTTACGGAAATTATGTCCTCTAAATTACCTTTTACTTCGTGCCGGGCAATAGCTCTGCTACTCGAAGGATTAATCTTCCCCTGCCCCAGAGAAATATAAGGAGGGTTGCTTACCACTACATCAAATTGCTGATTTTTAAAAATATTTTTTAGGTTTCTGAAATCTTCTTGAATTATAGTTATATGATCTTGTAAATTATTTAATCCAACACTTCTTCTGGCCATATCCGCTAAATCTTTTTGTATCTCAACTCCATAAATAGATAATCCTTTTCTTTTACCAAATAAAAGCAGAGGAATTATTCCAGAACCAGTACCTAAATCAATTATTTTTTCATAGTTTTTAACTCTAATAAAATTAAGCAGTAAAATAGAATCTACCGAAAAACGATATGAATTGCTTGCCTGGATAATTTTTAATCCTTTATCTCCTAAATCTTCTATTTTTTCATTATTATTTATTATCACTATTTTTTTGCACTTTTATTTTTTATTCCGAGTTTTTCGAATTCTTCTTCGGGTATTTTAATTCTTTTCTTAATACCTCCATCAGTTTCTAACTCAGCTACGATATATTTTTTCAGCACATTTATTTCTATAATTTTTCCTTTGCCCTTTTCTATTTCAATATCATCTCTCAATCTTGGGTATTTTTTTAAGATCTCTTTATAGAACTCAGATTCGTAAGATAAGCAGCACATTAATCTACCGCAAAGGCCTGATACTTTAGATTGATTCAAGGCAATTTTTTGTATTTTAGCCATATTAATATGAATTGGAGCAAACTTTTGAATAAAAGAAGCGCAACACACTTCTCTCCCACAAATTCCCATTCCGCCTATTAATTTTGTCCCATCTCTTACTCCAATCTGTCTCAGCTCGATTTTAGTTTTAAAGACTTTGGCTAAGTCTTTAACCAATTCTCGAAAATCTATTCGTTGAGTAGAAACAAAATAGAATATTAGCCGACTTTTATCAAATAAATACTTAACATAAACTAATTTCATTGGTAATTTAAATTTTTTTATCTTCTCTTTACAGATATTTAATGCATCAATTTCATCTTGTTTTATTATTTCGAGTTTTTTAAAATCCTCTTTATTCGCTTTTCTAATTACATTTTTAAGCGGAGTATCTATTTCACTATTTTTTATATATTTGTAAGGAATTACTACTTTCCCCAGGTCTAAACCGATAGCAGTTTTTACTAAACAAATATCCCCTTTCTTTAATCTAATCTTATTATTAATTTTAAAATAATAGATATAATTTGTTTTGGCAAATTTTAAACCAGTTACCTTAGGCAATACTCAACACCTACCATCTTTATATATAATCTTTCTAAAATGAGACGCTTATTAACATTTTTCATCAAATATTCTTCTGCCTGCTCTAAATAATCTAGAATATCAATCAGCATGTTTTGGGAATATATTTGAGATTTCTTAGTAAGTTCCTCTAATTTATCGCAATTGGCAATATATTTTTGATTTCCTGTATTTTTAATAATTAAAATGTCACGATACCACAATTTTATCATTTCTAAAATTTCTTCTATTTTATCTATCTCTGATATTATCTTTTCAACTTTTGCAAAAATATCGTCACCATATTTTCCGGGAATTATTGCTGATAAGTAATCTAACATCTTTTCTCTTCTAATAAAATATTCCTTATCTGCTGATAATTTAAACGCTTTTCCGATGCTTCCCTGAGCTAATTTAGAAATTATTTCAGCCTGATCTTTTTCTAAGTTATTTATTTTATCTAATAATAGCTCTTTTATCTTAAGAGAAGTTATCAATCCAAATTTTACTATCTGACAACGTGAGACTATAGTAGGTAAAACTGGATCTATCTTAGAGCAAATCAGAATAATTATTGCATAATAAGGGGGTTCTTCGATAGTTTTTAGTAAACAGTTTGATGCCTCAATGGTCATTTTTTCTGCTTTGTCTATTATATATACTTTTTTTTTACTTTTAAAAGGCTTTAGTTCTATCTCTTTTTTAATTTCTCTTATTTGTTCAATCTTTATCGAACCCTTAGTTGCATCGACTATTTTTAAATCTGGAAAACATTGCTTATTAATCTCATTACACGATTGGCAATTCTCACAAGCTTCTAGTTTTTTATTAGGATTCAAACAATTCACTGCCTTGGTAAATTCTATTGCAGTAAACTTTTTTCCAGTTCCTTCGTTCCCGACAAAGATATAAGACGAGGAAACCTTATTCTCTTTTAGAGATTTTGTCAATATTTTTATTGCTCTCTCTTGGCCAACTATATCATTGAAAGACATAAATTACTCCATTTTTAGCGTGTAGCGTATAGCGTATCAGTTACCCAGTTACCCTGTTTACCAGTTGGCCAGTTAATTTTATCCGTTAATTTTAAATACAAGTTCTCAGCTGCAAGAAGAGAGTTAGTTGATACAGTTAACCAACCTGATTTTAATTCTTCAACCGGGTAACCGGAAAACTGGCTAACCGGTTAACCATCTTTACTATATATGATATACGACATACTATATACTATTTACGCTTTCTTTTATTTTTTTATTCACAATTTCAACTATCTCGTTATAGATATCTTCTTTGCTCCTGTTAGCATCAATTATTTTAATTCTTCCTGATTCTTCATGAGACAATTGGTAATAGCCTTGTCTAACTCTTTCTAAAAACAATTTCCCTCCAATAATTTTCTTACTTATAAATTCTTCTTCAAATCTCATTTCACTCGAATTACCAAAAGAAGCTGATCTCCTTAATCCTTCGTATGGGTCAATATCTAAGATAAAGGTTAAATCAGGAATGGCTTCACCCACTACCAGGTTATTTAGATGCTTGATAATTTTTAAATTTATACCTCTTCCGCACCCTTGATATGCAGTAGTAGAATCATAAAAGCGATCAGATATAACTATTTTCCCTTCTTCTAAGGCCGGTAAAATTATTAATCTAACATTTTCTGCCCGAGAAGCTAAAAACAATAGCATTTCGGTTTTATAATCCATACCATCATTTTTTTGGTCGAGAAGAATTTTACGTATTTTATCTCCAATCTTTGTTCCTCCCGGCTCTTTAGTGTAAATAGAAGGTATTTTCTGTTTAATTAAAAAATCAAATAACATCTTTGCCTGGGTAGTTTTTCCACAACCTTCAAGCCCTTCAAAAGTTATAAATAGCCCTTTTTTCATTATATATTTCTTTAATCCCTTTCAAATTATAAATTAGTCGTTAGTGAATAGTGAATAGTCGTTAGCACAAGAAGACACAGTACACCGTCCGTGCCTCTGCTTTTCTTATGTAGGGGCACAATGAATTGTGCCCTCTCTGTTTTGCTACCTTTTGTTTACTCTGCTAAGTGAATATCTACTAAGCAGGGATTACGGAAAAAGGAAATTCCTATATAATTTAATTAATTTAAATAAAAAACTTTAGCCTGTTTTATTACTTTTAATTGTTCTTGTTTTCATTCTTCTCCATAAGCACCCGGCAAATATCAGTTAGGGTTACTATTCCCACTAATTTACCATCTCGCAAGACGGGGAGTCTTTGAATTTTATTTCTGATAAGTAGATCCGCCGCTAAAACTTCGTTATCATCTTCATCGATAGTAATAATGTTTTTTCTCATAAATTCTTCTACCGGATGTTGAGAATATTCTTTTAAACTTTTAGATAATTGTATGAATTCAGAAAGAATAGAATCACTATTTATAATTCCCAAATAGTTCGGCAGAGTGGCTCTGATTATGTCGTGTAAAGATATAAATCCAATAACTTCTTGATTATTATTGACCACTGGCAGCCCGGTAATTTTTTGTCTGGATAATATACCCAGTAAATCTACTAATTTACATATGGACAAGACACTGGTAACATCCCGAATCATAATATCCTTTATTTTCAATTAGATTATCCTCTCTCTCTATTTATCTTTATAATCTCTTAACATTCACACACTTAAGACATTTCTCTACTTCTTCCCTTGAGCTAAATTCCTCTTCTTCTCTTAAGGCACTGGCTAAAGCGCAAGCCATAGAAAATTCTATTGCTTCCTCAAGATTTTTCTCTTCATCAGTTAAGGCAATTGCAAATCCCGCAACTAGGGCATCGCCTGCACCGATTAAATTTACGATTTTATGATAGGTGGTCTCTGCAAACCATATTTCATCTTGGGTGGCAATTATATCTTTTTCTTGTTCCAGAGAAATTACACCAATTTCTGCTCCTCTCTGTACAACTTCTTTTGCTGCTTTAATGGCATCTTTTTCCTTATCAATTTTAATTCCAAAAACTCGATTGCTTTCTCGAAGATCAGGCTTAGCTAAAAAAGGCTTTTTCTCTAAACCTTCTATAAATTGCTCTCCGGAAGTATTTAATATAGTTTTTACCTCTCTTCCCTTGGCAATAGAAATTAAATCACCATATATATTTACAGGAACTCCTCGAGGTAAACTTCCGGAAAGTGTAACTACACTACATTGAGACATAACCCGATAAAAGATTGATTTTAACATCTCTAAGTCATATTCTGTAATTTTAGGTCCTGTTTCGCTAAGCAAGGTATGCTCTCCCGTTTTTTTATCTGAAATAATTGTATTACTTCTAGTTTTCTCTTCGATATGCCAAAAATTAGTAGTTACGCCTAATCCTCTTAATTCCTCCTCAATCATTCTCCCTCTACCGCCACCTAAAAATCCCATAGCGATAGTTTCTCTGCCACATCCCCTAACAGCTTTGGATACATTTATACCTTTACCACCAGAAGTGGTATGTGCATTTAAAACCTTATTGTAATGATTTTTTTTTAAATTATTAACCTCTAAAATCACATCTATTGCGGGGTTTAAGGTAACAGTGCCTATCATATCTTATCCCTTCCTTTTTATCATAGTAAATATTTTTTGATATTTTTAAAATTATAACTTAATTATTTTAATTTATCAATCTTATCTCGTATGTCGTATATCGTATATCGTATTTCTTTTAGATTTATTTTAATTAGATTAAAGCTAAAAACTTAGAGCGAAAAATTAAAAACCATAATTTAAAATTCAAAACTTATTCTAGTATTGTATTGTTTTTTATGTAGGGGGCGGATTCATCCGCCCCGAATTTTTTACGGGCTTGATAAATCAAACCCCTACTTTTTTCTCTTTTGTTTTCTTTACTATATACTACATACTATATACTCGATACTATATACTATATTGCAATACGAGATACGAATTTTTTCTGTCTTCTGTCTTCTTCTTTCTTAACTCTACGCTCTACGCTGTACGCTATACGCTACAATACTATGCTACAAACGTTTTAAATAGTTTAATTATTATAACTCCACAAATAAACCCGCCAATATGAGCAAACCAGGCTACTCCTCCTTCACCTGTTCTAACCGCTAAAGAAGATATCCCATATAGAAATTGGTATATTATCCAAAAACTTAAGACCACTACTGCCGGAATTTTAACCAATCTTATAAAAAAACCAAAAATAATCACTGTAGTTACTTTAGCTCGAGGATAAAGCAACAAATACGCACCCAACACTCCAGCTATTGCTCCACTCGCTCCCACCATTGGCACTTGAGAATCAGGATTAGATATTATCTGTGTGAGCGCGGCGGCTATTCCACAAAAAAGATAAAAGATTACAAATTTTTTTCTTCCTAGATAATCCTCTACATTATTTCCAAATATCCATAAAAATAACATATTTCCTAATAAGTGAACAATACTGCCATGCATAAACATAGAGGAAAATATAGTTAAATAAATAGGTGATGGACCAGAAGGAAAAAGATCGATATGATGAGTAATTTCAAAAGGAAGCAATCCCATTGAATAGATAAATTCAGCGAACCTTTCACCTAAGGATAGTTGATATAAATATACTATTGAATTCAGTACAATTAATACTACTGTTATTAAGGGAAATTTTCTTGTTGGTACATCGTCGTAAATGGGAAACATAAATTATCACACCTTTAAATAGTCGTTAGTCGTTAGTGAATAGTCGTTAGCTGAATAACAATAGCTGACAATGCAGACTACTCACTATCAAAAAATATTATAACATAATTTAGTATATAGTAATGAAAAAAACGGATGGCGTTTAGCGTAGAGCGTATAGTAAGAAAGCGAAAAAATAAAAACGTAAAGCGCAAAACCAAAGCTCAAAACTTAAAATTGAGAAATTGTTAATGTATAATATGTAAGGACAGACTTTATGTCTGCTCGTAATAAGTAATGTGTAGGGGCACGATGCATCGTGCCCGATAAATACAGGTCGAATAAATTCTGAATTCTGACTCCTGCTACTGAATGCCTAAATAATTATTTTTCTTTAAATTCCTCAGGATCTTTATCGATTAAATTAAAATTATAAAGAATTTTTTTAACAATTCTTTCTGAAGCTTTTCCGTCTCCGTAAGGATTAATGCTTTTTGACATTTCTCTATATTTATCTCTACTGTTTAATAGGGTATCAACCTCTCTACAAATCCTTTCTTCACTAGTTCCAATTAGTTTTACTACACCTGCTTCGATTGCTTCTGGTCTTTCTGTTTCATCCCGTAAAACCAATACCGGCTTTCCCAAGGAAGGTGCTTCTTCTTGTATCCCGCCGGAGTCTGTAAGTATAATATAAGATTTAGACATTAAGTTAATCATATCATCATAATCTAAAGTGTCGAGAAGTAGAATATTTTTTCTATTTTGCAAGATTCCTTTAACATTCCTTCTTATTTCGGGGTTTTTATGCAGAGGAAAAATTACGGATACATCAGAATGTTCGTCGATTATTTTATTTATTGCTCTGCAAGTTGCTCTTAATGGTTCCCCCCAGTTCTCTCTTCTATGCATAGTCACTAAAATAATTTTTTTCTCAAATATCTTTTTATCCTTTAGCAAGGGTTCTCTAAATACATAATTCTCCTTAATCATTAAGAACAGAGAATCTATTACAGTATTTCCGGAGATAAAAATATCTTCTCTTTTTACTCCTTCAGAAAGCAAATTTTCATACGATTGTTTAGTAGGAGCAAAATGGAGATCAGTTAACACACTGGTTAGATGGCGATTTACCTCTTCAGGAAAAGGATAATATTTATTATTAGTTCTAAGTCCGGCTTCTATATGACCTATTTTTATTTTCTGATAAAAAGCAGCCAAAGCTCCAGTAAAGGTAGTAGTAGTATCACCCTGGACTAACACCATAGAAGGTCTTTCTTTTTTTAATATTTTTTCAATACCTAAAAGACTATTATTGGTAATATCTGATAAAGATTGACCTTGTTCCATAATATTTAAATCATAGTCAGTGTTAATTTGAAAAATCTTTAACATCTGATCCAACATTTCACGGTGTTGGCCAGAAACTATAATTCTGTAATCTATAAGATGAGGGTATTTTTTTATTTCTGAAATTATAGGAAACATCTTTATGGTTTCGGGACGAGTTCCAAAAATTATAGCAGTTTTTACTCTATTCATAATAAATTTCAATTACTCCTGCATCCTTTAGAATTTTCCGAGCTAACTCATCAGGATATTTTTCTTTATAAATAATTTTCTTTATTCCTGAATTTATAATCATCTTGGCACAAGTAATACAAGGTTGAGTTGTGCAATATAATACGCTGCCTTTTATGCTTATACCATATAATGCAGCTTGTACAATTGCATTTTGTTCAGCGTGTAATCCCCTGCACAATTCCTGTCTTTCTCCGGAAGCAACTTTTTTTATTTCTCTTAAACATCCTATTTCTAAACAATGGGGCAGCCCTTTGGGAGCACCATTATACCCGGTAGTAAGTATTCGCTTATCTTGCACGATTACTGCTCCAACTTTTCTTCTTAAACAAGTAGAACGCTTGGAAACTAATTCGGTTATTTCCATAAAATATTCATCCCAGGTTGGACGGCTCATAAATTAAAATCTCCTTTAAAAATATTAGCGTAGAGCGTATAGTATAACAAACAGAATGTCTATTATGTATTTTACGATGTTTTAGTATCTAATTTATTCGAGTTAAAACAGGTTTGATAAATCAAAGCCATACTTATTACCAATCAATATTTGTTAGATAGTTGAAAGTTTATATAGTTAACTAGTTAACCGGTAACCAACTAACTATATAAACAAATGTATACGCTCTACGCTAAACGCTAGTTTGTACGAAATACTAATTCATTTTGTACCGAATAATCTATCTCCAGCATCACCCAAGCCCGGAACTATGTATCCATGTGAATTTAATCTTTCATCAACAGCTGCTGTGTATATCTTTACATCTGGGTGGTATTTTTGTAACATATTTATTCCTTCCGGAGCAGCAATTAAGCACATAAACTTTATATCTTCCGTGCCGCATTTTTTGATATAGTCTATACAGGCAACAGCTGTACCTCCGGTTGCTAACATTGGGTCAACAATAATAACTTTTCTATCTTTAATATCAGATGGTAATTTAGCATAATACTCTACAGGTTTTAAAGTTTCAGGATCACGATACATACCAATATGTCCTACTTTTGCAGGAGGAATAAGTTTCAATATTCCATCGACCATACCCAAGCCCGCTCTTAAAATAGCTATAATAGCAATATTTTTCCCTGATATTACTTTACTTTTAGTCTTACCAATGGGAGTTGCAATTTCAATTTCCTTTAATTCTATTTCTCTGGTTGCTTCATAAGTTATTAAATTAGATAGCTCGTCTACCAATTCTCTAAATTCTTTCATTTGAGTATTTTTATCCCTTATTAAAGTTAATTTGTGTTGTATTAAGGGGTGGTCCAAAATAATTACTTCTGACAATGACTCTTCCTCCTCATTTTTCGTATATCGTATTGCGTATCGTGTCTGAATTTATTTAAAGACTTTAATCTCTTCTTGTTTTATTTTATTCAGGCGATTAATATGATTTTCTTCCTGGCTAAACTTAGCATTTAACCAAACTTTTACAATTTCTTTAGCCAATCCTACACCTATCACTCTTGCCCCTAAAGTCAAAATATTGGCATCATTATGTTCTCGAGCATTTCGAGCAGAAAATATATCATGACATAATGAAGCCCTGATACCTTTAACTTTATTAGCAACTACAGACATACCAATCCCAGTTCCACAGATTAAAATTCCTCTGTCACATTTTCCGCTTTTTACTTCTATGGCGACTTTAAATCCAATATCCGGATAGTCTACAGATTTCTCATTTTCGCAACCAAAATCTATATATTCTACATTCAGCTCCTTTAAATACTCTTTTAAATTTTCTTTTAACTGATAACCTCCGTGGTCACTACCCAAAGCTATCTTCATCTTATATCTCACCACCGTTATTTATTATTTTCTTCAAGAATTTTATCTAATATCTTTTCTAAGTTTTCTTTCAACTCTCTTGCTACAATTCGATAAAATTCAATTTTCCTTCCAATCGGATCGATTATTTCATAATTTCTTTCGTTGTTTTGATTGCTTTCAAATTTATTATTTAGGGTAAGTTTCTTAAGTAGAAATGTCTTATTTTGGGCAAAGGGAAATTCTTTATGAATATATTCTTTATGTTCATTTGTCATAACTAAAATTAAATCTGCTTTTTTAATTAGTTCTTCCCGTAATTCTTGGGCA